>ERZ773243.1091-NODE-1091-length-32665-cov-6.579178_pt1 | contig 32665 bp, 28 predicted proteins | sample MGYA00580520_ERZ773243 | MGnify/ENA primary metagenome ERZ773243 (study PRJEB29015, sample SAMEA2737747) | human gut metagenome | biome: human gut; feature: human-associated habitat; material: faeces | place: China | collected 2012 ... | reverse complement strand
GAGCACCTCCTTGCCAAGGAGGGGGTCGCGAGTTCGAATCTCGTTTTCCGCTCCAATTAAGGCGACATAGCCAAGCGGTAAGGCAGAGGTCTGCAAAACCTTTATCCCCAGTTCGATTCTGGGTGTCGCCTCCAATTTTGTTTTTTTGAGTCTGCCGCGGTGGCGGAACTGGCAGACGCAAGGGACTTAAAATCCCTCGGATAGTGATATCCGTACCGGTTCGATTCCGGTCCGCGGCACCATTCTAAATATGGATGGTATAACTTAGTGAATAAAGAATTGCTGATTGTAACTTTTGTGGAGAAGTCAATCAGTATTTTTTTTCCTCTGGAACAGATAGACCTTAAAATATAATAAATGTTATGGTTTAGTAGTTTGTAAAGACGTAGCTGTTAAGCAATAGTTTTCGATTTAGCTGATGATTTTTTATAGATTTACCTTTTGAGTGTTTTGAAGGAGCTAAAGCAAATGGAAAAATTCGTTTCTTATGAAAAGCTGTCCAAGAAAAAGCAGAATGAGCTCAATGCTGCCAAACGTGGTAATTGGGGTCTGGTAAAGCCTGTTACTAAGGTTAAGCCGTCTGCAAGCTGTATAACCGTAAAAAGAAGGATCAGATGGGCTGTGATGGCCGTCATGATCTTTTTTTATCGGCATAAACAGGATCAGAGGATTAAAAACAGTCTTGTGTTGAAATTTATATAAATAATTGTGGGTAATTTGAAAGAAAGTAGGGCATTATAATGAATTTAAAGAAAGCATTTCACTATCAAAAGGTCATTGGCGTAATTCTGCACGAAATCCTTTATAGAGAATTGGACACTGACAATTTTATTGTCGTGGAAGAAAATCACAAGCGTTCCGAGCTTAACTTTTATTTTAACGATTCCAAGAACAAATATGAGGATGAAATTAAAAGACTGAAGAGCAAGAACTTAAAAAATTATGAATTTACCAAGCTGGTTGCTATTTATAGATATCTGTCTGATTGTCGTACCAGGCTGGCTCAGGCTGTTTCTAATGCTAAAGACAGCATGAAAATCGGTGACGAGGGCCTGAGCTATGACGCAGCACTACTGAAAGCAAATGATATGCGTAATTGCGCAGTTCGTTGCAGAATTGTTGCCGGAATTGTAGAGGAGGAAAATGATACATCTGCTTCTCTCAATTTTATGCAGGGAACTGAGCGTGTATGCGCAAGCTATACTATCACTACAACTAAGGCTCCTCAGGAGGGCGTAGTAGAGGCTGCCCGCACTGAATACGAAAAAATTCAGGAAATGGTTAACGACTTGAGCGATGCTATTGAAGCTGCTGCCCTGAACTGCCAGCTGCCGAAGGAGGCAGAACCTCCGTTCCCCGTTACTGCTGATTTGGACTATATCTACAAGCATTTCGAGGAATATAAATAAGCTTTTAGCTATTTGGATTAAAGGTGGAAATATGGCATCAAGTAAAGAGTACCTAGAATTTATTTTAGATCAGTTATCTGAGCTAGAAGAAATTACTTATAAAGCTATGATGGGTGAATTTATTATTTATTATCGTGGCAAGATTATAGGTGGAATCTATGATGATAGATTGCTTGTAAAACCAGTGAAATCAGCAATTTCTTATGTTTCAACACCACAGTATGGATTACCATATGATGGCTCTAAAGAAATGTTGCTGATAAATGAAGTTGCTGACAAGAAATTTTTGGCAGAATTATTTAATGCTATGTATGATGAATTGCCAAAGCCAAAACCAAAAAAGAATAAACAATCAAATTGCAATTTATAAATGATTATCAGGGCGAAGAATGAGCCGGTTGCTTGACGAATTATTGGATATTCCGTAAGAGTTTGGCCTTGAGCTGACTTTTAAAAATCTTTTATTATGCTATCTAAAAGCTAATTATGGAAATGACAATGACTTGACCTAAGCAGGAACGAGGGAAAAAGATCGCAACCTCGTTGTCCATTCTGCAAACGATATAGGGATAACTCGACAACAGTCAATCGCTATTAGACGATAACACGATATAGAGCTAACTATTTTTATATCTTGTATTTCTAAGAGCACTGACAAATCCAGTAGCCTTGTTAATAAAAAGGGAATCCGATGCATGGTGAGAGGCAGAGGATTCCCTTTAATTTTTTTGGTTCTTACAATTCTGGCACATGTTTTTCAACTGAAAATTCGTGCACGATTTCGAGTTAGGGCAGACGATTGATAACCTTTTGCATTGCTTCCTCTTCGTTTCTTACTTCGATGACGTAGCCGTGAAGTATCTTGCCTAAAAATATCTTACTTTGTATTCGAATATTGTTTATTACTCCCTTCTAAGCCATTTGATAATGATTGTAAATGCAAGGCTTGCAAGTTCTGCACCGTACAGAACTGCTTGCCAGTTTTCGGTTCCGATGTAGAAACCTTTAACGATTGCAAAGATTAACAGAAATATAATTGACTTCATAGTGTTTGCCGTGGTACAATCCAAGGGAGGCGGGGGACTTACGTCCCCTTTCTCCTGCCCCTTGCTTAACGTTTTCGCTTGTGACGCTTTGCAGGGGCTTTTGCTTTTTCCTCCTTAGCGTAGTCTATAAGCTCTTTAATCGCATTTACGATTTCGATAATTCTGACTATCGCCTGAAGGATTTCTAGGAAGCCCAACGGCTTCGACCTTTTTTCTGAAGGTTGTTTCTTATCTCACCTTTTGTATATATTATATACGAAAATATGCATAAAATTAATGGATGTATACGTAAAAAGATAAATAAAATATAGAATTTTATTGACAATATATACGAAAATATATATAATAGCCGTAAAAGGACGGTGTTGTATATGAGTGTTGCAAATAAAATACAGATGATAATTTCATCGGCTGGATTAAATAACAGGAAAATAGCTCCAGCGTTCGGGTGCTCTGAAAATACATCAGCAGCTAAATTTCAGCGAGGAATAAACAAAATCGAAGACCTTGTAAAAATAGTAAACTTCTGTGGTGCATCTATTGCAATAACTACCAAAGACGGAACAGTCATTCCGTTGACCTTGGAGGATTTAGAAGGAGGGAAATAACATGCCAACACTATCATATTTTTACGGAATTTATATAAAAATGTACTTTCAACGCAAAGAACACAACCCGCCGCACTTTCATGCAATTTATGGAGAATATACAGGAGAAATTGAAATAGAAACACTAGAGCAAATAGAAGGAGATTTGCCACCTAAAGCCTTGGCACTAATAAAAGAGTGGGGAGAGCTTCACCGTGAAGAACTCCAAAAAATATGGGACACTCAAGAATTTATTAAGCTGGAGCCGTTAAAATAAGGGGGTTTTTGTGATGTTCTACAAAGTGAAAGAGGTTCAAGCTTTGCCTGACTATATTTTGCAGGTGTATTTTGTGAATGGTATAGTAAAGAACTATGATGTAAAACCGTTGTTTAATTTGTGGCCTGCGTTCAAAGCGTTGCAAGAGTTGCCAGGATTGTATAAGCTGGTAAAGGTTGACGTTGGCGGATATGGCATCAGCTGGAATGATGATTTAGATCTATCTTGCAATGAACTCTATAATGGCGGCGAATTAGTAACAGATAAGCAAACAGCATAACAACATAGTAAAACACACAGCCGGAGGCAGTACGCTTTCGGCTCTTTTTTTGGGTTCTTTAACTAATCTTGGGGTCTAGTGAAAACTAGATTCTAGGATTAGTTATTCTTTAAAATCAGTTCATTGTAAAACTTATATTGAAGAATAATGATAGCTGCCATATACTTAGAAGGTTTCATAATATCATAAAGATATAAATAGGGTATAGCATACAAAAAGTCGGAGGCATTATGCTTCCGACTTTTTCATAGCTATATTATTTTATTCTTTTGAATAGCTTCCTCAAAAACCGCTTTGGTAAATATATTATATAGACCTTCGCCTTACGAACTAGAGGTTTCCAGTTTAAATTCAGCCACACAGAAGACAAGTCTGAGCCTTCGGGAGCGACCCTAAGCTTCTTGCCCCTTTTACCTGCCGCAGGAATGATTACCTGCAAATTTCACCCATCTTTCAGATTGTTCGAAATGGTTTTCGAGACCATCAAAACTTTGGTATTGGGCTACTTTTACCTTGGAATTCTGTTATACACGGATTTCTCCGCTTCACTACCAACGGTTTGTTTCTGGTTTTCCGTTAATTTCGCTTCAGCACCCCTGCTGAAGGTTTCACGGATTTTTCTAGCCTTGATTAGTTAATTTTATTTAGCTATAATTGGTTTATCGGAGTAAGGTTTAGAAATTTATATAAGCATTATGCGTTGAAACTTAATCTGAAATAAATTTCTGTGAGGTCAGTAATGAGGAAAGTAATTGTAGAAGAATTAAAAGAAATAGAAGCAAGAGAAAATGTGCGTATTCTTCACGCAGTAGAATCGGGAAGTCGAGCTTGGGGCTTTGCCTCTCCAGACAGTGATTATGATGTGCGTTTTATTTATGTACGTCCTAGGGAGTTTTATCTTAAGCTGGAACGTACCAGAGATGTACTGGAATACCCTATAAACGATTTATTGGATATTAACGGCTGGGATTTGCAGAAGGCACTACGTCTCTTGCATCGCTCAAATCCATCTTTATTTGAATGGTTTAAATCACCAATAATTTATCAGCAAACCGCATTTAGCAATGAGTTTACAGCAATGATGGAAAAATATTTTTTGAAGAAAAGCGGTTTATATCATTATCTGAATATGGCTAATGGAAATTATAGGGAATATTTGCGTGGTGAGCAGGTAAAGGCAAAAAAATATTTTTATGTACTAAGACCAATTTTAGCATGTAATTGGATACTTAGAACTAATACTCCACCGCCAATGCTTTTTTCAGAGCTTGTAGATGCGGAATTGCCTAGGGAGCTGATGGTGCCAGTACGGGATTTGCTGCGTATAAAAATGGAGGTTCCAGAGCTGAAACTTATTCCTAGAGTGAATGTTATTAATAGTTACATTGAAAGTGAATTGCCTCGTATATGTGAGGAGATTAAAGAGCTTCCAGAGGAAAAGTTACATGGCTACGATGAACTGAATGAAATGTTTTTAAAGTATATATGGTAGTTCAGAACATAAAAAGGAGCTCCTGCTTTCTGTAAAGCAAGAGCTCCCTTATATCTCTTTTATTCCACCATTTCTCCCAACAGCTCTATAATGCGTGTTACTATCTTGAGGCTCTGCTCCAGTGGCAGGGCCTCTTTTTCGTCCCAGACCATTTGGGGGAGCAGGGGAATGTGGATAAAGCCAAATTTTGTGTTGGTGTTGTTGAATTTGTGAGCTACGCTATAGAAGACATCATTGCAGACGTAGCCACCGCTAGAGTAGCCCAGGTGGACGTGGAGCCCTTCATTTTGCAGCTGCTGCACAAGCTCATGGGCAGGGATGGTGGCAAAGTAGGCTGCAGGTCCATTTTCTATAATGGGCTTGTTCCATGGTCTGCGTCCCATATTGTCCTCCATAAGTGCGTCCTGTATATTTATGGCGACTGTATCAATATGCACTTTGGTGGTGCCACTGTCCATACCCAGCATTAGGATAATATCTGGCTCTATTTCCTGAGCCTTTTCCAGCAGCATGCGTGTCTCCAATCCGTAAATATTAGGCAGTATGAGCTTGGTTAATGAAAAAGTTCCAATTTTATCTGGGAGAGCTTTAACAACCTCCCATGAGGGATTTATTTGGTAATGCCCAAAGGGGTCAAAGCCTGTTATAAGCAGCTTGCACATGTATCTCACTTCCTGATATGTAAAAGATGATGTTTATGGTTGGTAGTAATAATTTTATTACTGAGTGTATGTGTAGTCAATAGCTATATAAGATAGGTGGGTGACCTTATTATAATTCAGAAAAATGCATAAATCATTCATATTTTTTATTGACAACCAAGGCTGATTCTAGTAAAATATGACGTATCATTTTAATACTTTATTATAGTAAAGTAAATGGCTGTGATATTGTCTATTATACTTCAGATAAGGTATGAACCACTATTGGCAAGGAAACCTTTAAGCTTTAGTTTGATAGAGGAGTAGTTATCTTCGCCATGATTTGATAAGGATATCGCAGTCCCAATCTTTGGGTATGGTAAATACTTAGGTATGAAAAAACAGAATATGTATTGTAAGTATGACGGTCTAAGTCTTACAGACATAGTATATGAGGAGGTTTGATTATGCAGACTCAAATTGAAAGATTACGTGCTTATGTTGATGAAAATAGAGAAAAAATGCTGGGCTTGTGGGAACAGCTTGTTAATATGCAGGGTGGCTCTCATGAGATTGACAATGTAAATAAGGTAATAGATTTTGTTAAAGAAACTCTGGAAGCAGAGGGAGTTGAGTGCAGAGTATTGGACAGCAAGGGCAGTACTAATGTTCTTGTCGCCGAAATTAATAGTAAGGCTCAGGGTAAGCCTGTATTAATGTGTGGTCACTGTGATACTGTATTTCCCGCAGGCAGCTATCCTGCAAATCCCTTCACCATAGATGAGGAGGGCTTTGCTCACGGACCTGGTGTGTTGGATATGAAAAACGGCATTGCTCAAATGTGCTTTATCCTTATCGCTTTAAAGCAAATGGGCTTTAAGGACAGACATGTTAAAGCTCTTATTGTTGGCGATGAAGAAAATGGTCACGTTAACGGTATTACTGGTGAATTGCTGCTGCAGGAGGGCCAAGGTGCTTTGTGCTGCTTTAATATGGAAAGCGGACGTATGGACAACTGCCTCACCGTAGGTCGTAAGGGTGGTATGGACTGTCATATTACTGTCCATGGCGTTGCTGCTCACGCCGGCAATGACTATTTGAAAGGCCGAAACGCTATTATAGAAATGTCCCACAAGCTGCCTTTGCTGCAGAATCTTAGCCTTTATGATGAAGGCCTTACGGTCAGCGTAGGCGTTGTTAAGGGTGGTATGGCTTCCAATGTTGTACCTGACTGCTGCTATGCTGAACTGGACATCCGCTATAAAAACCCCGCACATATGGAATATATTAAAGAGAAGATTAATGATGTATGTGCCAAAACCTATATTGAAGGAACCACTACTGAGGTGGAATTTATCAGCATTATGCCTGCCTTTGCTGAAACCGAGGCTAACTACAGGCTGCTGGACTATATTAACAGTGTAGCTGCAAAGTACGGCTATCCTGAGTTTGGCTCCATTTACGTTGGTGGTATGTCAGATGCTGCGTATTTTAGCACTCTGGGAATTCCTACAGTTTGTTCTATGGGAGCACAGGGAGCAGGTGCTCATACTAAGGAGGAGCACGCTTCTGTAGCAAGCTTCTTTGAGCGTTGGATAATTGCTATGTCCTGCATTATGGAAGCAGCAGCTTTTGAAGAAAATTATCAAAATTAGTTAGGAGATGCACTGCATGATAAAAGAACAAGTAAAAACCTTTAAGGCACCTAGTCCTATTATTATTTTAGTATGTGTTATTGCTTTTTGTGCCTTAGCTGGCTATATTATTCCTGCTGGTGTTTATGACCGTGTCAAAGACGTGCATACTGGAAGAATGGTTGTAGACCCTGCAACCTTCCACTATGTTGCTCAAAACCCCACAGGCTTTATGGATTTCTTTACATCTATCAACAAGGGCTTTAAGGGTGGTATTACTATTATTGCCTTTTTGTTCATGGTAGGCGGCTCCATGAATATCCTGGCTAAAACAGGTGCTATTGTAGCAGGTTTAAGCACTCTTGTTAAAAAGATGCGTAACAACAGCCTGCTGCTGATTCCTGTATTGATGACAACCTTGGCAACCTTTTCTACCTTGGCAGGCTGCAACGAAGAATATCTTGCCTTTACTCCTCTGGTAGTAAGTGTTTGTCTGGCACTGGGCTTTGACTCTCTCACTGCTCTTGGTATTTTGTTCTGCTCCGTCGCTGCAGGCTATGGTGCAGGCTGCACTCAGCCTTTTTCTGTAGGTGTTGCTCAGGGTATCGCAGGCGTACCTATTTTCTCTGGGCTGCCTTATCGTGTAGGTTTATTCTTTGTTTTGCTTATTATCAATATTGCTTTTGTAATGTATCATGCTCGCAAGGTTAAGAATAATCCTGAAAGCAGCCCTGTTTATGAAATTGATAAATTCAAAACCCATGAGATTAATCTGGACGAGCATCCTGCTCTGACTGGTCGTCAGGCTATCTGTCTAGCACTGTTAGGACTGAACTTTGTTGGCATTATTGTGGGCGTGCTGAAATTTGATTTCTATATGAATGAGATTTCTGCTCTTTTCATTATTATGGGTATTCTCTCCGGTATTATTTGTCGTCTTTCTCCCAACGAGATTTGTGATGCTTTCCTTGATGGCTGCAAGGGTATGATGCTGCCCTGCTTGGCAGTGGCTATGTGTAAGGCAGCAACTATTTTGCTGGACAACGCTCGCGTAATGGATACTATTATTTACTATCTGGCTGGTATGCTGGACATTTTCCCGTCCTCCTTTATTGCCTTTGGTATGTTTATTATCCAGGACTGCTTTAATCTGCTTGTTCCCTCCAGCTCTGGTCAGGCTGCTATTTCTATGCCTATTATGGCACCTTTGGCTGATATTGTTGGCCTTACTCGCCAGACTGCTGTTTTTGCCTTTACTTTGGGTGATGCTTTTACCAACTGCATTACTCCTGCCTCCGGTGCGACTATGTCCTATTTGGCTATGGCAGGCGTTCCCTATAAAAAATGGCTGCGCTTTATACTGCCTTTAGTAGCCGTATGGTGGGTGGTAGCCTTCTGCTTCCTGACCTATGCAACTGCTATTAAGCTTGGTCCAGTATAAAATATTAAATATCTGATGTAATAAAAATCCAATGAGCCTCTTGGAAGTAATATTAAGGTTTAATGCTTTAAGATTATCTTCTAAAGGACATTGGATTTTTTGTTGGAATTTGTAAATCAATGGATAATATGCTGCTGCGTTTCCTGAAAACATAGTCTTAAAAGAAAGATATTTGTTAGAGAATATTAGATAATTTTTCTGGTATTCGACTTTTCTAAAGCTTTTTGGTATGATATAATCAATAAATGTGCTTATTTGTTATGTTGAAGGTCAAATGCACCACGATGATGTCACTTTCAGTGTATTAAGTAGAAAATAATTTAATTGTAATATGATTTTACAGGAAAAGAGGGAAGAATATGGAAAATGGATTTATCGCCTTAAAGGTGTGTGCTCATACTGTTGAAAATCTTAATAAGATGGGTATTAAAAAGCCTATGCCCGTTCAGGAGCAGGCTATTCCTGCCCTGTTTGCAGGTCGCGACGTAATTGCTAGAGCCCAGACCGGTACTGGTAAAACCCTGGCATTTTTAGTGCCTTTGGCAGAGAAGATTGACCCGTCTAAGCCTTATGCTCAGGCACTTGTTATTACTCCGACTCGTGAGCTGGCTCAGCAGATTTATGTGGAGCTGAAGAAGATTCTTGGCGACAGTGAAATCAAGGCTTTGGCTGTTACAGGTGGACGTGATTTTGAGAATCAAAAGTCTAAGCTGGAGGGCAAAAGCCATGTGCTTATTGGCACTCCGGGACGCCTTCTGGACCATATCCGCAAAGGCAACACTGATTTGGGCGGCGTAAAATATCTGGTTCTGGACGAGGTTGACGAAATGCTGCAGCAGGGCTTTATGGATGAGGCTCTTGATTTAATTGCCATGACTGCTCCGGAGCACCAGACTATGCTGTGCTCCGCAACTTTGAATGAAGAGGTGCGCAAGCTTGGTAAAAAGCTGACTAAAAACAGTGCTCTGATTGATATTAACCCTGATAAGGCTACTGTAGATAAGATTAAGCAAATTTGCCTGAAAACTACTGAAGAGTATAAAAATAGAGCTGTTGCCAGCCTGATTGATCGCCTTAACCCTTATCTTATGATTGTGTTCTGCATGAGCAAGGAGCGTACTAAGGAGTTAGGCGATTGGTTGGGAATGAAGGGCTATAATGTTGATGTTCTTCATGGTGAAATGTCTCCTGCTAAGCGCAAGACTGTTATGAAGGCTTTCCGCGATGCTAAAATCCAAATTCTTGTTGCCAGTGATTTGGCTGCTCGTGGTTTGGATGTTGAAGGCGTAACCCATGTAGTTAACTATGATATTCCCCACGACGTTGATTGGTACGTACACCGTATTGGCCGTACAGGTCGTGCAGGCAAGGACGGTATGGCTATTACCCTATATACTGCAGAGGAAGTAAAATGGCTGCGTAACATCGAAATTAAGCTTGATGTGCTGATGGAGCGTCAAAATCTAGAGGGTGATACTGTTGCTCGCCGCATTAAGACTGCTCAGCCTAAAAAGAAAAAGGCTGATGCTCCTAAGCGTGGACGCAATGCAGTTGCCAATAAGCGCAAGGCTCCTAAAACAGGCAGTAACCGTCGTCAGGGACCTAAAAAAGAGAAATAAAATGTTCATCGCCTAAGCATAAAACTAAAAGGGCTGCTGTTACTTAATTGTAACGGCAGCCTTAAGTTTTAGGGCATAATGGGAATAAAGATGAAGAAAAAAGGACTATACTTTCGTAAACTATTGTATTGGAACCATAAATCTCCAAATCCACTTTAATCATATGGTAATTTGTTTTAGTTATCAAACTATTAGAGATATTGCCTAGCGAATTAAGGGGAATTATATCTTACTATATAAGATAGGTTAGGACAGAGCTCGTTTTCAATAGATAAACACGAGAAATCATAATAAGTATATTGGTGAAACTTGCAATCTTTTAATATATATGGACAAGCAAAAAGGCTAGGGGTTGAGTAATACTCAATTTCTAGCCTTGCTGTGGTTTATGGGAATATTTTTGTTACAGTCTCTTGTGCTTTTAAATTTACATATAATTTATAGATAGTTCTTTTCTTTTACATGGTTGGAGTGGAGCAGGAATTCTGCCTTCTCACTAAGGGGCTTGCCCAGGAATTCAGCATAGAGACGCTGTACATCTGGGTGATTATGGGACTGACGGAGCGGACGCTTTTCGTCCAGACCATACAGCTTTTCGCCACGACTGCAAGCCAGCTCCTGACCGTCATGAATAGGCTGACCGCCGCCGCCAACGCAGCCGCCGGGACAGGCCATAACCTCTACGAAGTCATAATGTACCTTGCCGGCACGAATATCCTCCATAAGATTACGGGCGTTGCCTAAACCGCTTACGGTACAGGTACGGAGAGTAGTTTCGCCTAATTGGAATTCCTTGACCTTGCGTCCTGCTTCTCCGCGAACATCAACAAAGGCGTCTGCTGGAGCTTCGCTGCCCATAAGGTTAAAGTAGGCAGTACGGAGCGCCGCTTCCATAACACCGCCGGTTACGCCAAAGATTACGCCAGCGCCAGTGCTATCGCCTAAGGGGTTATCAAAGGGCATTTCCTGAAGTGTCATAGGATTGATATGCTCTGCACGAAGCAGGCGGATGAACTCACGAGTGGTGAGAACAATATCAATATCAGGCTTGCCGGAGCTGCGCATGGAGAAGAGGGCAGCCTCGCGCTTTTTAGATACGCAGGGCATAATGGAAATAGAGCAGATATCCTTAGGCTGCAGACCCTTTTGCTGTGCAAAATAGGTCTTGATTAAAGCACCAAAAATTTGCTGCGGAGACTTTGTTGTGGACAGGTTGGGAAGGTAAGCGGGATATTTTTTGCTCAGATAGCTTACCCAACCAGGGCAGCAGGAGGTGAACATAGGCCACTTATGCTCGTCGGCCTTGCCCAGACGCTCTAAAAGCTCATTTGCTTCCTCCCAAATGGTTACGTCAGCTGCGTAGCTGGTATCAAAAACATAATCAAAGCCAACACGCTTTAAAGCAGCTACCATCAGTCCTTCAGTAGCCTTTTCCTCAGGAATATTGAAGGCTTCAGCCCAGGCAGTACGTACTGCAGGCGCAACCTGTACCACGGTTACCTTGTTGGGGTCAGCCAAAACGTCAAATACCTTGGGAACATCATTGCGCTCCTTCAGTGCGCCAACGGGGCAGTGGGTAATGCATTGTCCACACAGGCTGCAGTCAGATGCCTCAATAGTGATGTTGCCTGCTACGTCAACAGTGGTGCGGGAGCCAGTGTTTTGCACGTCCCAGATATGCAGGGCCTGCACCTTGTCGCAGATATTTACGCAGCGCATGCACTTGATGCATTTTTTGGAATCGCGGATCAGGGGGAAGTCGTGATTCCAGGGAGTATCTACTACCTCGCGCTCATAGGGGATTTCGTAAATACCAAGGTCATTTGCCAAGGTCTGCAGGCTGCAGTTGCCGCTGCGTACACAGGTTGCACACAGGCAGTCGTGCTGGGACAAAATCAGCTCTACATTAGTACGGCGGATAGTACGTGCTTTGGGGGAATTGGTGAAAACCACCATGCCTTCTTGAACAGGGGTACAGCAGGATGTAACAACCTTTTCTTCGCCCTGGATTTCTACAACGCATACCTTGCAGGCGTTGATTTCATTAATGCCCTTTAAATAGCAGAGACGGGGGATTTCGATACCGGTAGAAGCAGCAGCCTCCATAATAGTAGTTTTTTCAGGAACGGTGACCTTGCGGCCATCAATTGTTAAGCTTACCATCTTAAGGTTCTGCCTCCTTTCAATGCACTAAAGCCGAAGCGGTCACAACGCAGGCAGCGTCCAGCCTCCTGGCAGGCCTCCTGCTTAGTCATGCCGAGTTCGATAGGTTCAAAGTTATGCTTGCGTTCGCCTGCCTCTGTAAGGGTAAGCTGAATACGTCCGCAAGGCTTTTTATCTTCAAAGGAGGGCTCGGGAATTTCCACATCACAGGAAATTTTATGCTCGTAGCCCAGATATTCATCAATATTAGCTGCTGCAACCTTGCCTGCCGCAATAGCACGAATAACAGTTGCAGGACCGGTTACGCAGTCACCGCCGGCAAATACACCCTCGTTGTTAGCAAGCTCGCTGCTGCTAAGTGCGGAGATAGTACCACGTTTAATCTTGATACCAGCTTCTTCGAAGGGACGCAGCTCAATGCCTTGACCAATAGCAACGACGATGATGTCGCAGGGAATACGCTCCAGCTCAACATCGGCGTGGATTGGACGGGCACGTCCCCAGGCATCAATAGGTCCAATGATTTGGGGCTCAACCCAAAGAGCAGCCACATTGCCGTTTTCATCGGCCTCAATTCTATGAGGAGCCTTCAGGCCATAAAGTTCAGCACCCTCCGCAATTGCACCTTCGATTTCTTCAGGAAGAGCTGTCATGTCCTCCTGACGACGGCGATAAGCAATATATACCTTCTTGGCACCTAAGCGGATGGAGCTGCGGGTGCAGTCCATAGCAACGTTGCCGCCGCCAATAACAACAACGGTTTTATCCTTAAAGTCAGGCATTTTGTCTTCGCCAATGCTGCGGAGCATTTCTACGGCAGACATTACGCCATGGGAGTCCTCGCCTTCAATACCGATTTTTTTGTCAGTATGAGCACCGATGGCAATATAGACAGCGTCAAATTCTTCGCGGAGCTTCTCGAAGGAAATATCATCAGGACCATTGCCAACCTTGCAGTTCAGCTTAACCTCTACGCCGGTGGATAAAATTGCGTCAATATCCTCCTGCAGTCGTTCGCGGGGGAAACGGTAGCTGGGAATGCCATAACGGAGCATACCGCCCAGCTTGCTCTTTTCTTCAAAGACAACTGCGTGGTGACCCATGAGCTCCAAATAATATGCTGCAGACAGACCACTGGGGCCGCCGCCGATAATAGCTACACGCTTGCCTGTAGCTTCAGCCTTTTCAGGTACAGGAACAGTATTGCTGGGAGCGTTGTCAACAGCCATACGCTTCAGACCGCGAATATTGATAGCAGTATCAATCATATTGCGGCGGCAGCGTGCTTCACAGGGATGCTCACAGATAAGACCGCAGGCAGTGGGGAAGGGATTATCCTTACGGATAAGTTTTACAGCGTCAGCATAGCGGCCTGCACCTACTAAAGCAATATAACCGGGAATATCAACCTGTGCCGGGCAAAGTGCTACGCAGGGGATAGAGTGATGTACATGAACGGAGCATTTTCCTTTTTTGATATGGTTCATGTAGTCCTCATAGCAGCCTTCAACGCCTGCCAAAACCATTTTAGCAGCCTCAGTACCGATTGCACAGTCAGCACTGTTGGCAATGCTGCGAGCGGTTTCTTCAATAAGGTCCAGGGTTTTCATGGTTGCACGACCATCGAGGACGTCCTCCATCAGCTTTTGCAGCTGTGCCAGACCTACACGACAGGGTACACATTTACCACAGGTTTGAGCATGGCAAACCTTTAAAAAGGAAAGCTGCAGGTCTACAGGGCAGAGACCGGGCGGACTGGCAATAATATGTCGTTCCAGGTCCTTGTATAAGCGTTCTACCGTCAGTTGAGCCTGATCAGGTGTTTCAATTCTTAAACGACTCATATTTCTCCTCCAAATTTACATAATAGCAGTCTTAATTCATTACTATGTTGACTTTCTTGTACACAATAACATAATAAGTATACACAATATTATACAAAAAAGCTGAAGGCTTTTCAACTTTTCATACCACTAAATATTAGCGAAAGAAAGAAAAAAATCCTGCTAAAAATCTGAACTATGTTTAATTTATTATTAAATACTCAGTGAAAAACTTCAAGCCGCTTTTATAAAGGTCGCCTACGTGTTATACTATAATGATAAAACACTACACCTTCTACAGTAGGGAGGAGCCTTATGAGACTAAGCATAATTCATATAATCAGCCTGGTGCTGACTGTAGCAGTAACATTGCTGCCAGGCCTTTTAGCGGCACGTAAAATAAAATCCGCAGATGATTATAATATTGGCGGACGCAGCTCCGATGCAGGGCTTGTGGCAGGTGCCATTATAGGAACCATTGTAGGCGGTGCTGCTACTGTAGGCACAGCACAGCTTGGCTTTAAGCTGGGGCTTACGGCCTGGTGGTTTACTCTTGGAAGCGGCATAGCCCTTCTGATAATGGCAATTTTTTATGCTGTTCCTCTCCGCAGAAGCGGATTGACAACTGTATCCGAATTTCTGGTGGTAAATTACGGCAAGCCTGCAGGCTGGTTAGCCAGTATATCTGCCTCTGCCGGAATCTTTTTTAGTATAGTGGCTAGTACCCTGACGGCTCTGCACCTTGTGGCCAGTATATTTAATGTAGACTTGTCCCTAGCAGCAGGGATTATTATGGGCGTTGTTATGGGACTGGTGCTGTTTGGCGGCCTGAGCGGCAGCAGTATGGCTGGCCTTTTAAAAATAGGCTTTATCTTCATCAGTATTTTTGTCGGAGGTATTTTTGCCTACCAGGATATGGGCGGCGTTACAGGTCTGACAGCTCAATATGAGGCCTATCCCTGGTTTAGCTTGTTTGGGCGAGGCTTGGAGGACGGACTGTTTAGCCTTGGCTCCATGATAGTTGGTGTAATTTCTACCCAGACCTATGTTCAGGCACTTTTTTCAGCAAAGGACAGCAAGACGGCGGCCGCCGGCTGCGTTACGGCTGCTCTGGTTGTGATACCGGTAGGACTGCCCTCAGTAATGATTGGCATGTTCATGCAGGCTCAGCATCCTGAAATAAATTCTATTGATGCTCTGCCTCTTTATTTGGCGACCTATCTTCCTGATTGGCTGGGCGGTATCGGTTTAGGAGCAGTGCTCCTTTCAGCCCTTGGCTCCATTGCCGGACTTTCTCTGGGAATTGGAACTATGATTTCTCGTGACATTGTCAAAAATATTTGGAAAAACGCTGATACATTTAATCTGCTCTGGGCCAGCCGTATTAGTGTTTTTGCCGTAAGTCTTTGTGCAATTATGTTTGTTTTCCGTCATCTTGATTCCTCTGTGCTGGAGTGGAATTATCTGTCCATGGCCCTTAGGGGCAGCGGCATTTTTTTGCCTTTGACATTTGCCGTATTTTTTCCGGGCAGAGTTCGTGCCTCCATGGGTGTTGGAGCTATTGCTGCCGGTATTTTTGCGGCCTGCAGTTGGAAGTATATTAGTCCCTGGGAGATTAACAGCCTGTTTCCGGCTTTAGTCTATAATTTGCTGTTTCTTATTCCAGGATTAATGTGGGGAGAGAAAAAATGAAACGTTTTACCCATTTGCATGTACATACAGAATACAGCCTTTTAGATGGTGCCTCTAAGATACCTCAGCTGGTATCCTACGCTAAGGAGCTGGGAATGGACAGCTTGGCCATTACTGACCATGGCGTTATGTATGGCGCTATAGATTTTTATCAGGAGTGTAAAAAGCAGGGAATTAAGCCCATTATTGGCTGTGAGGTTTATTTAACAACTGGTTCTCATCTGGAGAAAACAAATCGTGGCATGTATCATCTGATTTTGTTGGCCGAAACGGACGAGGGCTATCATAATCTGATGAAAATAGTATCTATTGCTCAGATTGAAGGCTTTTACTATAAGCCCCGTGTTGATAAAGATGTGCTGCGTGCCCACAGCAAGGGCATTATCTGCCTTAGTGCCTGTGTTGCAGGTGAGGTTCCCGTTCTTGTGCTCCAAAATAATCTTGATGGTGCAAGACGTGCCATTCAGGAATATATTGATATTTTTGGCAAGGACAATTACTTTTTGGAAATTCAGGACCATGGTCTCGAGGAGGAGCATAGGGTTACCGCTGCCTTGAAGGAGCTGGCCAAGGAATTTGGAATTGGACTGGCTGCTACTAACGACCTGCATTATGTACGCAAGGAGGACGCTGAGGCTCAGGATATCCTTCTTTGTATTCAGACTACGGCTACTGTTGATGAGCCTGACAGAATGCGGTTTCCCAATGACAGCTTCTATCTGAAAAGCTACGATGAAATGGCGGAGCTTTTTGGGGAATGTCCTGAGGCTCTGGAAAATACTGCCAAAATTGCAGACCGCTGTAATGTGACTTTGGAATTTGGTCATTTGCTTTTGCCGGAATTTACTGTTCCTGAGGGATTTGATGCTGAAAGCTATCTGCGTCATTTGTGTATGGAGGGCATGGCCAACCATTACCCCAATGCAGGACAGGAAGTCATGGACAGACTTAACTATGAGCTGGATATTATCCACAAAATGGGCTATGACTGCTACTTTTTAATAGTATGGGATTTTATAGATTATTGCCGTAAGCATGATATTCTCGTTGGTCCTGGTCGCGGCAGTGCGGCTGGTTCCGTTGTAGCATATCTTTTGCGGATTACTAATATTGACCCTCTTAAATATCATCTGCTCTTTGAACGCTTCCTCAATCCTGAGCGTGTCAGCATGCCTGATATTGATACGGACTTTTGCTATAAAAACCGCGAAAAGGTTTTGGACTATGTTGTTAGTCGCTACGGAAAAGAGCGTGTGGCTCAGATTATTACCTTTGGTACTTTGCAGGCAAGAGCTGCAGTACGTGATGTAGGTAAGGCTTTAGGCATGTCCTATAGCGAAGTTGATGAAATTGCCAAAATGATTCCTAGAGAGCTGGGTATGACATTGTTAAAGGCTCTTGAGGCCAGCAATGATTTGAGCAATGCATACAAGGAGAGGCCTGAGGTACAGCGTCTCATAGACCTGGCACGCAGCGTCGAGGGCTTGCCCCGCAATCCTGGTACTCATGCTGCAGGTGTAATTATTGCTCCCCAGGATTTGATGGACTATGTGCCTCTGCAGGTGGGCAACGAAACAGGCAAAAGTGACGGCAGTATCATTACCCAATATGATAAGGATAAGGTAGAAAATCTTGGCCTTTTAAAAATGGACTTTTTGGGTCTGCGTACCCTGACCGTCATTGGTGATGCTATTAAATTCATAGAAAAAACTACTGGCGAAACAATAGATATTGACCATATTCCGCTGGACGATGAAAAAACATGCCAAATGCTGTGCAGGGGCGAAACATCCTGCGTATTCCAGCTGGAGTCTGCAGGAATTACCAAGCTTGTTGTTGACCTTGCTCCTACAAGCTTTGAGGATTTAATTCCCTTGGTAGCATTGTATCGTCCTGGCCCCTTGGGAACAGGTATGGCTGATGACTTTATTGCAGGCCGTCATGGTCAGCGTACAGCTAAGGTACTGCACCAGCTGGTGGAACCAATTCTGGCTGATACCTACGGCGTTATTCTGTATCAGGAGCAGGTAATGCAGATAACCTCTGCATTGGCTGGCTTTACTCTTGGTCAGGCAGATATTCTCCGTCGTGCCATGGGCAAGAAAAAGGCATCAGAGCTGGATTCTATGCGTAACGACTTTATTGAAGGTGCAAAAAAACTTCACGAAATTCCTGAAGCTGTCAGCGAAGATATCTTTAATTTACTGCAGCACTTTGCAGGCTATGGCTTTAATAAATCTCACTCTGTTGCTTATGCTCTTGTAGCTTATCAAACAGCTTATCTTAAGGCTCATTGGCCTACAGAATATATGGCAGCCTTTTTAAACAGCGTCATTAGTGATGGCGACAAGGTTAGCTGGTATATCAGCGTCTGCCGCAGTGCTAAAATAAAGATTCTTCCTCCTGATGTTAACGAAAGCGAGGAGGAATTCAGCGTACATCAGCCTGGTGCAATCCGCTTTGGTATGGGTGGCATCAAGAGCGTTGGCGTGGGTGCGGTGCAGGAGATTGTCAGAGCCCGCAGCGAGGGTGGTCCCTTTAAGGATTTAGCTGATTTCTGCAACCGTGTCAGCATGCGTATTGTAAATAAACGTGTTGTGGAAAACCTTATCAGAAGCGGTGCCATGGATAGCTTTAAGGTTAATCGTGCTCAGCTTTTAAGTGTAATGGACACAGCCATTGAGCAGGGCAGTGCCTATCAGAAGGATGCAGAGTCAGGTCAGATGGGACTTTTCGACGACACTGATGTTTTTCAGGTTACGGAAATCAGGCTGCCTGATATGGAGGAGCTTCCAAAGAGCATTATGCTCCAGCAGGAAAAAGAGCTTTTAGGCTTTTATGTCAGCGGTCATCCCTTAAGTGCCTACGAAAAGGTTCTCCGTAGCTATACACCTCTGTACCAGTTCATTGGTGATAACTGTACTCTTGCTGATGGAACCTATGTCAAGGTTGCAGGCATTATTTCTGAGTGCAGTCTGCGTAATACCAAAAAGGGCGACACCATGGCAACATTGGTCTTGGAGGACTTTACGGGACGTTTTCCGGTTATTGTTTTTCCTCAAGCCTTCCAAAAATCTATCAGAGATATTTATAAGGATGGAGTTGTGGCCGTAGAGGGACGCTACAGCGTAGATGAGCGTGAACGCAAGGTAATTGCTGCGAGAGTATATCCCTTAAAGGCTGATGAGCAGATACAGTCATCCAAGGTAGTTGTGCATGTAAAAATTGATGCGTATTTGGAAAATAATCTGGTTCAGCGTGAGCTGATGCGGGTGTTCAAAAACCATAAGGGCAATGATATGGTGCTTTTGTATCTTATGGGCTCCAGAAAAACTATCAAGACTTCTCAGGATTTTTGGGTAGATTCAGCAAGCGATGGCTTTGTTGAAGAAATTGAACGTATATTAGGCAAGGGGTCTGTTAAGTTAGCGGAAAAATAAATACTGTGACTGATAAGTCTCTATAAAAAGTTTAATAGCAGATAAATTTTCCAGATAAAAGTTATGGCTTTTATAGAGTATTTTCTAATAATGATGTTAACAAGCTTGCAAGAATAGCTGTAAAAATGTTACAATAAACTGGAGAGTTTGTAATTTACATTGCAAGGAGGCTGCAAATGAATATTATAGTATGTGTAAAACAAACGCCGGATACGGCAAGTGTAAAATTTAACGCTGAAACTGGTACTCTGCTGCGTGATGGCGTAGAGAACATCATGAACCCCTTTGACCGTCAGGCTTTAGAGGCTGCTCTGTGCCTGAAGGACAAATTCGGTGGCAAGGTTACCTGTGTTTCCATGGGTCTGCCTATGGCTGCTGATGTTTTAAAGGAAGCTATTGCTATGGGTGCTGACGACGGCGCTCTGATTAGCGACAGAGCACTGGCTGGCTCAGATACTCTGGCAACCAGCATCACTCTGGCAGCTGCAATCAAGCATCTGGGCGAGTATGATCTGGTTCTCTGCGGCAAGCAGGCTGTTGACGGCGATACCGCTCAGGTTGGTCCTGAAATTGCTGAGCATTTGGGTATTCCTCAAATTACCGGCGCTCTGAAGCTGGACTATGTGGATGACAAATTTGTTGTAGAGCGCGAAAACGAAAGCTGCGCTATGACCATGGCTTGTCCTGCTCCGCTGCTGGTAACTGTTACCAAGGCTGAAAAGGAGCCCCGTTTTGCAAGCATTAAAGGTAAAATGAAAGCTCGCAAGGCTGTTATTCCTACTTTGACTGTTGCTGATCTTGGTGTAGATCCTTCTACCGTTGGTCTGTCCGGTTCTCCTACTAAGGTTAGAAAATCCTTCACTCCGGAGCAGCCGCAAATCAACAGCGAAATTATCAATGAAGAAGATATTGATAAGGCAGTAGATATGCTGTTTGAAAAGCTTGTAGAAGCAAAAATTATTACTCGTTGAGGTGACTGATAATGGCAATGGTTGTAGATAGAGAAACATGTATTGGCTGCCAATCCTGTGTAGCTACCTGCCCCGTGGGCGCAATTGATATTGTTGATGACAAGGCGAAGATTGATGCTGATAAATGCATTTCCTGCGGTGCCTGCGTTGGTGATTGTCCTGTAGAGGCAATTTCTCCTGAGGCTTCTGCTCCGAAGGCAGAGGTTGCAAATAACGAGGGCAAGGACCTGTGGGTAATTGCTGAGCTGGAAAATGGTGCTCCTATGGGTGTTACCTATGAGCTCTTAGGCGTTACTGCTGATCTGGCTGCTAAAGCTGGCGAGCAATGCTGCGCAGTTCTGATTGCTGCAGAAGCAGGCGATATGCCGCAAAAACTTATTGCAGCAGGTGCTGACAAGGTTTATGTAATCGAAGCAGCTAAATATGCTGAATATAATACTGATTTATATACTGATGCGATCTGCCAGCTGGCAGAGGCTTACAAGCCCGCTGCACTGGTAATGGGTGCAACTGCAGACGGCCGTGACTTGGCTCCCCGCATTGCAGCTCGTCTCCATACTGGTCTCTGTGCAGACTGCACCGCTCTGGATATTACCGAAGATAAACTGGTAGCATGGACTCGTCCTGCTTTGGGCGGCAACATTTACGCTACCATCATCTGTGATGAGCATCGTCCGCAAATGGGTACTGTTCGTCCTAAAGTATTCAAGGCAAGAGAGCTGGATGCTTCCCGTACCGGCGAAGTAATTGCTTTTGCTCCTGCTGGAGAGGTTGCTTCTAAAGTAGAAATTATCTCTAAAACTGAACTGACCAGCGGTTCTGAAATTAAAATTGAAGACGCTGCTGTTATCTGCGCAGGCGGCCGTGGTATTGGCTGCTGCGAAAATATGGCTATGCTTAAGGAAATGGCTTCTCTCTTTGAAAATGGCTCCGTTGCAGGCTCTCGTGCTATTGTTGACGAAGGCTGGCTGAACCATTCCCATCAGGTTGGTCAATCCGGTAAAACTGTTGCTCCGAGCATTTACTTTGCTTGCGGCATTTCTGGTGCAATTCAGCATTTATCCGGTATGAAGGATTCCGATGTAATTATTGCTATTAATAAAGATGCTTCTGCTCCTATTTTCGACGTAGCAAGCTATGGCATCGTTGGCGACGTAACTCAAATTCTTCCTAAGCTGATTGCAAAAATCAAAGCATATAAAGAAGCTTAATCTGTTCAATTTGGGGGCATTTGCCAAATGTGGAAGGTAATTTATATTGCTCAAAGTGAAGAGCATGCACAGCGTTTGCAGCAGATTCTCAGCGAAAATGGTTTCCTTGTAAAGCTGAAAAGCTCTGGCGGAAAGCATAATAAGGCTTATGAAATCTGCGTACCTTATTCTGAAGCGGAGGATGCCTACGAGGTTTTGTGTGAGCATAAGTTTCAGTGCTAAGGAGGCGTTGTCATGAAAAAAACTAAAATTATCTGCACTGTAGGTCCTAGCACGGATAGTGTGGAGCTGCTGGTGAAAATGATGCAGGCCGGAATGGATTTGGCACGCTTCAATTTTTCCCATGGCAGCCATGAGGACCACGGCAAGCGGCTTAAGCTGGTGCGAGAGGCTGAGCATAGAGCTGGAAAGGTTATTGCTGCTATTGCTGATACTAAGGGCCCGGAAATGCGTTTGGGCATTTTAGAGGGAAATAAGATTTTTCTGGAGGAGGGTGACGAGTTCATCCTTACTACTGAGGAAATTTTAGGCAATAGGCATATGGCCTCCGTTAACTATTCCGGCCTTCCCCAAGAGGTGCAGCCTGGCAGCAGAATTTTGCTTGCTGACGGACTGCTGTCTCTGCAGGTACAATCTGTAGAGAATAATAAAATCTATACCAAGGTTATCAATGGCGGTGAGCTGAGCTCACGTAAGCGTGTGGCTTGCCCTGGCATTGAGCTTCAGCTGCCATTTTTGTCTGAGCAGGATAGGTCCGACATTCTCTTTGCTGCAGAGCAGGGAATGGACTATATTGCAGCCTCCTTTGTACAAAAGGCTGAGGATGTAATTGCTATCCGCAGGGTTTTGGAAGAGTCCGGCTATAGAATGGGCATTATTTCCAAAATTGAAAATGAAGCTGGTGTAGAACATATTGATGATATTATAGAAGTATCCGACGGTATCATGGTTGCTCGCGGTGATTTAGGTGTAGAAATACCTGCTGAGGAGGTACCGCTGGTACAAAAGGATATTATTGCCCGCTGTAATTTAGCAGGCAAGCCTGTTATAACTGCAACCCAGATGCTGGAAAGCATGATGAACAGCTATCGTCCTACAAGGGCGGAGGCAAGCGACGTAGCCAACTCCATTATGGACGGCTCCGACGTCATTATGCTCAGCGGTGAGACTGCCTCCGGTCGTTATCCCTTGGAGGCGGTGGAGACTATGGCACGTATTGCCAAGCGTACGGAGCAATCCCTTGACTACGAAGGAATTTTCCGACGCAAAGGTCTTCATGACAGAATTCATTCTGCTGATGCTATTAGTCATGCTTCTGTACAGATTGCCCATGAAATAGATGCTGATGCTATTTTGACAATTACAGAGTCCGGCTTTACAGCTAGAATGATTGCTAAATATAAGCCTCAATCAAAGGTTGTTGCTGTGTCACGTGTACCTGAAAGTGTGCGTGCAATGCAGCTGTATTGGGGAGTGGAGCCTATTTTAGGACCTTATTCTGCCAATACTGATGAAATGATAGAGCTGTCCTTGAAGTGTGCTTTGCTGCACAACGTTATTAAGGACGGTGCTTCTGTGGTCATTACTGCAGGCGTGCCTATTGGCAAGCCTGGCAGCACTAATCTGATTAAGGTAGTAAATGTGGGCAACAGGCTGTTGGGTGGTACTGGTATAGGTCGCAAGACTGTAACCGGTAAGGTTTTCCGCATCCATGATGCGTCTGATGTTGAACGTAAGCTGGAAAAAGGCGATGTAGTAGTTGTGGATGTACTTAATGATGAGTATGTTCCTGCTGTCTCTAAAAAGGCAGCAGCTATTATTGCTGAGGAGGGCGGACTGACATCTACCACTGCTATTGTAGGCATTACTTGTGGAATCCCTGTTATTGTGGGAGCAAAGGATGCTGTAAGCTTGTTGGAAGATGGCAAGCTTGTAACCGTTGATCCTGTGGCAGGCATTGTCTTTGAAGGTGCAATTAATTTGTAAAGACTATATTCTTATGGAACAAAGAACTATTTTAACTGGCTGTATTGCTATACGTGAGGATAACCCTGAGCTGGCTCAGAGCTGTGTTGAAGAGCTGCTTACAGGAGATTATTCTACTGAAGAATTTCTTCAGGGAGCACGTAGTATGCTTTTATGTGCTGCTCGCAAGCATAATGACGAGCTTTTCGCCAGATGGCTGGAGCAGCTGGAGCCAAGGCTAAGCCTGATAGTGGGTACCACGCCCTACAGTGCAGCAGCAGGGGATTTTTGGCTAAGCATTTCCTTTGCAGCCTGCGATGGTCGTATGACAGAGGTACTCCCTGTACTTAGACGGCTCGTTCAAAAATATCTGCAATTCGCAAATGATGATAGTTTCCTGGAAGACTTTCTTTGCGAATGGTCCAGTATGATAGCTCGTATGTCACGTCGAGGCTGGCAGGAGGAAACCTCCTGGTTGCTGAAGGTATTGCTTTCTGTTTTATTACGTAAAAGGAATCTCAAGCTTTATGATACAGTGCTCCTGCATCTGCAGATGAATTTCGTGATGTACTGTCAGTGGGATGGTCTTGAAAAAGCTGTAGCTGCCTATAAGGAGCTACAGCTTTTATATGCTTATTTTATTGAGAAGGCAGTAAGCAGCAGTACTCCTCCAGAGGAACGCAGTAAATATTTTTTACTTGCTTTGCGTAATATTCGCGGAGTAGTTTCCAATATTTCCAGAGCCCTGATGTTAGATGAGCTGGAGGTTTTTCAGGATTGGTATGCTATGCTGCAGTATCAGCAAAGCGGCAATCCTAAGGGACAGCTGCGGATGAAGCTTTTGGTACAGCTTTCCATTCTATATTGGAAGGAAACAAGACCAAGAACAAGCCGCAAGCAGATGAAATATTTAAAAGAGCTGCTTGAGCCAAGCGTAATCACAGCGGAATACGCAGAGCTTTTGCAAAAGATAATCTAAATTATTTTCCTTAACCAAGGAAAGATTTTTGTAGTAAGAGGTTTTGGTTATGGCAAAAATAGTAGTAATTGGTAGTTGTAACATTGATGTTACAGTTGAATGCGATCGTTGGGCTAAGCCTGGCGAAACAATCTTTGGCAGCCGTCTGACTATTAATCCGGGCGGTAAAGGTGCTAACCAGGCTGTTGCAGCAGCTCGTCTTGGGGCTGAGGTAATGATGGTTGGCTGCATCGGTGACGATGTTTATGGACAGATTGTTCAGAAAACTCTTAAGGAAAACAATATTGATGCACGCTATGTAAAGGTTCTTCCTGGCGAAAACAGCGGTACTGCTCATATTACTGTGGCAGAGGATGATAACACTATTATCGTTATCAAGGCTGCCAATGACCTTGTATCTCCTGCTCTTGTAGAAGAGGCCTGGGAAGATATTAAGAATGCCGACATGGTACTGCTGCAGCACGAAATCCCTGCTGCAACTAATGCCTATGTAATAGAAAAATGTGCAGCTGCAGGTGTACCTGTGCTGCTTAATCCTGCCCCTGTTGCTCCTGTTCCTGCAGAGCTTTTGGAAAAGGTAACTTATCTGACTCCCAACGAGCACGAGGCTGCTATTCTGTTCGATGGCAAAAGCAGTGATGACATTTTGCTGCAGAACTCTGACAAGGTAATTATGACTTTGGGCAGCAAAGGTGTAGCTTATGGTGAAAATAATTTGGTATGCAAGGTTCCTGCCTTCAAGGTTCAGCCTGTGGATACAACCGGTGCCGGTGATACTTTTAACGGTGCCTTTGCAGTAGCTCGTGCCAATGGCAAAACTATGGCTGACAGCATCCGTTTTGCTAATGCAGCGGCAGCTTTGTCCGTACAAAAGCTGGGTGCTCAAAGTGGTATGCCTTATTTAAATGAAGTAGAGGAGATGCTTAAATAATGCAAAAGGGTGGAATGTTAAATAGTGCAATTGCTAAGGTTTTAGCAGATTTAGGCCATACTGATACCATTGTTATTGGAGACTGCGGTCTGCCTGTGCCTGCTGGCGTTTTAAAGATTGACCTGGCTATAAAACCTGGTACTCCTTCCTTTATGGAGGTAGTAGAAGAGGTTGCTAAAAACATGGTTATCGAAAAGGTAGAGATTGCCGGTGAAATGGAAGCAAAAAATCCTGCTGTATGGGATGCAATGCACCAGCTTTTCACTAAAGAAGAATGGATTATTGACGAAAACCATGAAGCCTTCAAGGAGGCTACTAAACATGCAAAATGTGTGATCCGCACCGGTGAAATTACTCCTTACGCTAATGTTATTTTACATAGCAACGTATTCTTTTAATAGGTAAGGGGAATTACTATGGAGATTGAATTAAAAAATATCCATAAGGCCTTTGGTACTAATGAGGTTCTGAAGGGTGTTAATCTAAAGCTGACCAGTGGCGAGGTTCATGCACTTATGGGTGAAAATGGTGCAGGTAAATCTACCCTGATGAACATTCTTACTGGCTTGCATAAACAGGACAAGGGTAAGATTTTTGTAGACGGCAAGGAAGTAAGCTACAAAAATCCCTTGGAGGCTGAAGAGCACGGTATTGCCTTTATCCATCAGGAGCTGAACATCTGGCCGAATCTGAATATCCTGGAAAATCTTTTCATGATGCACCCTGTAACCAATAGCTTTGGTGTTTTGGACTACAAGGAAATGCGTCGCATTGCTGAGGAAAAATGCAGGGAGATTGGCATTGACCTGCCTTTGGACGCAGAGGCTGGTGCCTGCTCCGTAGGTCAGCAGCAAATGACAGAGATTGTACGTAATCTGCTCCTCGATGCCAAAGTAGTAATTATGGATGAACCTACTGCAGCGCTGACTGACAGAGAGACAGAAAAGCTTTTTGAGGTTATGCGTACTCTCAAAGAGCGTGGTGTAGCAATGGTATATATTTCTCACCGTATGGAAGAGGTATTCAACAACTGCGATGTTATTACTGTTATGCGTGACGGCGTTTCTGTAAATACTAAAACCGTTGCCGAATATAATATGGCAGACATCGTTAGGGATATGGTTGGCCGTTCCATTACTGAATTTTATCCTGAACGCCGTAATAAACCTGGTGATGTTGTACTGGAGGTTAAGGGCTTCCAGCAGCCCGGACTCTTTAAGGATGTCTCCTTTAAGCTGCGTAAGGGTGAGATTTTAGGCGTTGCTGGCCTGATGGGCAGCGGTCGTACTGAAATCATGCGTGCTATTTTTGGCGTGGATAAATGCAAGGGCGGCGAGATTATTCTTAATGGCAAGCCGCTGAAAATTTCTAAGCCTGAGGATGCTATTAATGCGGGCATTGGCTTTGTAACAGAAAACCGCAAATCCGAAGGACTTATTCTTGATTTTTCCATTATGCGTAATATAGCGCTGCCTAGCGTTGACAGCTTTGCTAAAAAGGGCGTTATTGACTTTAAGCAGGTCAACGGCTTTGCTGAAGAAATGGCTTCCAAGCTGGGTGTTAAGGCACACAGCCTTGATTTGGAGGTTGGTGCTTTGTCCGGCGGCAACCAGCAAAAGGTTGTCATTGCCAAATGGGTAGGCAAGCAGCCTGATATTATCATCATGGACGAACCGACTCGTGGTATTGACGTAGGCGCTAAGCGAGATATTTATGAGCTGATGAATGAGCTCACAGCCAACGGAGTATCCATTATTATGGTATCCTCTGAGCTGCCGGAGGTTCTTGGTATGAGTGACCGTATTATGGTTGTTCATGAGGGACATATTGCCGGCGAGCTGCTTCGTGAAGAGGCAACTCAAGAAAAAATTATGACCTTAGCAACAGGAGGACATTAATTATGGATATGAAAGCAATTTTGAAAAAATCAGGCTCTGTTATTGGTCTGGTAATTCTATTTGTTGTCATTACCTGCCTCAACAGCAGCTTTGTTGACCCAGGTAATATTAAGAATCTGTTCCGTCAGGTGTCTATTAACGCACTGATTTCCTTTGGTATGACCTTTGTCATTCTGACAGGCGGTATTGACCTGTCCGTAGGCAGTATTCTGGCACTGTCCAGTGCTATTATGGGCAGCATGATCAAAGGTGGTATGGATCCCATCTTTGCTATTGTCCTGGCTTGCCTTATTGGTGCAGGCCTTGGCGCTGTTAACGGTCTTATCGTTACTCAGGGCAAGGTTGCTCCCTTTATCGCAACTCTTGCTACCATGACTATTTTCCGCGGTGCAACTCTGGTTTATACTAATGGTAACCCTATCAGCGGTCTTACTGATGATGAGCTGTTCCACACCTTTGGTCAGGGCTACTTCTTGGAGCTGCCTGTGCCCGCAGTTATGATGCTGCTTATGTTCGGTATTCTTTACTTTGTACTGCATCACACTACCTTAGGCCGTAAAACCTACGCTGTAGGCGGCAACGAAAAGGTATCCTTCATTGCAGGTATCAAGATTAACCGTATTAAGCTGTTTGCTTATACCATTACTGGTATGCTCTGCGGCATGGCAGGTGCTATCATCACCAGCCGTCTGAACAGTGCTCAGCCTACTGCAGGTACTGGCTATGAGCTGGATGCTATCGCAGCAGTTGTATTAGGCGGTACTAGCCTTTCCGGTGGTAAAGGACGCATTGTAGGTACTCTGATCGGTGCTCTTATTATTGGTACCTTGAATAATGGTCTTAATATCTTGAACGTATCCAGCTTCTACCAACAGGTAGTAAAGGGTATTGTAATCCTTCTGGCTGTTCTGATGGACCGTAAAAAATCCTAAGCTTTACTTTGCAAGTTGTCAAAGGCAAATTAAAAATCAAAAGGAGATATGAATAATGAAAAAACTTTTAATGATGCTGGTTTGCATTTTCACCATGGCTATGCTTATGGTTGGCTGCAGCAGCGGCGAAAAGAAAGAAGCTAAACCTGCTGATGGCAAAAACATCGTAGTTGGTTTCTCTGTTTCCACTCAAAACAACCCCTTCTTCGTAACTCTGGCTCAAGGCGTTGACGCTAAAGCTAAAGAGCTGGGCGTAACTGTTAAAGTTGTTGACGCTCAAAACGACCCTGCTAAACAAGCAAACGACGTAGCTGACCTGCTGCAACAAAACATCAGCGTACTGCTGGTTAACCCTGTTGACTCCGCAGCTATCTCTACCTCCGTTAAAGCTGCTAACAAGGCTAACATTCCTGTAATCTGCCTGGATCGCAGCGCTGACGAAGGCAAAGTTGCTTCTCTGGTTGCTTCTGATAACGTAAAAGGCGGCGAAATGGCTGCTGAATACATCCTGAAAAAAATGGGTGAAAAAGTTGCTGTAGCTGAGCTGGAAGGTATTCCTGGCGCATCTGCAACTCGTGAACGTGGTGAAGGTTTCCATAAAGTTGCTGACCAAAAGCTGACTGTTGTTGCTAAACAATCCGCTAACTTTGACCGTAGCCAAGGTCTGACCGTAGCAGAAAACCTGCTGCAAGCTAACCCGGACATCAAAGCTATTTTCGCTCATAACGACGAAATGGCTCTGGGCGCAATCCAAGCTGCTAAATCCGCTAACAAAGAAATCATGATCGTTGGCTTTGACGGCACCGATGACGGCGTAAAAGCTGTTCAAGACGGCACCATGTCCGCAACCATCGCTCAACAACCTGACGTAATGGGCCAACAAGGTCTGGAAGTTGCTGTAAAAGCAGCTAAAGGTGAAAAAGTTGAAGCTAAAGTTTCTGCTCCTCTGAAACTTGTTGAAAAGAAATAATCACAACTTCATAGCAAATTGATCCAACTCTGACAACTTGTATCAATTAAAAATCCCGTCACGAAAGTGGCGGGATTTTTTATAGGGAAAAGTGTTATATATCTAAATTATTATTGATAGCTGCCCTCTAATGACACAGTCTGTAATTTATGGTACAATAAATAGGAATGATTTATGCTATTGCAGTAGGTCATAGTGAATATAATTGGCGAGGTTGATTTGATGAATAATATGGCAGTTTGCAATTATATAGTCAGCGTTATGGGTACGCTGATTGGCGGGAGTATTATGCTGGCGGCTTCAGAATTTCCGTTAGAGTTTACGGTTCATGGTCCTGGACCTGGCTTTTGGCCCTTTAGCTTAGGTCTTTTGATGTTAGCAGCAGCAGTCGTTTTGCTGGGCTACACCTTTTTCCATAAGAAAGAGCTTTCACAAAGGCATGTTGCGTTGACTACAGAAGCCAATAAGCGTGTATATATCATGATGGGGCTGGTTGTGTTCTTTTGTATTTTGATAAATCTTTTAGGCTTTTATCTGGCAGCGGCTTGCCTTATTCCTGCTGTTATGAAGCTTATGGATTATCACAACAAAAAATATATTGCTTTGACAACTATTGGCACTATTGTATTTATCTATCTGGTGTTTGGCATGCTGCTGCATACCAATATGCCTGAGTCAATTTTCTTGGAGTAGGGGGGACTAATCATGGTTGATATTTTAAGTGCAATTAATATGATTATGGACCCTATTAATTTCGTGGGTCTGTTCTTTGGCGTACTGGTAGGTATTGCTTTTGGCTGTATGCCGGGGCTCAGCGTTAATATGGGTTTAGCCCTGCTTTTTCCGCTGGCCTTCAGCTTTCACGGAATTGGCGGTATTTTAATGCTTTTGGGTATTTACTGCGGTGCCATTTATGGCGGCAGTATCTCTGCTATTCTGCTGAAAACTCCTGGTACACCTGCATCCGTTGCAACAACTCTTGACGGCTATCCCATGGCTACAAAAATGCATCAGCCTGGTCGTGCTCTTGGCCTTTCCACTATGGCCAGCACCTTCGGCGGTGTTTTTAGTACCATTTGCCTGATTTTGCTGGCACCTCAGCTGGCAAAGGTGGCACTGCAGTTCTCCAAGCCTGAGTATTTTGCTTTGGCTATTTTTGGCCTGAGCATTATTACTAGTGTATCCTCCGGCAGTGTTATCAAGGGTATTATGGGTGGCCTTTTTGGTCTGTTTTTGGCTACTGTCGGTATTGATGATATGAGCGGTACCATCCGCTTTACTTTAGATACTACCTATCTGCTGGGCGGTGTGTCCTTTATCCCTGTTTTGATTGGCGTTTTTGCCTTTGCTCAGGTGTTAAGCAGTATTGAGGATTATTACCATAATGAGCGTGCTGAGCAGCATATGCAGATTGACCGCGTACTGCCATCCTTAAGCGATATGAAGCGTGTGTTCATGACACTGCTGCGTTCTTCTGCCATTGGTACCTTTATTGGCTGTGTGCCTGGTACAGGCGGTGATATTGCCTCCTTTGTATCTTACGACCAGGCTAAGCGTTGGTCCAAGCATAAGGATAACTTTGGCAATGGCGAACCAGAAGGTATTGTAGCTTCTGAGTCCGGCAATAATGCTGTTTCCGGCGGTGCTTTCATTCCTGTGCTGACCTTGGGTATTCCTGGTGACGGTGCAACTGCTATTATGATGGGTGCACTGATGGTGCAGGGTCTGCAGCCTGGTCCTTTGCTGTTCGTAGAAAAGGCACCTGATGTGTATGCTATTTTTATAGGTCTATTATTAGCGAACCTGATCATGGGCCTTATGGGCTTTTCCTTAATCAAGCTTTTTGTGAAGGTTGTCAACGTTCCTATTCACATTTTGCTGCCTATTATCGTTATGATGACCTTTGTTGGTACCTATTCCTATAACAATTCTCTGAACGATGTTTATTTGATGGTTATCAGTGGTTTTATAGGCTATTTCCTCAATAAAATAGGCTTTTCTATGTCTGCTATTATTATTGGCATTATTTTGGGCAGTATGGCGGAGCAGAACTTTGTCGGTTCACTGATTATGAGTGATGGTTCCTTCAATATCTTCTTCCAGCGTCCCTTATGCCTGTTCTTCCTGGTAGCAGCAGCGTTGACCTTGTTGTCTCCGCTTTTGGGCAAGCTGTTTAAAAGATAGAGTAAAATATAAAGCTTGTTTTCTAGCTTTTTAGACCTCTCCGTCATTGCCTTTGGCAATGCCACCTCTCCTTAAAAGGAGAGGCTTAAGTTCTATTCACGGAAAGGCTCCACTTTTTAAGGGGAGCTGGCAACGAGCGTAGTGAGTTGACTGAGAGGTGAAACATAAAAAAGTCCCGCTTTTCCTTTTTATGGAAAAGCGGGATAATTTTTTTATTTGCTGTTAGCGTCAGCGTTTTGCCACATATACCATACAGCAAGAGAACGCCAGGGACGCCATGTTTCAGTTAGTTTATTGATTTGTCCGCGTTTGGGAACTACATCCAGCTTAAGCATTTGCTGCAGCTCTTTTTTGAAGATAAAGTCGGAACAGGGGACTACATCTGTACGGCACAGGGCCAGCAGCAGGAACATTTCAATGGTCCATTGTCCTAAGCCTCTGATTTGCAGCAGCTGCTTAGAAATTTGACTGTCCGTCATTTCTGCAAATTTATCCATGGTGATGTCACCGTTTTGGACGGACTGAGCAAAGTCCTGAATATATTTTACCTTTTGCTCAACGATACCAATGGCCTTTAAAGCCTCCGGAGAGGTGTTTAAAATACCTTCGGGGGTAATAGGACTGCCTGCAAGGTTTTCCAGCTTCTGCATTAGCTCCTGGCTCACGTCAGGGGGTAATTGTTGGGCGACGATACCCGCCAAAAGAATGGAAAAATATTCCTCCCTAGGCTTGCATTGCAGGGGACAGGGGGAGTATTTTTCAACTAGCGGGGCGAGCTCTGCAACGTTTTCACGCAGATAGCGGTCACCAATAGACCAATCTGGGGTTTGGCACATAAGCACTTCCTCCTTAAATATAATACTCATAATATTATAATACGAATCAGTACTTGTTTCAATTATGAAATAAAAAAAGCGTAGATAAAAATCTACGCTTGGTTTTACTTGGCAGGGGCACTAGGACTCGAACCCAGATCGACGGTTTTGGAGACCGGTGCTCTACCATTGAACTATGCCCCTATAAAGTGGAGCGGAAAACGAGATTCGAACTCGCGACCCCCTCCTTGGCAAGGAGGTGCTC
>ERZ773243.1074-NODE-1074-length-33036-cov-9.565841_pt1 | contig 33036 bp, 37 predicted proteins | sample MGYA00580520_ERZ773243 | MGnify/ENA primary metagenome ERZ773243 (study PRJEB29015, sample SAMEA2737747) | human gut metagenome | biome: human gut; feature: human-associated habitat; material: faeces | place: China | collected 2012 ... | reverse complement strand
GCTTATGCGCCCTGACCTTCTCATTCTGGATGATTTGGGTGCAGAACGTAACACCAGCTTCGGTAAGGAGCGCGTATTCGATGTGGTTGACAAGCGGTTGCTGTCAGGCAAGCCCATGATCGTCACCACGAACATCCCACTTTCCGTTATGAAGCAAGCTGTCGAGCTGGATGACCGCCGCATTTTTGACCGCATCTTGGAGGTCTGCGTCCCGATCCGCTTCGACGGAGAGAACTTTCGCAAAGGCAATGCCAGGGCGAATATCAAAAAAGCCGCAGAAATGCTGAATGGGTAAGCTGTTGCAGCAACTTACCCACCCATGAGACAGGAATATTATTCAACCGGCTTTCCTGTTTCTTCTGAAATAAAACGACCCTCAAACCGACAGCCGATAGCCGCCGCTATTTCCTGCAACTCGCTTTCCCTGAAATTGTCACGGCGCATTTTGCCGCTGATATTTTGGGTTGTGCAGCCAAGCTGCCTTGAAAGCTGACTGACAGTTACGCCTTGCTTCTTCATAGCAGCCCGGATAACCTGAGCCATACTCATTGACTTCACCTCCGGGGATTTTCAAAGTAATTATACATGAGAGCAAGCAGAAATGTCAATTCAGGAGTTACCGGAGAATCGCTCCGGAGCTATTGACCCAAGACTGGAAATAGCATATAATAGTAACTACCGAGTTACCATTGAAAGAGCGGCACTTCATTCGGCTGACGAACATAACGTCAAATGGAGTGATTACATGGTAGAAAACGAAAACTACAAGAGCTACACTGCAAACAATGGAACTGAGCTTCGCTTTCCCAAGGAGAGCGTGATTCAGATGACAGCAGAGCAGAGAGACTGCTACCAGAACTTTATCAATGTTCTGGCACAAATCCTGATTAAATATGCTGCCGCAGAAAAGGAAAATCAGAAAATCTGAGCAGAGTATTCCGGGCGGTCGATGACCGCCCGGTCCTGCAATAGGAGGAAATCTATGTATAATACGAAAGAGGGCAAATCGTGTGTTATCTATATCCGCGTCAGCAGTGAGCGTCAGGTAAAGGGGTATAGTCTGGATGGGCAAAAACACTATCTGGCTGAATGCGCCGAGCGTCGGGGTATGACCGTTCTTGATACCTACGTTGAAGAAGGCAAAAGTGGCAAGAGTATCGAGGGGCGGACGGAGTTCCAGCGGATGCTGGATGACATTCAGAGCGGAAAGGTACATACGGACTATGTGCTGGTTTTCAAATTATCGCGGTTTGGCAGAAACGCGCGGGACGTGCTGAACTCCCTTGAGTTTATTATGAAATATGGCGTTCACCTGATGTGTGTAGAAGATGGGCTTGATTCCTCAACCTCTATGGGAAAAATGATGATTACCATTCTCGGTGCGGTAGCTGAGTTGGAACGTGAGAACATCATTGCACAGAGCCTTTTGGGGCGCGAGGAAAAAGCAAAGTCCGGCGGCTGGAACGGCGGCTTTGCACCCTATGGGTATCGTCTGGTAAAGGGCGTTGACAAGAGTAAAGGGAAATTGGAGACCGTCCCGGAAGAAAAGGCTGTCGTGCAACTGGTTTTTGATATGTTCCTGAACCGAAATATGGGCTACACGGCAATTTCGGGCTATCTCAATCGAAACGGTTATACTCGCCCACCGGCAAAGAATGCCATCCGCCCCAGCTATGGAGAGTGGAGTTCTGACCACATCAAGAGAATGCTTAGCAATCCGGTTTATACGGGGCGCGTGGCATGGGGCAAACGACGGACGGAAAAAGTGCCCGGCAGTGACAACGAATATCGACTGGTAAAACAGGACGAATATATTTTGAGCGAAGTTATTTCTCACGAAGAATTTGTTTCCAAAGAAGATTTTGACAAGGTTCAGGAGATCAAAGCCATTCGTGGAAAAAAGGGTAATCACAACATTGGCCAGTATAACGCGCATCTGTTGTCCGGTATCGTAAAATGTCCGCAATGCGGCGCACCTATGTATATTGGCATGACCAAGTGGACAAATCAGGACGGCACAGAGCGTCGCACAGAATCTTATGTCTGTTCTTATGCGACTAAACATAGAGGGACTTCGGTATGCCGCAGGAATGGCGTGGTAGCCAGTCAGGTTGAGGACGAGGTGATGGAGTACACCCGGAAGATTGTCCGCAATCCGCAGTTTATCAAGGATTTGCAGGAAAAGGTGATGACCGCTGTGGACATGACCGAGGTTGAAAATGATATTACCGCCTATAAAAAGCAGCTATCCGCTTTACAGCGCAGCCGCGACAGCTTGGAGCGGGATATTGACCGCATTGCTCCGGATGACAAGTATGCAGAGCGCCGCCGCGCGGATATGACGCGCCGTCTGAATGACCTCTATGACCAGATTTATAAGGCGGAGGATCTGCTGCAAGAGAGCCTGATGAAAAAGGCAACTTTGGAAAGCGAGCAGATGTCTGTGCAATCTATGATTGGAATCCTCTCGTCTTTTGACGCAATCTATGATAGAATGAATGCAGCAGAGCGGCGCGATCTTGTGAAATACCTGATTTCCGAGGTTGAGTTGTTCCCGCGTGAGGAGCAAAAGACGCAGAAACGCTTTGTAAAGGCGATTGCGTATAAGTTTCCCATTGAGCAAAAGGTGCTCACGCAATTTGACGAATGCGGGGCATCTGTCGAGACGGTGGTCCTGCTTTCCAAGGACATGCTCTGAATAAACAAGCCGAGGCTTCTTCGGAAGTCTCGGCTTGTTTATGGTATGGGCAGCTGCCGGGAGGGGCGCTTACTCCTTCTCGCAGATCACGTTGCTCTCATAGGGGCGCTGGCCGGAGAGAATTTCGTCATAGAAATTCTGCTTCCAGTCGATATAGGCCACGCCGTCCTCCAGCTCCCGGATGGAGCGGCGCAGCTCCTCCTGCTTCCGGGCCAGCATCTCCTTGCGCTGGGGGATCGTTGACTCTCCCATCAGGCACAGGGACAGATATTCCTTCATCTCCTGAATGCTCATGCCGCACTTTTTCAGGCAGATCAGGCTGCTGATCCAGGCGATGTCCCGGTCATCAAACACCCGGCGGTTGTTTTTGTCCCGCTTGACGTTGGGGACAAGCCCCTGGTTGCAGTAAAATTTCAGGGACTGGTAGGTCATGTTGGTCTCCTTGCAGGCCTGCATCATGGTGTGCAGCATAACAGACTCCCTCGCAATTTACAGAATGTTCAAATATTTTCACATGAAAGCTCTTGACCGGTTGCAGCAACCGGTTATTATAATCGACCGTATCAACCGGAAGGAACAACCGGATCATAGCACAGGGCTCCCTCCTGCGCAACCGGAAAAATTCAGAAAGGACGATACCATGAAAGAACTGACCGCCTTACTTCTGAGCCTGGCGCTGGTGCTGGACCTTGCCGCCTGCGGCAGCACCACCCCGGAGGTCCCCAAGGACGATCCCCAGACCCCGGCCGAAACTCCCGTCCAGGACCCCGCCGCGCCGGAGGAGCCCCAGGCCGGCAAGACCCTGGTGGTCTATTACTCCGCCAGCGGCCACACCCGGCAGGTGGCCCAGGCCATCGCCCAGGCGGCGGAGCTGAACAAGGGAGTCTAAAGATCCGGGCAAAAAAATTTATCGCCGAAACCCCAGTAAAATGGGCAATGGTTACCTCCGGGTACCCTTGGTTACCGAAAAGTCACTGCTACAATTGGATCATGAAGAGGAAACACCCCTTCGAAAAAATCACCCTGGAGGTAAATATCATGAACAAAGTCGCTGCATTTCTGAATGCCAATCCCGTGCAGTATCTGGCCACCGTGGGCCGGGACGGCAAGGCCAAGTGCCGCCCCTTTATGTTCGCCGGCGAGCTGGGGGGCAAGCTCTGGTTCTGCACCAACAACCAGAAGGACGTTTACAAGGACATGCAGGCAAATCCCGAGATCGAGATCTCCGTCTCCAGCCCGGAGTACGCCTGGATCCGGCTCCACGGCAAGGCTGTCTTTGAGAACAACATGGCCGCCAAGGAGATGTGCATCCGGAACCCCATCGTGAAGGGTCAGTACCAGACCGCCGCCAACCCCATCTTTGAGGTGTTCTATCTGGACGCCCCCACGGCGTCATCGCCGACTTCTCCGGCAATCCCCCCTATCAGTTCTGAAATCTGCCCCCGGCAGGTGATCGAAAGGAGAGGCTGACCATGACCCAAAGCGAAAAGCGGCTGTTTCTTATCCAATCGCTGCTGAAGGAGCGGCCGGAGTACCGGCAGGTGGAGACGCCCCGGGACCCGGAGGGCCAGCGGCAGCTGCTGCGGGGCCTGATGAACGTCCGGCCGCCTCAGGCGGCGGACCCGGACTTCCTGCGGGTGCAGGACGCGTATCTGTAGGCGGAGCGGTATGAAAGCTTTCTCCGCACCCGTCAGGGGCAGAAGCTCCTCTTTCTGGAGCTGGGGGTGGGGTACAACACCCCGGTGATCATCAAGTATCCCTTCTGGCGGATGACCGCCGCCAACCCCCGGGCGGTGTATGCCTGCCTGAATCTGGGCCAGGCCGCCGCCCCCCGGGAGATTCAGAAGCAGTCCATCTGCATCGACGGGAACATCGGAGCCGTGCTGGCCGGTCTGGGTGAAAACACTTCTCAGTCTGCAAGTGTGGAATTTGTTCGCTTTCGGCGAACAAATTCTGCGCGCGGCTGACTGCAAGCCTTTTGTCAAAAAAGGCGAAGCCCTTTTTTGACAGTCTCAAGCGCCCGGAGCCAAGTGCTCCGAGCGCTTTTCTGCCTTATTTTCCCGTTTCCGGCAGGGGAAACAGGGCCCAGGGCCAGGCCGCCGGGGGCTGGTGGGTGAACACCATATCCCGGCCCGTCTCCGGATGGGTAAAGCCCAGCCGCCAGGCCCACAGGGCCAGGGCCTCGCCGTCTCCGGCCCCGCCGTATTTCCGGTCCCCCACCAGGGGGAAGCCCCGCCCGGCGAACTGCACCCGGATCTGGTGGGTGCGGCCGGTGTGCAGGGTCACCCGCACCAGGGACAGCTCCTCCCGGACGGCCAGCGTCTCATAGGACAGCTCCGCCGGGCGGACGTCCTTCCCCGGCTCCCGGGCGATATATGTCACCCGGCGTACCGGGTCTCTCCCAAGCATGTCCCGCCATATCCCGCCTTGTCCCGGGTCACCCCGGACCACCGCCAGATAGATTTTCCGGAACCGGTGGTCCCGGACCTGGCCGGACAGGATGGAGGCCGCGGCGGCGGACCGGGCAAACACCATGACCCCGCCGGTGGCGGCGTCCAGCCGGTGCACCGTCCGGATGCAGGGGGTGCCCAGCTGGGCCCGCAGCAGCTCCGGCATGCCGCCGGGCTCGTCGGTGCTGAGGACCCCCGGGGGCTTCACCGCCACGGCGATGCGCTTATCCGCGTACAGAAGCTCCATATCACTGGGCGCCTTCACCGGTGCAGACGCTTTCGCCCACGGTTCCGTCCCAGGCGTCCAGGCTTTCGCTGTACTCCACCCGTCCGATGGAGCAGCCCTCGCCGATGCGGATCCGGCGGCCCCGGACCACGTCGGCCTGGGTGTATTCCAGGTCCACGTCGTCGCCCTCGATGTCCCCCACCTGGGCGCAGGAGACGCTGCCATGGAACAGGCCCAGCAGGGAGACCTGGGTGGGCTTATAGATGCGGATGCTGCTGCCGCCGATGCTGCCGATGCGGATGCCCCGACTGGCGGAGATCTCCACGGTTTCGGCGTTCAGCAACCCCTGGATCACGGCGCTGCCGGTGAGATGGGCGCTTTCGGCCTCCACGCCGCCGGACACCCTGGCCCCGCCGGAACAGTGCAGCCGTCCGCAGCGGATCTCCCCCGCCTCCAGGCCGCCGGACACGTCTACCTCGCCGCCCTCCAGGCTGCCGTCCAACTTCAGCGCGCCGGAGCTGTGGACCCGGCCGTTGGCCCGGAGACTGCCCTCGCACCGGGTGGAGCCGGAGCAACCCAGCTCCTGGCAGGTGATGTCGCCGGTAACACGGCTGCTGCCGCTGCACCGGATCTTCCCGGCGCAGTCCACGTCTCCCTGGACCCTGGCGCTGCCGGAGCAGCGCAGGCTCTCGCAGCGCAGGCTGCCCTGGACCTTGCCCGATCCGCTGATGGAAACCGTGCGGTATTCGCCGCCGGGCATGGCGCTGCTGCCGGAAATTTTCATATCCATGATGTCGTTCATAATGTGACCTCCCTTAATAGTTGCAGTACGTCCTCTTGGTGCGTCCCCTCCGCCACCACGGCGCTGCGGACCTCCTCCAGGGGAAATTCCCTGCGGCCATAGGCCGTTTCGATGATGAGCTTTCGCCGGGCCAGCACCGTCTGATGCTTTTCCGCCAGACTGGCCGCCAGCTCGTCCAGCGTCTGGTGCTCCTTGTTGTCCAGGATCAGCCGGATCCGCTGGCAGATCTGGTCCCGGCGGAAAAATGTCTCCTGTCCGGTGGAAGTGGAGCGGCGCAGAAACCACGCCTCCGGGATCAGTCCCATCCGCTTCCACCGATACAGGGCCCCGTAGGAGATGCCGAACGTCTCCAGCAGCTCCTTCTTGGAAATCAGCTCCTCGTCCATACCCTTCCTCCCTGCCATAATAGGTTACCGTGCGGCGTTGCGTAACAATGTTCCGTAACACTGTTACGATAATAGCATAACAGTGTTACGTTGTCAATAGGGGCAGGAAAAATTTTTGAAAAGACCAAAAAATCCCGGTGCCGAAGCACCGGGATCTTTTTTGCAGCAAGCCCCTTCGGGCATTTTCACTTTACCGCTCCATAATGGGATAGCCCTGGGCACGCAGAGCCTCGTACATCTGCTGCACATGAAGGGCGTCCCGGGTCTCCACCAGCAGGTGCACCACGCAGGAGCCCACCGGGGCCTTCAGGTTGCCCCGCTCGTGGTTCACCTCCAGCACGTTCACGCCCATGTCGGACATGATGTTCAGCAGAGTGGCCAGGGTTTTGGGCTGATCCGGCAGCACCGTGGCGAAGTTGGCGGTGCGCCCGGCCTTGGCCAGGCCCCGGGTCATGATCCGCTCCAGCATGGTCACGTCCACATTGCCGCCGGACAGCAGGGCGCACACGGTCTTGCCCCGCAGGTCCACCTTGCCGTACATGGCGGCGGCGATGCCCACGGCGCCTGCGCCCTCGGCCACCAGCTTCTGCTTCTCCAGCACCGACAGGATGGCCCCGGCGATCTCGTTTTCGCTGACGGCCACCACCTTGTCCACATACTGGCGGCACATTTCAAAGGTCAGGTCCCCGGGGGTCTTGACCTGGATGCCGTCGGCGATGGTGTGCACGCTGGGCAGGGTCAGAATATGCCCGGCCTCCAGGGAGTCCACCATGCTGGCGGCTCCGGCGGCCTGAACGCCGATGACCTGGCAGGAGGGCTTCAGATGCTTCACGGCATAGGCCAGACCCGAGATCAGTCCGCCGCCGCCGATGGGCACCAGGATCACGTCCACGTCCGGCAGCTGCTCCAGAATCTCCAGACCGATGGTGCCCTGACCGGCCATGACCCGATAGTCGTCAAAGGGATGAATAAACGTCAACCCCTGCTCATCCCGCAGGCGCACGGCCTCGGCATAGGCGTCGTCATACACGCCGTCCACCAGCACCACGTTGGCCCCGTAGCTGCGGGTGGCCTGGATCTTGGAAATGGGGGCGGCAGCGGGGATGCAGATGGTGGCGGGGATCTTCATATCCCGGGAGGCAAAGCCCACGCCCTGGGCATGGTTGCCTGCGGAGCAGGCGATAACGCCCCGGCGCTTCTCCTCGTCGGACAGGGTGGCAATCTTATAGTACGCGCCCCGCAGCTTGAAGGCCCCCGTCTTCTGCAGGCAGTCCGCCTTCAGATAAAAGTCGCAGTCCGGCACCAGGCCCGGCGCGTGCAGCACAGGGGTCTGGTTGATAACGGGGGACAGCACCCGGCGTGCGTCCTGGAGCATTTCCATAGAGATCATATTGTTGCCTCCTTGATTCCGTTCTATATACAAAATCCTATTTTTTGTTCCTATGCCATGTACTACCATGATACCCTCTCCCGCCGCGATTGTCAATTCCTCTTTGGGCAGAGAGCCGCTTTTTTCGCAATATAGACGGAAAAAAGTGACCCGTCCGGCCCTTAAGAGCCGGACGGGAGGGATAAATCACCGGTTTATCTTCTGCCCATAGGCACATAGGCCCGGCCTGCCAGCAGGTCCGTCAGATACTGCCGCACCTGCTCCGGGTCGGCGGGGTCCCGGACCCGGCTCCGCAGGTCTGCCATCATCTGCACCACCTTGGCGTTAGCTCCGCCGTGGCGGGGACCCTTCAGGGAGCACAGGGAGGCCGTCATGGCGGAATAGGTGTCGGTGCCGGTGGAGGTGGTACATGGTTGGTGAAGGTGGAGTTGTTGCTGCCGTGGTCGGCGTGGAGGATCAGCGCCGCGTCCAGGGCCCGGGCCTCCAGGTCCCGGACGTCATAGCCCCGGTAGTACAGCACGCCGGGGCATGGGATGGTGTCCTGACCGTCCACGGTGCAGCCCTTTACCTCGGATATGCGGGTGAGGCTGGTGAGGACGCCCCGGCCCGTGGCGTCCCGCAGTCCCCGCTTCACATCATATTTTTCATAGAGCTGCCGGTCAATGTGGGCATTTTTGCAATTCGAACATGATAAACTTGCAAAATCAATACGTAGAATGAAAACATTTCCGCCAATATGCAGGATTCAATGAGTAATTATGCAAAAATTCCGCGGCAGAGGCCCTCCCCTGCCGCGGAATTGAAAACCGGGCAAAGCTGTGCTATACTATATTACAACTGTGCGAATATCTCGCCGATGGGGCCGTCGATGGTCAGGTCTGCTCCCACGCCGCTGCCGGTCTGGCCCTTGTTCACCACCACCAGATGGCGGCCCCGGAAATACTGCACCAGCCCCGCTGCCGGATACACCACCAGGGAGGTGCCGCCGATGATCATCAGGTCCGCCTGGCGGATATAGTGGACGGCCTTGGCCAGCACGTCCTGGTCCAGGCTCTCCTCATACAGCACCACATCGGGCTTGATGTCCCCGCCGCAGGCGGGGCACCTGGGGACGCCGGTGGTAGAGAGGATGGTGTCCAGGCCGTAAAAGGCCCCGCATTTTTCGCAGTAGTTCCGCAGAACACTGCCGTGCAGCTCCAGCACCTGGCGGCTTCCCGCCTTCTGGTGCAGGCCGTCGATGTTCTGGGTGATCACGGCCTTCAGCTTCCCCTCCTGTTCCCACTGGGCCAGCTTCCGGTGGGCGGCGTTGGGCTGGGCCCAGGGGGCCAGCATCTTGGCCCGGTAAAAGTCGTAAAACTCCGCCTTGTGGCGGACATAGAAGCTGTGGCTGAGGATGGTTTCCGGCGGGTATTGGAACTTCTGGTGATACAGGCCGTCCACACTGCGGAAATCCGGGATTCCGGACTCCGTGGACACTCCGGCCCCGCCGAAAAACACCATGTTGTCCGATTCCGCCACCCACTGCCGCAGCTTTTCGATCCATTCCGTCATCCGTAAGACCTCCATTTCTTGAATTTATAAGGAGTATGCCATGAACATTCAGATTTTCGGGGCCCGCAAGTCCTTCGACACCAAGAAGGCGGAGCGCTGGTTCAAGGAGCGCCGCATCAAATACCAGTACATCGACCTGGACAGCAAGGGCCTGTCCCCCGGGGAGTACCGCAGCATCCGGGCTGCCGTGGGCTATGATGCCCTGGTGGACCGGGACAGCCCCGACTACCGGGAGCTGGGGATCGACTATCTTCTGCCCCAGGCGGCGGAGGAGAAGCTGCTGGAAAACCCCTGGCTGTTCCGGGCGCCCATCGTCCGCAACGGCCGCCAGGCCACCGTGGGCTACTGCCCCGACGTGTGGAAAACCTGGGAATAAGGGCATTATACCATAAAAATCTGCTGGGGGACAGCCCCGGCGGAAAAATGCGCAAAAAAACAGGTCCGCTCCAGCGGACCTGTTTTTTTTATGGAGTGAGGCGATTACTTGTTGGCCAGAGCCTTGTCGGCAGCAGCCATTTCCTGGAAGATGCCCTGGTGCTTCTTGGCGGTGACAGCCTTGATCACCAGCAGGGTGCCGATCATCAGGACGATGGCGATGATCATGCAGACCACGACGTTCTGCACCAGACCGGCGATGATGAAGCTGACGAAGGACACGGCAGCCACGGTGACGCCATAGGGGATCTGGGTGGCCACGTGGTTCAGGTGGAAGCAGTGGGCACCGGCGGAAGCCATGATGGTGGTGTCGGAGATGGGGGACAGGTGGTCGCCGCACACACCGCCGGCGCAGGAGGCAGCCAGGCCGATGGACAGCAGGGTGGACTGATCATACCAGTCAAACACGGCGCAGACCAGGGGGACCATGATGCCGATGGTACCCCAGGAGGTACCGGTGGCGAAGCCGATGAAGCAGGCCACGATGAAGATCACGGCAGGCAGGAACTTGGCCAGGCTGCCGGTGCCTTCCATAATGCCGCCGACGAAGTCGCCCACCATCAGGCCATTGTCACGGCACAGACCGCACAGGGTCCAGGCAAAGCACAGGATCAGAATGGGGGAGATCATCTGGATGAAGCCGTTGGGGATGGACTCCATGGACTTGGTGAAGCCGATGAGGCCCCGCAGCCAGTAATAGATGAAGGTGAACACCAGGGCCACGATGGAGCCCAGGCACAGGCCGGGACCGGCGGAAGCGTCGGAGAAGGCCATGACGAAGTTCTGATAGTTCTCGCTTTCGGGGTCAAACACACCGCCGGTCCAGATCAGGCCGACAATGCACATACCGATCAGCACGATAACGGGCAGCAGCAGATCCAGCACGGAGGAGTGCTTCTCGCCTTCCTCATAGTCGTCGGCGCCTTCGAAGGGACGCTCGGGGGTGGTGAACAGATCGTCCTTCACCTGGGCATTGTACTCATGGGTCAGCATGGGACCGTAGTCAATGTTCAGCACGGAGATGGTGATGACCATGATCAGGGTCAGGATGCAGTAGTAGTTCCAGGGAATCTGGCTCAGGAACATGCTGATGCGGGAGCCGGGGAAGCCATCGGGCACATAGGAGGCAACGGCGGCAGCCCAGGAGGACACGGGGGCCAGCATGCAAACGGGGGCGGCGGTGGCATCAATGACGTAGGCCAGCTTTGCCCGGGAGATCTTGTGGCTCTCGGTGACGGGACGCATAACGGCACCCACGGTCAGGCAGTTGAAATAGTCGTCGATGAAGATCAGCACGCCCAGCAGCATGGTCATCAGCTGCGCGCCGCAGCGGGTCTTCACGGCCTTGGTGGCCCAGCGGCCGAAGGCGGCGGAGCCGCCGGCCTTGTTCATCAGATCCACCATGATGCCCAGCATCACCAGGAAGATCAGGATGGAGATGTCGATGGCGTTGATCATGCCCACGCCCTCACCGGCGCCGACAAAATTCACGACCATCTGCCAGGGGTCAAAGTTCGCCAGCAGCAGGGCGCCGGCCAGGCAGCCCAGGAACAGGGAAGAATACACTTCCTTGCTGATCAGGGCCAGGGCAATGGCCACGACCGGGGGGAACAGGGCCCAACCGGTGGCGACGAAGCCGCTGCCATCGTTGGTAACCTTCGCGATGACCAGTGCGATTACAACGATCGCCAGCGCAATAAAATACGCTATCTTGGTACCTTTCTTTTCCATTAGAGTGATTTACCTCCTCAGATTTGGTGCCTTCATCTTACTCGCAAACAGCACGTTTTGTCAAGTTCTTAGCGATACTTTCCATTATTTTAACAAATTGTGAACTCGCCTTTTTACCTTTTTCACAAAGGATTGGCGCGAATTATGGAAAATCCTTGGAACGCAAAAAAATCCGATACCGGGGCAGCTGCCCCGGTATCGGAAATAACGCTTATATCAGGAATATGTATTGCTTAGAAGAAGAACTCCTTGATCTGGCCGTACAGCACCAGCAGCATGGCCAGGGGGGTAATGTACTTGATGCAGATCCTGAACCAGCCGTAGGCTCCGAATTTCTGCCCCTCACGGGTGGCCTCGGCGTGGACTACCTCGGGCCCGAGCTCCCAGCCGTACATAATGCTCATCAGCAGCGCGCCCAGAGGCATCAGAATGCCCTCGGCGATGCAGTCAAAGAAGTCCAGCCAGTCGGCGCTCCAGGTGGGCACCTCGTCGGAGGGATCCACACGCATGCCCAGAATGTCGGCCGGGGAGATACCGGCGTTGCCCAGAGCGTCCAGGCAGACGATGACGCACAGGATGCCGGCGCCGATGGCGCCGATGAGGGAGTAGAGCTTGCGCTTGTCGCCCTTGCCCTCGTCCCGGGCCTTATCCACAAAGTGGGCCACAACGGCCTCCAGCAGGGAGATGGAGGAGGAGACGGCGGCAAACACCACCAGCAGGTAGAACAGGATGCCGAAGATGGGGCCTGCAGCGCCCATGCGGTCGAACACGTTCTGCATGGTGACGAACAGCAGGGAGGGGCCGCCCAGCTTGCCGGTGGGGTCCAGGGCGAAACGGCCGGGGATCACGCACAGACCGGCCATCAGGGCCACCAGGGTATCCATCACCACGATGATGATGGCGTTTTTCTGCAGGTTCTCCTTCTTATCCAGATAGGAGCCGTAGGTGATCATGGCCGCCATGCCCAGGGACAGGGAGAAGAACATCTGGCCGCCTGCTGTGGATACTACAGAGAAGAAGTCAGGCGCTTCCTTGATGACGCCGTTGGCCAGAGCCCAGCCGGGGACAAACATGTACTTCAGGCCCTCTGACGCGCCCTCCAGGGTGCAGGAACGGATGATGCAGATCACCAGCATCACGAACAGAGCGGGCATACCCACGGAGCAGACCTTTTCGATACCGCCGCCGACGCCGCCCATAACGATGATCATGGTCAGGGCCACGAAGATCAGACCGTAGATCACGGCCTCGCCCTGGTTGGCCATCAGGGCGCCGAACACGCCAGCGCCGTCCAGGGTGCCGGTGCCGAAGCCGGCATGGAACAGGTTGCCCACGTTCAGGGTCACATACTTCAGGCAGTAGCCGCCCAGGGCGCAGTAGAAGCCCAGGATCAGGAACGCCGACAGAACGCCCAGCCAGCCCAGCCACTTGAACCTCTTGGACAGGACCTTGTAAGCGCCGATGGCGCCCCGGCCGGTCTTGCGGCCCAGGGCCAGCTCGCCCATCATAACGATGAAGCCGCAGCACGCCGCCAGGATCAGATAGATGATGAGGAATGTGAAGCCGCCGTTGGCACCCATCTTATTGGGGAAGCCCCAGATGTTGCCCAAGCCGACGGCTGAGCCGATGGCCGCCATGAGGAATCCAAAATTGGACCCAAAGCCTTTTCTTTCTTCCATTGCTTTCTCTCCTTACTCATATGGATGTCCCGCTTTGTCCGGAAGGGGACTATGGTCACTTTACCATGACTGTTTTCTTGTGTAAAGCAATATACAGGCTTCTTAACGTTATCTTGTCAACCGGCACAGCTTCCTTGATTGATTTCTTACGGATTTCCCCTCCTTTCCGGGCTGCGCCCTTTCGCCTCAGTCAAAATCACAGCCCCATTTTATGCAGAACTTTGTGAATTATGTCACAAAAATCAGGCTGATCCAGCGGCCTTTGTGGGTATTCATACGGCGGTTTCGGGCGTTTTGTGCAAAATGTCTATACGATTCTGCGATATAAATTTATTGATGTGAAACTTTTTCATCAAAAGAAAAAGCCCGGCAATACCGGGCTTTCCGTTTTTCAAGAAAAGCCTCGCAGAGTTTGCCGCCCGCAGGCGGCAAATCAAGTGCGAGCCTTTTTCCCCAAAAGGGCTTTGCCCTTTTTGGGCAGTCTCAATATCAGATTCCGAAGAAGCGCTTTCCGTTTTCCCAGGTGGCCTGCTCCACCTCCTGAGGGGTCATGTCCCGCAGCTGGGCAATCTTCTCCGCCACCAGGCGGACATAGGTGGAGTCGTTGCGGCGGCCCCGGTAGGGCACCGGGGTCAGGTAGGGGGCGTCCGTTTCGATCATCAGCCGCTCCATGGGTACGGCCCGGATGACCTCCGGGGCCTTCCGGGCGTTTTTGAAGGTAGCTGCTCCGTTGAAGGACAGGTACCACCCCATATCCACCAGCTCCCGGGCCATTTCCACGGACCCGGCGAAGCAGTGGAACACCCCCCGCAGGCCGGGAAATTCCCGGACGATGGCCATGGTGTCGGCGTGGGCGTCCCGGTCGTGGATGATCACCGGCAGCGACAGCTCCCGGGCCAGGGCCAGCTGGCTGCGCAGCACCTGCTGCTGCAGGGGGCGGGGGGGATTTTCCGGCCAGTAGTAGTCCAGGCCGATCTCGCCGATGGCCACCACCTTGTCCTCCCGGGCCAGAGCGCGGATGGCGTCCAGGTCCTCCGGGCGGAAATCGCCGCAGTTTTCCGGATGGATGCCCACGGCGGCGTAGACATGGGGGAAGCGGCGGGCCAGCTCCACTGCCGTCCGGGAGGACGCCACGGTGCAGCCGGGATTCACCACCAGGCCGACGCCCTGCTCCGGCAAGGAGGCCAGCAGGGTCTCCCGGTCGCCGTCGAACTGGTCGTCGTCATAGTGGGCGTGGGTGTCAAACAGCATAGGGGCCTCTCAATCCAGGCGGACCCGGCCCAGTCGGGCGTCGGCCACATACTCGCTTTTCAGCCGGCGCAGCTGGTCCATGTGGGGGGTGCGCAGGTGGGCCTGCTGCTGCTGCTCCGTCTGCCACTGCTCCACCAGCAGAATCTCGTCGGCATTCTGGACGGACAGGAAATAGTCATACCGCAGGCAGCCGTCCTCCCGGCGGATGGCGTCGATGATGCCATGGGTGGTCAGCTGGCGCAGAAAGGTCTCCCGGCAGCCGGGCTTGGCCAGATAGCGCACATACAGAGTCAGGGTGTTTTCCATGGTGATTCCTCCTTTATGAATAGCGCCGGTCCAGAATTTCGATCATGGCGGCCATGGCGTTTTCCCGGCAGTCCGGCAGAATGCGGATCCCCGGCACCCGGTGCACCGCCGGAATGGCGTTTTCCGGGGCGAAGGCCATGCCGGCGTATTCCAGCATGGGGATGTCGTTGGCGTGGTCCCCCACGCAGCAGACATTCTCCTGCCGCACGCCCAGAAGCTCCGCCAGGCGGCGGACCATGCCGCCCTTGTTGGCTCCCCGGGCGGTGATCTCCAGCAGGTTCACGGCGGAGGCCACCACCTCGTACTCCCGGCTCCAGTCCTGGGCCCGGATGGCCTCCTCCAGCTGCCGCAGCCGCTGGGGCTCCTCCTCGAACAGCAGCTTGGAGATAGGCGACGGGGCCTCATCCAGGCTGGCGATCTGCTGGGAGGGGGTGTGGGTCAGGTGCAGGTGGCGGGCGGTGATCTCGTTGGGATTCACCACATGGATGGAGTTGTCGTCGTGATAAATCTCGAAGGTCAGGCCCGGTATCAGCTGGGACAGCTGCCGCACATGGTCCCGGATGCGCTCCGGCAGAAAGGCGGTGCGCAGATACCGCCCCGCCGGGAAGTCGTAGATGGCCGCGCCGTTGAACAGCACCGTGGGGCCGTTCATGGGTACGCCGTCCATAACGCTGGCGAAGGAGGGCAGGGCCCGGCCGGTGGCCACGGAAAATGTCCCGCCCTGTGCCATAAAATACTCGATGGCGTCCCGGTTTTCCCGGGATATGGCCGGGACGGGCCCGCCGCTGCGCAGGGCCCCCTCGGTATACACCATGGTGTTGTCAAAATCGCTGGCGATGAGCACGCCGTCAAACTTTCCCACGGCTCAGCCCTCCGATGCCGGGGAGCTGCCGCCGCCGCTTCTGCGGCGTCCACCCCGGTGCCGGGGACGGCGGCGGGACTGGGCCCCCTCCTGGGCCTCGCCTGCGGGCTTCTGGGGCGGCTTGGGGGCGGCGGGCTTGGGGGGATTCTTGGCCGCCTGGGGACGGCTGCCGCCCTCCTGGGGCCGGTCGCCGGACTTGCGGCGGCGGCTGCGGGGCTTGTCCTCAGTCTTGGTGGCCTCCGGACGCTTTTTCTCCGTCTGGCGGGGCTTTTCGGCCTTTTCCGGGGCCTTTTCCCCGGCCTGCTGGGGACGGCTGCCGCCCTTTCTGCGGCGGTCGTTCCGGCGGCGAGGAGGACGCTCCTCCCGGGCGGGGGCGTCGGGGTCAAAGTCCGCGATGACCAACGGCATGGGGACCTCCTCCTCGGGCCGCTCCTCCACATACCGCTCGGGCCGCTCCTGGGGCACCTGGATGCCGTCACGGCTTCCTTTGCCGTTGCGCAGGACGCACACCTCGCAGTTGTGATAGCACCGGGGGGAATCCGGCTTTTCGTCCAGCCGGACCTTCATGGTCTCCCGGAGCACGTTCACCTCGCACACGTTGCCGAGGCCGTCGGGCGTCTGGACAAAGGAGTCGTTTTTGGGCATGCGCTTCAGGGCGTCCTCATAGGCGTCCTGCTCGTATTTCAGGCAGCACATCAGCCGCCCGCAGGTGCCGGAGATTTTGGTGGGGTTCAGGGACAGGCTCTGGGTCTTGGCCATTTTGATGGACACCGGCACAAAGTCGTCCAGGAACTGGGCGCAGCAGAAGGGCCGGCCGCAGATGCCCAGGCCCCCCAGCATCTTGGCCTCGTCCCGGACACCGATCTGCCGCAGCTCGATGCGGGCCCGGAACACGGAGGCCAGGTCCTTCACCAGCTCCCGGAAGTCCACCCGCCCGTCGGCGGTGAAGAAGAACAGGATCTTGTTCCCCTCGAAGCTGCACTCCACCCGCACCAGCTTCATCTCCAGCTTATGCTGGAGAATCTTCTTCTGGCAGATGTCGAAGGCCTCCTTTTCCCGGGCGCGGTTGTGGGCCGCCGTCCGGCGGTCGTTCTCCGTGGCCACCCGGACCATGGGCCGCAGGGGCTGGATGACGCAGCAGTCGTCCACCGGGTGGTTGCCCATGGTACACTGGGCGTATTCCAGGCCCTGGGCCGTCTCCACGATGACGTGGTCTCCGGTCTGCACCTGCACGTCGCCGGGGTCAAAGAAGTAGGTTTTGCATCCGCTGCGGAAGCGGACGCTGATCACAGTTGTCATATGGTTAAATCCTTTCGTATATCCGTATAGCTCATGTCTCTCACAGCAACTCCTGCCACCCGGCGCACAGGGCCCCCAGCACATGGCCCACGCCCACGTTATAGCGGCACTCCAGGCAATAGCGCTTCATCAGCTCCGTCAGGCCCCGGAGCTGCCGGACGGTAAGGCCCCGGTGCAGCTCCTCCGCCCCGGGGATATCCGCCGGGTCCGGTTTTCCATAGGCGGCCAGCAGGGCCTCGGCGGCGGCGCGCCATCCGGCCTCCAGCAGCTGCTGCAGCTGCTCCCGCTTCAGGCGCTTGTTCTCCAGCCCCACCAGGTATTGGCTCACCGGCAGCAGCTGTCCGCTGGCAAAGGCCCGGCACAGATCCCGGGCGGTGTCGTCCCGGGCGTCCTCGTCCCCGCCCCGGAGCTTCCACTCCACGCAGCGGGAGCGGATGGTGGGCAGCAGGGTCGCCGCCGTCTCCGTGCAGAACAGGAAGGCCGCATAGGGCGGACCCTCCTCCACCAGCTTCAGCAGCACGTTCTGGTCCCGCTGGTTCAGAGCGTCGCAGTCCGGGAAGATATACACCTTGGCGGCCCCGTCGTTGGGCCGGATATAGGCGTCCTGCCGCAGGCTTCGCAGCAGGTCCACCGGCAGCTCCCGGTGGTCGGGGTCCTGCACCGTCTGCACGTCCGGGTGGATGTCCTCCATCACCTTGCGGCACTGGCGGCATTGCAGGCAGGGCCGGCCTGTCTCCGCCTGGCACTCCATGGCGGCGGCGGCGAAGCGGGCGGCGGCCATGCGGTCCCCGCTGCCGGAGAAAATGATGGCATGGGGCAGGGCTCCGCCTGCGGCGGCCCGGCGCAGGCGGCGGGCCAATGTGCTGTTTTCCGGCAGAAGCTGCCCCATGGTCCGCCCTCCCTTCCATGGCCGCTGTGATGGTCATACAAACCGATTCTATAAGTATAGCACACCCCCGGGTTCCTCCGCAAGGCGCAGGCGCGGCTTTTCCGCAAAAAATAGTTTCCTGTCGGGAGAATATTCCCGGTAATTTTCGGCCATAATGGCAAAAAGATTCCTTTTTGTGAAAATCCTCTTGCTTTTGGCGGGGGATGTGCCTATAATGAGATGTTCGTAACTATATTTTATATACGGAGGGAACTAAATGAGTAAGAAGTATTGCTATCTCTTTACCGAGGGCAACGCCAAAATGCGCGAGCTGCTGGGCGGTAAGGGCGCCAATCTGGCCGAGATGACCAACATTGGCCTGCCCGTGCCCCAGGGCTTCACCATCACCACCGAGGCCTGCACCCAGTATTATGAGGATGGCCGCCAGATCAACGACGCCATCATGGCCGAGATCATGGAATACATCGAGAAGATGGAGAAGATCACCGGTAAGAAGTTCGGCGATCACGAGAATCCCCTGCTGGTCTCCGTCCGCTCCGGCGCCCGGGCCTCCATGCCCGGCATGATGGACACCATCCTGAACCTGGGCCTGAATGAGGACGTGGTGGACGTTATCGCCAAGAAGTCCAACAACCCCCGCTGGGCCTGGGACTGCTACCGCCGCTTTATCCAGATGTACTCCGACGTCGTGATGGAGGTGGGCAAGAAGTATTTCGAGCAGCTCATCGACGAGATGAAGGAGAAGAAGGGCGTCACCCAGGACGTGGAGCTCACCGCCGAGGATCTGAAGGAGCTGGCCGGTCAGTTCAAGGCCGAGTACAAGTCCAAGATCGGCGAGGACTTCCCCTCTGACCCCAAGGAGCAGCTCATCGGCGCCATCAAGGCCGTGTTCCGCAGCTGGGACAACCCCCGCGCCAACGTGTATCGCCGTGACAACGACATCCCCTATTCCTGGGGCACCGCCGTCAACGTGCAGTCCATGGCCTTCGGCAACATGGGCGACGACTGCGGCACCGGCGTGGCCTTTACCCGCAACCCCGCCACCGGCGAGAAGAAGCTCATGGGCGAGTTCCTGACCAACGCCCAGGGCGAGGACGTGGTGGCCGGCGTGCGCACCCCCATGCCCATTGACCAGATGGCCGAGAAGTTCCCCGAGGCCTATGCCCAGTTCGTGGACGTGTGCAAGACCCTGGAGGATCACTATCGCGACATGCAGGACATGGAGTTCACCGTGGAGCACGGCCAGCTGTATATGCTGCAGACCCGCAACGGCAAGCGCACCGCTCCCGCCGCCCTGAAGATCGCCTGCGACCTGGTGGACGAGGGCATGATCTCCGAGCAGCAGGCTGTTGCCATGATCGACCCCCGGAACCTGGATACGCTGCTGCATCCCCAGTTTGACCCCGCCGCTCTGAAGGCCGCCGCCCCTGTGGGCAAGGCTCTGCCCGCCTCTCCCGGCGCCGCCTGCGGCAAGATCGTCTACTCCGCCGAGGACGCCAAGGAATGGGCCGCCCGGGGCGAGAAGGTGGTTCTGGTCCGTCTGGAGACCTCTCCCGAGGATATCGAGGGCATGAAGGCCGCTCAGGGCATCCTGACCGTTCGCGGCGGCATGACCTCTCACGCCGCCGTTGTGGCCCGCGGCATGGGCAAGTGCTGCGTCTCCGGCTGCGGCGCCATCGTCATGGACGAGGAGAACAAGCAGTTCACCCTGGCCGGTAAGACCTATCACGAGGGCGACTGGCTGAGCCTGGACGGCTCCACCGGCAGCATCTACGACGGCGCTATGCCCACCGTGGACGCCAGCGTGGGCGGCGACTTCGGCCGCATCATGGCCTGGGCCGATAAGTATCGCCGGCTGCAGGTCCGCACCAATGCCGACACCCCCCACGACGCCGCCAAGGCCCGTGAGCTGGGCGCCCAGGGCATCGGCCTGTGCCGCACCGAGCACATGTTCTTCGAGAGCGACCGCATCGCCGCCATCCGCGAGATGATCTGCTCCGACACCGTGGAGCAGCGCGAGAAGGCCCTGGCCAAGCTCCTGCCCATGCAGCAGGGCGACTTCGAGGGCATCTATGAGGCCATGGAGGGCTGCCCCGTTACCATCCGCTTCCTGGATCCCCCTCTGCACGAGTTCGTTCCCACCGAGGAGGCCGACATCGAGCTGCTGGCCAAGGATATGGGCAAGACCGTGGCTGAGATCAAGGCCATCATCGCCTCCCTGCATGAGTTCAACCCCATGATGGGCCACCGCGGCTGCCGTCTGGCCGTGACCTTCCCCGAGATCGCCGTGATGCAGACCCGTGCCGTCATCCGCGCCGCCATCAACGTGCAGAAGCGTCACCCCGAGTGGAACATGGTTCCCGAGATTATGATCCCCCTGGTGGGCGAGGTGAAGGAGCTGAAGTATGTCAAGAACGTCGTGGTCAAGACCGCTGACGAGGAGCTGGCCGCCGCCGGTGTGGAGATGAAGTACCTGGTGGGCACCATGATCGAGATCCCCCGCGCGGCCCTGACCGCCGACGAGATCGCCACCGAGGCCGAGTTCTTCTCCTTCGGTACCAACGACCTGACCCAGATGACCTTCGGCTTCAGCCGCGACGACGCCGGCAAGTTCCTGGGCGCTTACTATGACAAGAAGATCTATGAGAACGATCCCTTTGCCAAGCTGGACCAGGTGGGCGTTGGCAAGCTGGTGAAGATGGCTGCCAAGATGGGCCGCGAGACCCGTCCCGACCTGCACCTGGGCATCTGCGGCGAGCACGGCGGCGATCCCAGCAGCGTGGAGTTCTGCCACAAGGTGGGCCTGGACTATGTGTCCTGCTCCCCCTTCCGCGTGCCCATCGCCCGTCTGGCCGCCGCACAGGCAGCTATTAAACAAAAGTAGGCTATCGTCCCGTCAGTGGAAAACTGAATAGACCTATCGTATGTACGGTGAGGATGCTCGTCATCCTCACCGTATTCTTTTATCTCCACGCTGGCTTTCCCTTTTCTTCCCTCAACAGCGCCGATAATGGCTTGCTTTTTATTCGGTGCGAAGTTCAGATCCCAACGGTAATGACCGTTATCAACGGGAGTAATGCGGCACACGAATTTTTCAATTATATTGCTGTCGATGGTTGGACCGGAAAAGTCGAGCATAGAATCGAGGGCAGCTTCGATTGCTGCCATATCAAGGGCATCCGTTTCATCATCAAATGCGGAATTTAATCTGCCAAGTTCCTCATTCAAGGCTGCAAGCTCGGTTTCGGCTTTTTGACGCAAGGTTTGAAATTGCTCTTTGGAAATCTCGCCGTCTGCACGCATGGCAATCAGATTTTCCATTCGTCCCGTTGCCCGGCTGATTTTTCCTTGCACGGCGGCAATCGTGGCCTTATTTCTGCTTGCGTCCGCTTGATAGCACTCACGGAGCAGTTTATATGCCAGTTTTGCATCCTCTTTTCTGTCCGTCCAAATGGTCTCAAATATTTTCTTTGCCATAAGATCGAGCTTCCAGTCGCCAACCATGCGAATATCGCAGTATCCATCCGTATCTAAACCGTTTTTCTCCCGAAAACCTTTGCTGCCGTTATTGACTTGGTTGTAGCACTGATAGCCGTAAACCGTATCGCCGCGCTGATTGGTGCGCCACTTGTTTTTTCGGAAAGTTGAACCGCAGGAGCAGCGGAGCTTTCGCAGCCAAACATCTTGGGATGCCCGCTTACCGTAGGTGCGCTCGCCTTTGTTGACGATCATTTTTGTCGTTCGGGTTTTCCGAATTTCCTCACACCGCTTAAAGACCTCTTCGGGGATGATCGGTTCAAAATCTCCCTTTACATAGAGATAGGTGCTTTCATCAAGATTTTTGATGCGTTTCTGCTCCAAGTAGTTGTTGCTGTATGATTTCAGATAGCATTTATACCCCATGTAGGTTGCATTTCTCAAAATGCGGCTGATTTTTGAAACACTCCAGCTTACATTGCCGTGACCGTCTTTCCGCTGTCGGCGGCAAAGCTCTTTGCAGATTTTTGTTTCGCCCAGCCCTTCCAAATAGAGGTCGAAAATCATTCGGACGGTTTCTGCCTGATCTTCGTTGATAACATAAGTCCCGTTTACACGGTCATAGCCGATGATATTGCCGCTGCCGTACAGCACGCCGTTATCACGGCTGATTTTTTGCCCGGCACGGACACGCTCGGAAATTTTACGGCTTTCCTCTTGGGCAAGGGTCGCCATGATCGTCAGCCGCAGCTCACCATCGCCGTCCATCGTCCAGATATTATCCTCGACGAAATAGACCTCTACGCCGTAGTTCTTTAATTCTCGTGTCATAACGAGCGTATCAACCGTATTGCGGGCAAAACGGCAAACTTCACGGGTGACGATCAGATCAAAATCACCTTGTTTTGCGTCCTCGATCATTTGCATAAATGCGGGGCGCTTTTTTGCCTGCGTACCCGTGATGCCCTCGTCAATATATTTATCAAGCACCGTCCAGTTCGGGTGGTATTTTGCTTGATCTTCGTACCATTGCATTTGGTTTTCCAAAGCCGCCAACTGCGCCTCGTGCTCCGTGGATACACGCCCATAGAAAACGGCCTTGCGCTCTCTGTTCCGATCCAAAACGAAAGTGTTTGGAATCTGAAACACCGTATTTGTCTGATACATAAACATACCTCCTTGGTTTGGTATCTTTATTTTACTGCCGGAAGGGCTGAATGTGAAATGTGCGAATCCGTATGCTTTTTCGCATTGATATAGGTTTGACGGTTCACAAGCCCTTTTTCAAAGAGGATTTCTATCAGAAGTACGGCGACATGGGTTTTATCCTTTTCAATTTTGATTTTTTGCGCCATCGTTTTCCTCCTACTTGCTTTTTTGAATCAGTTCATAGTCGAACCCTTTTCTGCTGTTGCAGTAGGTGCAAGTGTCCTTTGCCGCCTGCAACGGGTCGATCCTGCGCAAATAATAAGCACCCGTGCCGTAGAAATTATCGGCGCAGGTGCTGCAAAGGCAGAGGATCAGTTTTTTCGGGACGCTTTCGATCAGACCGATGCTGACCGCCAGCGCATGATTGATGCCGCAAATGTGCTTTTCGGACAGATGCCCGATGAAGTTGCCCAAGCGGCGCTTATCTACGGTGCGCAGTTGTTCCAGCAGGACGATGGAGGGCAGCTCCAAGCCGTCCTCGGCATCGATGTAGTAGTGGGTAGGAAGTTTGGCTTTCACGCCGGTTTTGCTCGTAATGGAAGCGATAATGACCGTTGGGCTGTGTTTGTTCCCGACATTGTTCTGGATGATCACGACGGGGCGGTAGCCCTCCTGCTCAGAGCCGACGCCCCGGCCCAGATCGGCGTAATACATATCGCCGCGCAAATATGTGTGGTTCATTCTGTGATGACCTCCTTTGTGTATTTAGGCGTTTCCGCCTATGTAAGAGGTCAAGCAGCAGAACAGGAATAAGTCGGAAAGGTATAAATAAATCCCTGCTTTATAGAACCGTTCCGCCGCTTGACCGTTTATTTTCAAATAATCCTATTTGTCCTCGACACCCCGGATCGTTATGGGAAGTCATCAAACGGCTGGCGGCTCACCAGCTCCACGGGAATCTCACCCCCGGTAGGTTCTCTATCGGCTGCTCTCATTGCCTGCGACGGCTCACACACGAAAAATGCTGCTCGCTCGGACTGTGACTGAACAGGAGTATCATTAGCCCTATTGCTTATCATCGCCATACCGGGAGCCTCCCGATACTTATAGCCGGCTGTTTATCGCTCCTTGCCGGAAATCAGAAAGCCAAAGACCGTATAATCAAAATAGGTGTAATCTCGTTGCTTCTGTTTTCCGCAAATCGTGGCGCAGCCGCTAATGTGGCTTATGCTCATCACAATAGCAATAGGAATGTGTTTGATGAATGGGTATTCAGTTGTAAAAGAGCAAACCCATTCACCGCACAAAACGGAAAACAGGCAGAGAGTTTTCGTACCTCTCCACCTGTTTCCTCACTTAAAGCCTAAAACACAGGGACTATTTCAAAATTTTTTTCAAATTATTCAGAGCGGCATAAATCGAATCCTGCACCGTCTGATATTTGCATCCCTCCATTTCTGCAATTTGGGAGTATGTAAGTCCATTGAAATAATACAGTATGAGCCTGCGCCGTTGTGTTTCGGGCAGTTTGTTTATAGCGTTGTGCAACGCCTCATACCGCATATTGCGAAGAACCGCATCCTCAACCGATTCCGGGAGAACAAACGCCCGGTCATATAAAGTAGCCTCGGTAAGTTCTGAATGCTCGTAATGCCGATCCATTTCATTAAGAAATGAAAGATCGTCCAGTTCAAAGCAATCCAGAAGTTCAAATAATTCTTTGTTTATCAGCAATTCCCGTAACACACCTTGTCCGTCCCGAAAGGAAAGATAATGCTTGTCCTGTCGTTTGGAAAGTGTATAGGGATTGTCTTTGTCTTTTCTGCGTTTTGGACGCTTCTCGTCCATAGTCGTTTCCTCCGATCAATCTGAAATTTGAGAAATTCAGATTGATCGGGGCGGTGAACGACAGCGTGGTAACGGTGCTTTGCTATATACAAAAACGCACCTGCATAACGGCAAAAATCGCCGTAACACAAGTGCGTTGTATTCTGTGTCAGATAAAAGGTGGTCTGTGGGTTCAGGGCGCGAGCCACAATATCCCGATGAAGAATTTAGACTTTTTTTGACCGTGTACCATCGGGGTGTAGGCGGTCTAAATCATACAATCATATTCGCTGCTTATAATCAGCAGCGAAGCGTTGGCGGCAGTCCAGCGCATAAAAAATCCCTCCAAACCAAAACGCTGAATTGGAGGGATAGGCACAGCAAAACACCCCGGCAAAACCTCGTTTTTTTATTTGTCAGGGCTGTTATTCTATTCAGTTCAACAATTTACGAACTGTCCGTTCATTTATAATTGAATTACCATGCCATTATCAACATGACATAATTAGGTACAATTATATGTGGAGGTGAACCGACAGTGCATAAAGAACCTGAAACGCTTGGAGAAATCCTTAAAACTGCTCGTATGCGTGCCGATATTACAATGGAAACGCTGGCGGAAAGAGTTGATATTACCGAGCGATACTTATATCGGATTGAGAACGAGGGAAAGAAACCCAGTTTTGATGTCCTCTATAAACTCATCCGGGAACTTGCAATACCAGCGGATTCGATTTTCTATCCCGAAAAGCCGTCCAAAGATTCCGAAATAGAAAATCTTGTCCGTATGCTTTACGGCTGTAATGAGCGTTCAATGGAAATTATCAAAGCAACCGTAAAAGCCACATTGGAAAGTCAACCAAAAGAACAATCATAAAGCTGCTTTTCAAAAAACAGAGCCGATGATCTGCGAGGTATCTCACAGGTCATCGGCTCTGCGTCTATGCGTCCGGCTCTTTGATGACAACTATATTCAAATTTTCAACTTCGATCAAACTTTCCTGCTTGCATTTCGGACAGTAGAGAGGAAAATTCTTTAATACTGTGTCCTCTCTGATTTTGTCACGCGTTTTACTACCGCAGGTTGGGCATAAAATCCAATGCTCATTTCTCATTGCATCACCGCCTTTTCATACAATCATTTTTACATCATCACACAAAATCATTTCTGACATCCGCAATAATATCTCCATTTTTGATTTTCCATAGCCCATATAGCGATGTAAGAAACATAATAAGGAACATAGCCAATGAAGATATTACAAATGCTCCAAGCGGAAATACAAAATCAATTACCGCACCGACTACAATGCTTTTATATATCAGATAGCATAACGGCAAAGAAGAAATGCCGCCGATTAAGATCGCAAGCAAACCATTCCGCAGGTTTTCGATGCAGAGCATAGCAAACAGCTTATTTACCGTCATTCCTACCGAACGCAATACCGCAAATTCACGCTTACGCATATTGAGGCTCGTAGTTATGACATTGAAAACATTTGCACAGGATATTACGGTCAAGAGAATTAAAAAGGAAGTTGAAAACAGCTTTATCATTGCGGCAAAGTTTCTCTGCGATTCATAGCTTTCAGCAGAACTGAATATTGACACATCTTCGGCAAGACCAACGCTCGTTAAATAATCCGTTGTGTTTTTTTGAATGTTCGCATAGTTTGGGGATTGTATCATTATTTCCTTGCTTGTGATTTCTGCATTAAACTCAGGCATACGGCTTTCGGGAATCAAAATACTGATGCCTCCGTAATTCGGTCTGAATTCAAGCGGAAAGTCATAGTTGCCAACCGTAAAATTAACGCTGAAAAAGGTATCGTAATAATTCTCATAATCAAAGCGGTCATTTGGATTTGCGTTAATATCTTGGCTGAGCCGTTCACTCGCTGCTTCACTCATATAACGCACATCGGCGTGATAGCTTCCGTCTTTCAAGATAGGAAAACTCGTGCTTTTACTATCCTCGTCGATTTCATCATAAAAGGCACTCGCATAAACGGAATTATCATTTTTAAGTCCATTTTGCGAAAGGAACTCGGAATAGCGTTCATTTGAAATAATGAATATATAAAACGGAGCTTTATATAATTCGGAGCTTTCTTTAAGTGTAGCCCAATCCGAGCCTCGGTAGCTGTCAGTTATCCATTCCGAATCAAGTAAAACACTATGGAAATGTGAGGGACTTTCCGCAAACCAACCGACTTCATCAATGCCGTCCTGCGATTTTACAAAGCTGTATAGCTCATCAAATTCTTTCGTGCCAAACTCCATAGAATAGTTCATACGCAGATCGTAGCCTATGTTCTTCCGTTCTGCTTCTACAAATGAGAGCATATACAGGCTGAACGCATTTGCAGACACAAAAAGAAAGATACTGATTGCAAGCGAAAATGTTATTGCACGAAACGCTTTCTTTTCTCGTTTTATAGTACGCTTTGCAAGCAAATTTTCAGCAGAAGAAGTAAAGTTACTGCACTTTACTTTCATCACGCCTTTTTCACCTTTCAGATTGCCTATTATCGAAATTTTAGAAGCAGCGCGAGCAGGAACACCGGCGGATAGTAACACCAACAGATAACCGAAAATTGCTGTCATCATAAGCAGCCATCCGTTTATATGCAGCCGCATACCAATGTTCACATAGAGTACTTTCCCCATATATGCTCCGAAAATATCAAGCAACGCCCAAGAAGTCAAAAGACCGAGGACTATACCGATCGGTATCGCAACCGTCCCAAGTAAAAGAGCTTCGGAATATACAATCGTGCGAATATCTTTTTGGGTTGCACCAATCGAGGATAAAAGTCCGAGTTCTTTCGTCCTTTCGGAAACGGATATAGCAAAGGCATTGTATATCAAAGAAATTGCACCCACAGCGATGATAAGAAGCAAAGCGGCGGCAATCCCCATTATTAGGCTCTTAATACTCTCGCTTTGTGAAATCCCGAGATAGGAAAGCAATTCCGTGTGATACGAATATTCTGTTGTTTCACTTAAATATCGGCTTGCAAATTCGTACACCTCGTCTGGATTTTTAAGTGTAATGCGGAATACATCATTTTCGTCAATGGAGATCATTTGGGTGGATAAAACGCCCTCTGCCGCTTCAAGGTCTGCTATTTGTTCTGCGGTGGTGTTATACACGGCAATATGCCAATTTCCGTCCTTTTCGATAATGGAATCTATCGCAGAATCGAGCATAGAATTTAACAGCGTAAAAATCGTACACACCATGAGGACGGACAATACAATTCCCATAAGTGTTATCAGCGTTCGCCCTTTATTTTTCCGCAAGCTCCTTGTTGCAAGTTTAATACAAACACCCATAGTTATCCCTCCGAGAGCTTACCGTCCTTGATGATAAGCATACGGTCTGCCAACTTTGCAAGCTCCAAATTGTGCGTAATCATAATGAGCGTTTGACCGTATTGTTTATTTGCACTCCCCAGAAGCTCCATTACCTCTGCTGCACTTTTGCTGTCAAGATTTCCTGTCGGTTCGTCGGCAAGCATAAGCGCAGGATTTGTAAATAAAACTCTGCCTATGGCACAGCGTTGTTGCTGACCGCCTGAAAGCTGGCTCGGCAGATGACTTCTTCGCTCTTTCATTCCAAGCGTATCCAGCAATCGGTCAAGCGTTTCTTTGTCGGTTTTCTTTTTATCAAGGCGGCAAGGGAGCGTTATGTTTTCCTCAACCGTCAAAGTGGGAACGAGATTATAAAACTGATAGATTAAGCCCGCCTTTCGTCTGCGATAATAGGCAAGCTCCTTTTCGCTCTTGGCATATATATCCTCACCATCTACATACACCTTGCCGGAGGTGGGGCGGTCAATACCGGCAAGGATATGTAACAAGGTCGATTTTCCCGATCCCGACGGACCGATGATAGAAACAAATTCGCCTTTTTCTACGGTAAAAGATACATTGTCAAGTGCTTTAACCTCTGCCTCTCCCGCTTGATATGTTTTGCATAGATTACAAACATTCAGTATCGGCATATAAATCATTCCTTTGTAAGGCTTTCTTGTATTTTAGCTTCTGCTTCATCAAGATTGGCAAAGCTGGTAATTGCACCGTCAAACAGATCAGCATTGAAACGAATAGCTCCGTCGGACAAGATAACAGCAAAATGATCTTCTCCGAACATAGAATATTCGCAAATATCGTCATAGTAAAAAGTTTTTCCGTTGATTTCCGCACAGCTCTGTTCTGTTACTTCTTTCAAAAGGAAAATGCCCTCTGTTCCATTCTCCAAATGCGAGATTACAACAGACGAGTCATTTGCAGAAGCGTTATCCACACATTTCGGCAGCAAAACCGTTACCGTGCTGTCTGCTTTTGCATTTCCCGAAATAACCTTTGTGATTTTTATGGTAGCAAGTGCTTTTTGAGCAATTTCACCTTTGCCGTAGTCGATTTGAATATTGCGTACTGTTTCTATTGTACCTCGTACAATCGTATCGCTGTAACTGTTAAAGATTTCTTCCGAGGTCAATGGGGCGGGCAAGATTGTTGTTTTTTCAAATTCGTCAATGTAGGTAACCTTAATTCCTTTGGATCGCTCCAATTCAAAATCACCTTTGGAAGAACAGCCTGTAAAAATAAGGGTAGCTGCGATCAGCAAGAGCGAAAGTGTAAAAATGGTCTTTTTCATAAGTTTTGCATCCTTTAATAATTTGTTTTAGGCTTTCATGCCTTACTTATATAAACACAAAAGGCGAAATATCGGATGCAAAAAAGCAGGCATTTTTCAAAAGAAAACTGCCTGCTTTGCGGTGCTGATTTTATATTGTTAATCAGTTACTATTTTTTCAAAATAGTAAAATTGCCCATCGCCCTGCAAAATGATAACCTCGTCACTATATGGATATATCTTGGCTCCGATGATACTGTCTTTGTCGATCACGCTATCTGTCTGTATAATGTCCGTTTCGGTTAAAATTCCCGTAAATAAATCCGGGTTCTGTTTTAAGTCCGAAATATTGTTAAGTCCGTATTTGTCAATAACCAAGCGATTTGAAAAATAACCGTATTGCTCATTTTCGTATGAAATAGTGATTGAATAAAACACATCTTGCGCTATATGTTCCGGTTCTTTATTGAGAACAAATACAGCAGTAATGCTTAAACTGATAACCAAAACAAAAGTGGCAGCTAACGCACTTATCTTTCTAAAAGACCATACAGCAGCCGTTTTGTGCTTGTTTTGATTTGTGCCGAGCATTGCATAAACCTTTTCGTCAAGAGAAGTAAGGTCGTGCTTTTCTTCTGATTCAGACGAAATATTATCAGCCTGTGTTTCGATATACTGTTTCATTGCTTCTTTGATTTTTTTATCGTTCATATCCATCCTCCTTTAATCGAGCTTTCAGCAGCTTTTTTCCACGAGTGAGCTGTGATTTTACGGTGCCGTGTTTTCTGTTCAGAAAATCCGAAATCTGCGATGTGGATAATTCGTAATACAAATGGAGGATTAGCACATCCCGATATTCGGCAGGCATACTTTTTATATTCTGATAGATGATTTTGCAGCTTTCGTCTATAATAACACTTTCAGCAATGTTTTCATCACTTGCAAATTCATACTCAATGTCTGACAAGGAGACCGTTTGAATATGTCTGTCCCGTATCATATTAAACGACATATGTTTTACCGCCATTGTCACATAATATATACAATCTTTGCTGTCAACATCTTTTATCGCATCTAAATTTCGCATAATCGGGGGGATTGTATTATGTACTGCGTCCTCTGCATCCTGCGGATTTTTTAATATTTTCAATGCGACTGCATACATTGTGTTTTTATGCTTTTCATAAATGGCGGTCATTTTTTCAATTTCTTTACTCATACGACCTCCTAAATTATAAGACACTCTCTCAATAATCTATAACACGAAAAAAAGAATTTCGGATGCATTTTAGATAGTAGATTGAAAATTTATTTTTTCGCTGTTTTTAATTCCTCAATAGCGTTCCTTTACTGTCGTATCGTATATTTTAACACATAAAAGTTAAGAAATATAGTCTGCGTTTTGTTTCCTGATAATTATGTACCAACCGCCCCCAAAAAAGGCGGTTGATTTTTTAATGCGCAGGCACTCCGTAACCGAGGATTTCATAATGCCCTACGGCATAATGATTTTCCCGGCAGGAATCCCCGGAATTGCCTTCTATGGTATAAATAATTCCGTCCTCAACTCGTTCGACAATTCCTACATGGTCGGATAGCCCGTCCTGCGGACCGGACGAACCCTTGTTGTTCCAATCGAAAAAGATAATCATACCCGGCGACGGCGTGGCGCTGTTGTCAATCCATTGACCTCTATCCTTAAACCATTGCACGCCGTTTGTGCAGCCTGCAAATTTCGGGATAATACCACTATCAATATACCCGCACTCATTCGCCGCCCACGAAACAAAACAGGCGCACCATTCCACACGGCTGTCAAAGCCATACCAACTCCAATACGGCTGACCGCCCACATTGCCAATCTGCGAGAGAGCAACGGAAACAATTTGTCCGTCCTCGGTGTAAATGCCATAAAGAACCGCGCTCCACATACTGCGATTTTCTTCGGCAAGAAGTTCCGCAAGCTGCTTGCGCTGATCTGCATTGAATCCGAATTTATCTGCCATTTCTCCGGCGGTCTTATGAGCCACCGATATATACAGATAAGTCCGTGTGACCGTCGTTTTCGTTTCAACAATATTGCCGTGACCGTCATCCGTTTCGGTGATAATTTCCTCGGTCTTTGTTTCGGTTCGTGAGGATATGGTATTCATCTGCCAGAATATATCTTTTAGAATCGCTTTTTTTGAAGCGTCCATAGTGGCGACATCCTGCGGATTATTCGGATCGGTAGTAGTCTTAACCGCATAAACAGCCAAAACCTCCGGCCAGACGGCACGGGAGCCGGACATTTCCAAAACATCATAGGAGATATTCGTTTTGGTGGTGTCAAGCTGCGTTTGGTAATCGGTGTTGATTTCCTGTACCACGCTTTGCATTGTCATACTGCTTCCCGAATCCTCGCCCGAAAAAAAGATACCGAAACACGAGCCGACAATCAAGGCAATCAGGCATACCACAATGATAATCACAACGGCAACCCAACCGCCGGCGGCGATAGCGGAAATCAAGGCCTTTGTTCCGGCTATAATCGCCTTGACCGCCGCAACCGTGGCTTTGGCTGCCGCCTTTATCGTGGCAACGGTCGCTTTGGCGGTGGCTTTCGCCGCCTGTGCTGCCGTCCTTGCCGCTTTAGCCGAAGCCTGTGCGGTTTTTTGAGCGACTTTCGCTGCCTGTTCACTCGTTTTAATCGCAGTTCGGGCGGTCTGTTCGGCAGTCTTAACCGTTTTCTGTGCGGTCTTAACTGAACCCTTTGCCGTTTTAATTGTAGATTTACCCGTGGATTTTGCCGTCTGCTTGATCGTTTTTTCGCCACGCTCCAGCGTCTTAATGGATTTTTGAGCCTGCCGCTGCCGAAAATGCTCTTTTGCTTTGGAGATATTGTTTTTGGTAGATTGAACCCCACGGCGGCCTTGTTTGTCAAACTGCCGAACAGCCTCACGGGTGACGGTATCAGCACAGCCGGAAATACGGTCTGCGGCATATTCTTCGGCTGAACCCTCTGCAGAATAAACGCCGTGCTCCGCTTTGTCCTTTGTGCGGATATAGGCATCTTTCATCCGCTCTGCGGCAACCGCCGATTTATCAATCGTTTTTACTGTTCCTTTGACAACATTTTTTGTTTTGATGTCCGGCATAGCGTCACCTCCGATCCGAGCCGGGATAATTCTTTCCGTAAAGCAGCGTGAAACGCTTTGCTTCGGATATTGCCGCCTGCGGCCTGCCATTTAGCTTCAAAGACAAACCGGGCGGCAAGCTGACGGACAGAATAATTTTTGATAAAAGTCCTCCAAGTGCTTTCGTCCCATTCTTCAAGTTGCCGCCATAAATCCGGGAAATACCGATATAGCTTCCGCAGTTCTTCTAAACTTTGGAGCGGGCAGCACCAGCAGGAAACACGGCTGAAAATACGATATAAACCGCCCCAATCAAAACCTCTTGCATAGCAATAATCAAGGCAGTCCTTTTCGGACATTCCCCATTCCACAAGAGGATAGCAGGCGGTTTTTATGCGTTTGATTTCGTCTGCGGCGATACCCACATACTCCACAATTTCATATTGTTCTTTCAGATCACGGAGATAAGCGGCAATGACACGGGTTTTGAGAATACCCGTACACCAGCGATTGCGGGGGCCTGCCCAACTCATACCTCGGTACTTTGAAAGAGCAGGATTTTTTCTTTTCGGGGTGTAATCGTAAAAATAGTATTCAAAATCGTGTTCCGCTTTCAGACGGATAATCGGTCTGCCGATATACGCCTCCAAACGGTTCAGATGTTCATACATCTGCGGGAATTCAAGCCCGGTATCACAGAAGATAATCAGATCAACCGGGCGCTGTTCTTCCAACAATCTCAAAAGCATAGCCGTCGAATCCTTGCCGCCCGAAAGGGACACTACATATTTTTCAGGCTTCATTGCTGCCCGCCTCCGCAGAGGGTGCGGCGATCCGCTTGGCGACAACGACCATGCGCCCGTTTTT
>ERZ773243.1046-NODE-1046-length-33642-cov-3.422723_pt1 | contig 33642 bp, 48 predicted proteins | sample MGYA00580520_ERZ773243 | MGnify/ENA primary metagenome ERZ773243 (study PRJEB29015, sample SAMEA2737747) | human gut metagenome | biome: human gut; feature: human-associated habitat; material: faeces | place: China | collected 2012 ... | reverse complement strand
CGCTGATTTCGATGCCGTGCATCGCAAGATATTTACCCAGTGTGAAGCCGACCTTTCCGGCTCCGATAAAACCTGCTCTCATACCTATCACCTTCCTTCACAAAGAAGTGATAAGACAAGATACATCTGCTGCCATTTGTGCCGTTCCGAGGATACAGCCATCCGGCGAATCAAAAAAATAAAATATATAAAATTTGCAGTATAGCTTCTTTCAGAATGCCATCCGTCAGTTAATATAGCACATTTATCCCGATTTGTATAGAGGAAATTGTGAAAGAGTATCAAAAGCCTTTAAAGCGAAAGGAATTTGCATTTCAGCGTTTTAATAGACAGCACCAAAACAAGCAATGGTAAAAACCATTCCTTGTTTTGCATGTGAAAAATATGAGATAAGAGTTATTTTTAGGGTACCATTCTGTGTGTTACATTCCCAGAGAAACCAGAGGAATGAAGATAAACAATGTCAGAATGGGAATCAAAATCTGTGTGACAGCAATATCAAAGTACGCCTCCTTATGTGTCAGCTTACAGATTCCGAGTAACGTGATTTGTGCGCCCTGATGGGGCAGGGTATCCAGTGTACCCGCTGCGATTGCACCGATACGATGCACTGCCTCCAGACTAACGCCCATGCTCTTATAGGTATCCGTCAATGCTGCGAAGGCAACGCCCATACCACCGGAGGCGGAGCCGCAAACGCCTGCGCAGATTGCGATGGTTACTGCAACGAATACCAGAGGGGAGATGGAGAGGTTTTGCAGATGGGTAATCAGATAATGGAACCCGTCTGTCTGCTCTACCACGCCGCCGAAGCCGACAACGATCGCAGTGTTCAGGATGGCAGAGCCGGAGTCTGCCGCACCCTTGTTGAATACCTCAATCCAGCTGTTGATATTTGCAACCTTCTTGAACATCAGCACAACCGCTAAGATAATGCCGACGGTAACAGAGGTTTCTACGGGCAGCTTCAGTGCATTGAAGCACAGGATGATTGCCACAATGGGAATCATCGCAATGATGGGGTGGGGCAGGTTATCGGAGGAGCGTTCCTCCAATTCCTCTGCGGAAAGCTGCATTTTCAGGCTTGCGTCCTCAAAGAGCTTGCCCTGCGCCGTAAATTTTCTGGCTCTGCATTCCAGCCAAACGAAAATCATCAGGAACTCTGCGGCGGTAGCAATCAGGGAGGGGAGGAAGGCTGCCGTTGCAGTTGTGCCTAAGCTTTTCATAGCGATGGTGTTTTGAATGGAGGGAGAGCCGGGTGCTGTCATGGACCATGTCCAGCAGCCTGCCGAAATTGCCGCAGGAATCAGGCGGCGTGTCAGATTGGCGCGCTTGAACATCTGCAAAGCAATGGGATAAACCACGAAGAACACAACAAAGCCGCTCACACCGCCGAAGGTCAAAAGACCTGTGATACACATAATCATGGGAGCGACAAAATGATTGCCGCAGAAGCGTCCCATGGTGCGTGCGATGGATTCCGCCGCCCCTGTGAACTGATAGACTGCACCAAAGAGCGCGCCGACAAAGAAAATCAGAAAATACTTCGTGATATAATCCGATGTGGCAGGCATGAAGTGCTGCAGCAGGGTATCCAGAATGGGCATACCGGAAAGCACGATAACAAAGATGGTAACAACCGGTGCCAGAATCAAGGCACTCATTTGTCGAAATGCCAGCACGCCAAAGAGGATGATGGCGATCAGCAAAATCAATACGCTAAAATTCATATTCCCTTCTCCTTTCCTTTATGAAAGCCGATTAACGGAAATTGGGTTTGCGTTTTTCCAGGAACGCCTGCATCCCAACCTGCTTATCCTCAGTTGCGAAGCAAAGCCCAACCAAGTCCTTCTCTACCTCCAAAGCATTCATCAAATCCATATCTGCGCCCTTGTTGATAGAGAGCTTTGCATACTTGATTGCCATTGGGGACACCTTTAAAATATCATCCATCAGTGCCTTTGCTTCATCCATCAGAGCCTCTGCGGGAACCACTCTGTTTACCAGACCGTAACGCAGGGCTGTCTGTGCATCAATGTGCTTGCCTGTGTAAATCATTTCCTTTGCCAGGCCTGTACCAATCAGACGAGGCAGTCTCTGCCCTGTTCACTTCTGTAGGGCTGCATCTGCACGATGTCTGCGCCTGCAACAAAGCCTCTGCCTTCGCCTGTGATGATAACGCCGTAGATGTCATTTTCTTTGCTTACATAATCGAATACCATCTGCAGCTCATCCAAGGTCTGATTGTTCAGAGCGTTCAGCGCCTTGGGGCGGTTCATAGTAACGATGAGTACATGGTTTTCCAGATCCAGCTTCAGGTTTTCCAGTGCGTTTGTGTTCAGGTTTTTCATAATAAATTCCTCCTTGATGTCTTGTGTTTTGTTTTGTGTTTTTTATTGGTTTTTGTATAGTTTTTATATTTTTTCACGGAAGGAGACAGCTTTTTTTGTACGCCGCTTGCTGATTTTTGGGTACAAAAAGAACACCTGCTGTTTTCGCATTTTTTCACGAAACACCCGATTTCTTCGGGGGACGGAAATCCGCAAAAACAGCCTGCGGTGTCTCTCCCGTTATAAACGTATGAAGTTATCTTTTTTGCAGCTCATATTTTGAAATCTCCTTTTCCTGCAGCACACGCAGCAGCTTTGCCTGCATCCCTAAGGGCATATCCCCGATTTCATCCAGAAAAAGCGTTCCGCCGCTTGCCAGCTCAAATTTTCCCTTTTTGCCGCCCTTTTTCGCCCCTGTGAAAGCACCCTCTTCGTATCCGAACAGCTCACTTTCCAAAAGCTCATTGGGAATGGCGGCACAGTTAATGCTGACCATCGGCTTTTCCCGCTGCTCTCCGTTGTTGTGGATGGCGTTGGCGAAAACCTCCTTGCCTGTGCCCGTTTCGCCTGTCAGCAGAACGGGGAACATGGTCTTGGCGGCTTTATAGCCTGCCTTTTTGACCTCTGCAAAGCGTGGGCTGTTGCCGACGATTTTATCGAAGGAATATTGCGAGCTGTTTCTGCTGCGGTATTCCTCTCTGTAAAATTCATATTCGGAATATTTCCGCATCAGCTTCTTTGCAGAATCCAGAGTTTGCAGTCGGAATTTTACCTGTGCCACGCCTGCAATGACATTGTGGTTTTCGTCATATACGGCGGAGCGGTTTACCAGAAAGATTCTGTCCGAATCATCGTCCGATTTTTCGCTTAGGCGAAGAATGGCGCCTTCCTCTTGGTAGGCATAATTGACAATGTCAATCATTTTTGTATTGGGGATAATCTCTGCAATACTTCTGCCGATGGCATACTCTCTGGTGGTTTTCAGGTATTGGCAGTATTGCTCGTTTATATCTGTAATCACATCATGGTTATCGACAACGACGAAGCCGTCATCGGTCAGCGTCAGTATCTCGTCAAAGATGTATTTGTATCGTTTGTCTTGATTTATTTCTGTCATGCTCTCTCCTCCTTTCTTTTTATTTTAGCACGCTTTTTTGCGGTTCTATTGAAATTCTCTGTTTGGGGACTGGATTCTTCTTTTAGAGACTTAATTCTCTTTTTAGAGACGGTGTTCTCTGTTTGGAAACAAGACTCTCCGATCGGAAACACATTTCTTCTTTTGGAGACATAGTCTCTAAATAGAGACAAAGTCTTTGCTTGAAAAAACAAATGTCTTTTTCTGTAGAAAGAAGCATTTTGCCCCCTTTTCCGTTGCTACGGAGGGTAAATCCGTTTTATTTTTCGGAAAAAATGTTGATTTTCGTCCAAAGCAGGTCTGTGAGAAGTCGCAGTTTTCCTTGATTTCTAAGGCTTTTTTCGGAAAAAGGGAGTTTCCCTTTCCAAAGACTGCCGCCTTTCTTTTTTGCTTTGGGCAGATGGTTTTATTTTTTTCTTTCTGCCCTATATAAAAGCAAGAAGTGTGCCAAAGTTGAAATTTCAGAAAATATTTTTTTGCGGAATGTTGAAAAACCTTGATTTTGCGGGCTTTTTCTACATTCGGAAAAATTTTCTTGTTTTTTCTAAATGAAAATCAAAAAGAGACTTTTGTCTCCAAAAGGAGAATATTTAGAAAAAATTGAGAGAAAACGGAAGGGGAGAGACAGATTTGTTTCTGAATGGAAAAGAAGAAAAAAGTTGTGCTTATGCAAACGCACCCTCTGCTGCCATATCCTCATACAAATCGGTAATGGGGTCTCCCTTGGATTGCAGATACGCGGCAGTGAAGGGAACACCTGCGGCGGAGGAGGGGTATACGCCTAAGCCATGGTTCACATAATAGGGATCTAAGCCGGCGGCAAGAATTTCGTCCTTTGTTAGCCCCTGTGTCAGCTGATGCACGATGGTGCCCATCATCTCCAAATGGGCGAATTCGTTAGGGTGTTATATCTATCATTGATTAGTGATTAGTTTTCGGGTGATATTTTGGGGAAGAGGATGATTTCAAAATTGTCGGCGGGCACATTCTTTTTCCCTTTTATTTTTTTATGATATTCAACGTGATCCAGCACCTCTTTTAAAAGCTTATTCTTTTCTGCAGGGGTAAGCGTTTCATAGGTATCCAGAATATTTTTGATTTTAGGAATCATGGAAACTTGATTTTTTCTTGCTGCTTTCAGCTTGGAAAGCTCTGCCTGCGTTTCTTCGATTGCGGATCTGATTTCTGCCATTTTTTCAGACAGAGTTTTATTTCTGGCGGTGAATACTTCGGGGGTATAAATTCCCGTTTCCAGAAATTCAAAAATCTTTTCAAACTGGAATTGCAGACCTTGCAGTTCCTGTTCCATATCTGCAATGGTGTGCTCCAGTGCCATTATTTTTGTGGAGAATACATTTATAGAGGATTCATCTTCCCATGTCGGTTCATGCTGCTTCATCCACAAGGAGAGGGCTTCCAGAATTTTTCCTTCCACCATATAAAGGGGGGAAGAAATCTGCGGGCAAAAATGCGTGTGGCAGATAAGGGATGCAGGTTGTCCTGTTTTGAGATAAGGGCGGCGCTGCATGGCATTTCCGCAATAGGAGCAATGGACAAGACCTGCCAAAGGATTTTGCATGATTCCATTTACACCTGTTGGTCTATAATGCTGCTTCATTTTCGCCTGTGCAAGATTCCAGAGTTCTTCTGAGATGATGGGTTCATGCAGACCATCAACGAGCAAATAATTTTCTGCCAGAGGACGCGTTTTTTTGATTTTTCCATTTTCCGTATGTTTTTTTTCGGGGCGGCGATTCCAATGGACTTTCCCGATATATACAGGATTTTGCAGCATACGGGTGACGGATGCGGTTGCCCATGTGCCGCCTTTACGATTGCGGATGCCCATCTGATCCAGGCGCTTAGCAATGGTAGCGCGGCCAATATCGGCAAAGGTGCCATCCGGCTGCGGGTCTCCATAGGCATACAATTCATAAGCCAGCTTTACTGCTGCGGCTTCTGTGTCTTCGATTTCCAGAGTGAAGCCTTTTTCCTGCGGCAGCTTTACCCGACGATAGCCGAAGGGGGCAATAGAGCCTGCAAACTTTCCCTCTTTTACGGATGCCTCACGCCCACGCTGCATGCGGCGGAGGATGGTTTTATATTCCCGACGGGACATAAACTGGGAAAATTCAAAATATTCCTCATCAAATTCATCATTTGGGTCATAAGACTTCATGGGAGTGATAATTTTTGTGGAGCTATACTTGAAGGCATTTAAAATAATGCCCTGATCCAGAGTATTGCCACGACCGAGACGCTCCACCTCCATGACAAGAACGCCCTGCCAGATGCCGGCTTCCACATCCTGAAGGAGCTGCTGCATGACGGGGCGGCCGGCGATGGTTTCGCCGGAGAGGATTTCTTTATAGATTTTAGTAATTGGTAATTTTAATTTTTTTGCCAAGGCAAGCAGAGTTTTTTCGTGGCGGGCAAGGGTTTCGCCTTCGCCTGCCAATTCTGCCTCTGCATCTGCTCTTGATTTTCTCAAATAAATGCAATACGGCATAGGTTTTCTCCTTTCTCATGATTTTTCCCTTGCCTGCATGATAGCACAGAACGAGGGGAGAAAAAAGCGAACACAGAAAATTTCCAAATAAAAAAGCACCCGAAGGGGGTGCAGGGAAGGTATTTTTTGCGGTTACCTTAAAAAGAGAAAGTAGAAAGCAACAACGCCTCCGACAATGGAACACAAAAGAAAAACAGGTTCATACAAATCATTTGATTCGGTGTGATATTCTTCTGCCGGTTCTCCTGCGGCAGGATCTTCCTCCAGAAGGCTATTATACTTTTCTTCTATTTCATCTTCATCGGTTTCGGTATCGGTTACGATTGGTTCAGCCGGTTCGACAGGAGCTGATTCTGCTTCATAGGGGCAAACGCCATTCGGATGCAGATGTGCTTCATACCCATGATGATAATGATACGAGCCAAGACCGCTGACGTTATTATAATCATGGTGACCGCCATATTCATCGGTGCGGCCGCCGTGACCGAAGGCAAGGGTGCTGAAGGAGAGGGACAAGGCAAGGAACAAAAATAACACACGTTTCATCGGAATAACCCTCCTTGGGATAAGGATAGCATAGGAAAAGTAATGGATATTGCTTTTTAATAAAATGCTTCTTTTACAGGGATAAGAGTGAGCAAAGACAGGACTACAAAAAGGGCAACTGCGGCCAAAATGAATTTTGCGGTCTTATCTTTTCTTGCTGCCTGCTCCAGATTGAAAATTTGAATTGCAAAATAAAAGGCAGCCGGAACGAAAAAACCACAGAAGGCGGCAGCGAACAGATAGATGCCGACAAACAGCAGAGACAGAAACGGATGCTGCATGAAGGATTTCAGTGTATTCATATTGAGAAAATCGGAAATGGCGAGATAAGCCGCCGGAAGAACCAGAGCAAGTGAAAAAAAGGCAAGCGAAGAAATGGCTTGTGAAGCATAGCGATCTTGCAGGTATTCTTTTTCTTCATCGGTTGTGATTCGATAGGATGCGACAGGGGAGCCATACTCCGATATTGAAATATAGGATCCATCTTCATCTATTTTGACCGTAACATTTTCGTATTTTTTCATAATATTTCCCCTTTTCTTTCATGAAATGAAATAGTATCTTCACGAATCATAACACATGGGAGGGGGGTATGGGAATTGTGGAAAACATACAAAATTTGACAGAATAATTTTACATAAAAATTTATTGATTTTTTGAACGGTGAATGATATGATATATAAACGAACAAATGTTCTTGTTTTGCATGAAAAAGGGAACAGAGGGGATGATGTAGAGTGAAAGAGGAAATAATTAAGATTGTGGGGTCTATCCAAGATAAAAAAACACTGAAAATAATTTTGAATTTTATAAAAGGGTTAACGGGTAAGTAGTTTACTTACCCGTTTTTTTTTGCATATCAGTATATATTTTTTTGATAACTTCCCAATCTTCTTCTTCCAGTTCTAAAAGAGTGAGTATTAGATTTTTCCTGAATTCGTCATCTGCGCCAATAGTTTTTCCGATAAGTCTTGCAAGCTTTTCATCGTCAGAAATTTCTGGATACTTTTCGCCTTCACCTGATTTTATCCAATTTTCATTAACATCAAATTCCTTAGATATCAGTTTAATCATATGGTCTTTTGCATCTACGCGACCAAGTTCTATATTTGTGATTACATCTCTCGTTGTGCCAATTCTTTCGCCGAACTCTTTCTGTGTTAAATGGTTTTCTTTTCGGATTTCTTTTATTCTTTCATAAATTTTCATCTTTTTCACCTCCCAATGTGAGTATAGCATTTCAAAATGCGTTGGTCAACGTATAATTTTTAATATTTATTTTAAAATGTGTTGACATACGCAAAACATAATGATATTATGAGTTCAGAAACGCAAGATAATGAAACGGAGGTGTTGACATGCAGAATATTAAAAAAAATCGAACTCAAGAGACAATCGAAATGGTAAAGAACTTAAACGACCAAGATTTATGTTTGTTGCAGATGGCGGCACAGACATTGTTGGTGAAGGCGGCAATGAACAAGAAAAAGGCGGTTTAAAAAGGCAAAGCCGCCAAGCGGCGGCTTTACAGGGTGAAGTATATCACCAGATAGGACAGGATTCTGCTGAGGCAGACAAGAGCGAGCGTAGAGATTAAATAGCCATAGCCGCTAAGCATGCCTGCCTGCAGGAGAACCCGTTCCCGTTTTCCGGGCGTGCAATAGGCAAGGAGACGGAAAACGGAAAACAACGCCCAAACGCCCATGACTGCGACTGCGAGGGCAAAGAGCACCGGACTGATATACAGAGAGACCGCAACAACAACAACCCAAACGAGCTGATAAAGAAAGCAGGCTGAGTTTTTGGTGCAGAGATAGGTCAGCTGATTATCATAATCCGGGGATGGGCGATTCAGACTTGCCCGAAGATGACTGCTTATGAAGGTAGTCAGAACAAAGCCGAGCAGGTTGATAGCAAGAAGTTTCCAAATCAAGAAGAACACCCCCTTTCTATTCGCAAAATGTGACAATTTTATTATAGAGGGGTGGGCTTATTTTGGCAAGGCAGGGAAGAAGGTGTGATGATGGAAGTATCAAAATTTGCAGAGGAGGAGCTGCGGCGGACGGAAGCGATTAAAAGAGACAAGACGCTGCAGGCGATGATCCGGACAAGGGACATGCAGATTCAGCGGCTGCGGCGCAAGCTGCTGCGGTGGCGGTGCTTGGGAATGGCACTAATCACTTTGACAGTGATACTGCTAATTTATTTATAAACGATATGAAGAAGCAGGGCGGCGCGAACAGAGACCGATGGATTCCCCCTTAATACATACATTTTCAATAATTTCGCCCTGTTTCTTTATATATACAGAAAAACGGACAAAGAGCGGCGCATAGATTGAAGAAGGAGGTGGAGCGAATGGCACTGGCGATGGAATACACCAGCGGAAATGCAAGGATAAGAATCATGGATGACTTCTGCAGTGCGCCGGATCAGAAGGAGAGAGACGCAAGGATACTGAAACGGGTGGACGCGATTGTTCTGGCTGCCATTCGGGCGAATCCGGAAAAATACTATGCGCTGCTGAAGCAGAAGGAAGAAGCCCGGGAGGAGCTGACAGCAACAAGGAGAAAGAGTTGATTTCAATGACAGGAAAGGAAATGACGGCTTATGCGGCAGGGACAAGATGCCGCCGGAAACCGATGATACCCCAGATAACGAAGGCGGCCGCGGAGGAATTGGGACTTGCTCCGGGCTGCGAGGTTATCTTTCACTACACAGTGATTGGGACGGGGGAAGAAAAATTGCGGAAAATACAGAAAAGGCGGAAGGGAACCGTAACAGACCTTCACGCGCACATTTTCCGCATTACATGGGCAGGGGCAAAGTGGAAGGAATGCTTTGCCTACAGCATGCTGCAAAGGAGAGAAGGAAGCTGGATAGAGATTAAGAGGGGGTGAGATAAGATGTACAGCGATCAGGTATTTTTACTTTTAAGCGCCGCAGCGGTTTTGCTTGAGATGGCGGCGGTATGCTGGGTATGGGAGAGGAAGATGAAGCAGGCGGCGCAGCGGGAGCAGGAGGCGGAGCAGCGCCGGAGGGCGCGTTTGCATGACGACTACTGCACGCAGGAGGCGGCGCGGCTTTACAAACTGCGGCGAAGATAAGAAAAAGGAGGAAAGGATTATGGAAAAATTTTTACTGGAGGACTTTGCAGGAGGGGCAGTTGCGGAGAGAATCGGCAGTGCCATTCAGAGGGTCTACGAAAACATTGCGAACCCGAACATGGACGCAGAGAAGGCAAGAAAGCTGACGATTGAGCTGACCTTTAAGCCGGACAAGAACGACAGGACGGATGTGGACGTGACAGCCATCGTTAAGACGAGCTTACAGCCGGAGAAGGCAATCAGCAGCAGAATGATTGTGGAAAGCGACGGCAGGGGCAACGTACAGGGGAACGAATGGCGCAGGGAAGCCATGAAGGGACAGCTGGAGATTGACCGGGAGGATGCGGAGACACAGGAGACAAGCGGCGGCGTGATTGATTTGCAGGCGCAGAAAAGAAAGGTGGAATAAGAAATGATTAAAGCAGCACTGGAATATATTGTGGGGCTGAACAAGCCGGAAACTGTGAGACATGGCGGCGGTGTTTATGCGGACAAGCCTTTGTACCAGATGAAAAAGGCGGATTTTCCCACGCTGAAATTGAACACGTTGGAAAGCATTGTGCGTTATGTACAGAAGATTGGGGACGAGCGGCAGAGTGAGGACTACGAAGCCGTAGAGCCTATCATTATACACATTGAAAGTGCGACCTGCGTGGCACTGAAGGACATTGCGAACGTGGGGGATGGCAAGAGGGACTGCATGGTGCTTGCCACGGCGGAGGTGCCGAAGTTTCAATATGGCGAATTTCACGATGCGGAGAGCTTCAACATTGCTTTGCAGAGCAAATTTCTTGACACGGAGGACAAGGCAACCATTTTGCAGGTGGTCGGCAATCTGAAGGAGGACGCAGTGCGGACGATGACGGACGACGGTGTGAGCCAAGTGACGGCAGTGCGGACAGGGGTTGCAACGGTGGCAGATGTGAAGGTGCCGAACCCTGTTTCCCTGCGCCCGTTCCGCACGTTCATTGAGGTGGATCAGCCGGAGAGCAGATTTATTTTCCGCATGAGAGAGGGCGGCAGATGTGCCATCTTTGAGGCAGACGGCGGCGCATGGAAGCTGGAGGCAAAGAAGAACATTTACAACTATCTGGCGGAGCAGCTGGAAGGAAATATTGACAGCGGCGAAGTGGTTCTGCTTGTTTGAAAAGCGGAGGGGTTAGAAAAATGAACAAAGTGATTTTAATGGGGCGGCTGACGAGAGACCCTGAGGTGCGATACAGCCAAGGAAGTGAGCCTGTGGCAGTGGCGAGGTACACGCTGGCGGTCAACCGCAGATTCAAGAGAAAGGACGAGCCGGAGGCGGACTTCATTCCATGTGTTGCCTTCGGTAAAATCGGCGAATTTGCGGAGAAATATTTCCGGAAGGGGCAGCTGGTGGGCGTGATTGGGCGTTTACAGGTGCGCAGCTGGGAGGACAAGGAAGGCAAAAAGCACTGGACCACGGAGGTTATCATTGAGGAGCCGCACTTTGCGGAAAGTAAAAACAGCAGCAATGCGGCTGCACCCAAGGAGGGCGGACAGGCTGCGGCGGACGGGTTCTATCCCATTGACGAATCGGTCGAAGATGATGATTTGCCGTTTTGACGGTTGAGGAGGAAAAGGAAATTACAGCATGGCGGAAGCCATGCCTGTAAACAAGCTGCAGATGGGGAATCTGCGGTTTGTTTATGGAAGTTCTGAAGATGGAGAAGTTCCATAGAATTTCTCAGCAGCTGAGACAGAAGGGAGGGGGAGTGTTGCCCAAAAGGAAGATTTATATGGCAGTGACGAAGGATGCGCTTTCCCTGCCGCTGGCGGTGGCGGACAGTGTTGCGGAGCTGGCGGAGTTGCGGGGGGTGAAGAAGGAAACCATACGATCCTTAGTTTCCAGAGGGAGGACGGGGAAGATTAAGCGGCCCGGATACATTGTGGTAGAGGTGGAGGAGGACGCGCCCCGAAAGGAGGACGCGCCCCGGAAAGAGGACGCGCCCCGGAAGGAGGACGCGCCCCGGAAGGAGGATGCGCCACAAGAGAAGGACGCGCCACAGGAGAAGAAGGAGATCCGCCGGAGCAGGCAGAGCGGAGAATTTGACGGGGAGATATTCCGGGAGAGAATCCGACTACTGCGGAAGGAAAGCGGCATGACAAAAAAGGATTTCGCCGCTTTTACCGGGATCGCATATATCACGCTATACAACTACGAGAGGAAGGACATAGTGCCGGGGGCGGACATGCTATTTCGGATTGCCGCCGGAACGGGTTGCTCGGTTGACTGGCTGATCGGGCTGAAGGAGGAAGAAGAAAAATGAAACTGATTGATTTATTGGTAGCAACCATTGTTTCGGATTACAACTGCCCGAAATGCAAGATACAGATTTATGAGCCATCCGGGGCGACCGGGGCGTTTTCTGCAACATCGGCACTTCTCACGCCATTTCATGACATGGAGATTAACGGAATTGTGGCGGTTTCGGCGAATCTGATAGGGGTTTATTTTTACGAGGAGGATTTTGCGAAAATCAAGGGATACTATCCCGTGCCTTGCAGGGTTGGCGACAAGGTATATGAAATTTTAAAGGAAACAGTGCCGAACGAGTATTTCTACATTGCGGAACACACAGTAGAGGACGTTTCCACGCGAGCCGTGAAATATGCGGATTTTTGGACGGATTTTGGCGAACCAAATCTATTTTTTACACGGGAAGAAGCGGAGGCGGAACTGGAGAGAAGGAAGGAGAGACAAAAAAATGAATGAAATCACTGTTTGGTTACCCTTTGTTGGGAATTTGCGGCTGGATGAGCCGCCGGAAAACTTAGAATTTTATGTGATGAAAAGCTTTCACGATTTTACGGAAGGAACAGCAAAGGTGTACGAATTCGAGGACAAGCTGCACTATTTAGACAATCTGCGGAAAAGTCTGCACGCAGGGAGCACTGACGAGCATGTCAGAAGGCTTGTATGCAAGCGTGTGGAGCACAGAATGGAAGAAGAAGGCGATTTCCCGGACAGAGAGGACTTTCTATGCATTGAATTTATGGAGCACTGTTTCGATGAAGGGTTCATGCCGTTTCACGACACCTATTATTTTGGAAGCAAAAGCGGAAACGAGGAGTGTCTGCAGTCAATTTTACGGATTATCCGCACGGTTGTGAATTATTCCAAAGAGGAATATGAAAAGCTGTTGGAGGGGGAGGAATGAGCATGGATGCGGTAAGGTATTTGAAAGAAAGAGAGCGGAGGTGTGATTCTTTCGATGACCACTGTGCCGGATGTGAAATTAAAAGTGCAAAGAATGGAATGACTTGTGGTGCATACATAAAAAAATATCCGGAACAGGCGGTTGCCATTGTGGAGAAATGGTCGGCGGAACATCCGCAGGAAACAAGATTTACATATTTTTTGAAGTGTTTTCCAAATGCAATATTGCTTGAAGATGGCGTACCGCTGCGAGTTTGTCCCCATTTTTTAGGAATCTGCAAAGACAAGTGCAGTTCAATGAGAAATTGCAAAGAGTGCTGGAATAGACCGTTGGAGGGAGAATAGAGGGAGGAATACACCATGGAGGAAAAAAGAGAAAAATCCAATATGGAGCTGTGGGCGGAGGAGGAAATCAGAATTGCTTGCGAGAGAGAGCGTGGCGGCACTTCGGAGGACAAGTGGGATTATGGTGTGGCCTGCTATGAAAGTGCGCTAAAGGCGTTCAGATCCTTGGCGGAGGATGGACATAGCGGGATGAGCATTGGCATTACACTTAACATTCTCAACAGTTTGGTGAAGGGACAGCCCTTAACACCGATTGAGGATACAGATGATGTTTGGAATGAATGCGGACGATATCCTTACGAAAAAGATTATATTACATACCAATGTAAACGAATGAGTTCCTTATTCAAGGATGTGTATGCGGATGGACACATTGAATATAGTGATGTCAATCGTTTCAGCTGTAGGACATTAGACAGTTCTGCTTGGTGGCATAATGGTTATGTATCAAAAATTGCCAGTGAGTATTTCCCCGTCACAATGCCGTACATTCCTCGCACCTATACTGTGGTTTGTGAGGAATTTCTGTCAAACAGAAAAAATGGCGATTTTGACACAATCGGGATTTTGTATATTCTTGACAGTGCCGGTGATAGAAAGGAGGTCAACCGATATTTTGCAGAAGCAGAAGAGGGGTGGCGTGAAATCTACCGGGTGGAATATGAGCAGCGCAGACAAATGGACGCAGACAGAAGGGCTGCTGAGAAGGAGGAATGAGCATGGATGCAGTGAAATTTCTGAAGGAAAAAAAGAGGATGTGCATTTCTTCCGGAGACGATTCCTGCCACGGATGTCCTATTTATGCGGAGTGTGGTATATTGACGTGCGCGCAATTTCAGGACACATTACCCAATCGGACGGTTGAAATTGTGGAGAAATGGGCGAAGGAGCACCCAAGGGAAACAAGGAAGGATGATTTTTTTGAAAAATTCCCTTATGCGAAAAAATTAAGTGATGGCATTCCCGAAGTGTGTGCTGCCAAAGTGGGATACTTGCGTGAATGTCCACATCCGAATGTTGAGGATTACTGCAAAGAATGCTGGAATACGCCGTTGGAGGAAGTGTGATGGATTTCAATGGATTTGATAAGGGTGTAATCGGAAAAGGGATGCCTGCCGACAGCACGTTAAAAAGAATGAGAGAGGCAGAACGAATGGATCGTGCATTGGCAGAATTATGCACAAGGGCGATAGACAACGGCAAGCGCAACGATTGCTTGCGCCCTCGCCTATGGCATAACGCTATAACAACAAAACCGCCAAGCGAAGTTGATGTTTTTGTGTGCTTCAGCGGTGTGGATAAAAATGGCGCAAGCGACAATTACTATATTAACTGCGCCGCTGTGGGAAGATATCTGGGGACGGATGACGAATGGGAGATTGACGGTGTATCTGCGGCGGCGAAATTTGCGGTGCATGGATGGAAAGAGATTGAACAAATGCACACCGAAGAGGAATAAGCCAAGAAGGAAAGAGGAGAAGAAGAAAATGAGAATTTTGCAATGCAAACTGACAACGATTGAGGCAATGCTGGGGACGGCGAGCAACAACAAGGAGCTGCACAGCGAATTTATTGCGAGCCATGCGCCCGATGCGCCGAGCAGGGAGGAAGAGATTGAAGCGGTAGGCGTAGAGGAAGTGATTGAAAAAGGGATGACTGTATTCTCGAGAAACGAGGACGGGCGGCCCATCCTTTGGGACTACCAGATTAAGGGCTTCTTCAAGGATGCCTGCGGCGTGCTGCGGAAGGTGAAGGGCACGAAGAGCAGCAAGATTAAGGCTTACAAGAAGGAAATTGACGGGCTTATTTTTGTGCAGGAGCGGCAGATTCCGGTGCAGACGGCGGAGGAAATGGGGAGCTGCCAGAGACCCTTGCGGGCGCAGACGGCGCAGGGCGAGAGAAACAGCCTTGCGAGCAGCGAGGAGATTGCGGCGGGAGCTGTGCTGGAGTTTTCCGTGCTTGTGATGGCGGACGAATTGGTGCCGGCGGTGAAGGAGTGGCTGAGCTACGGGAAGCTGCGGGGGCTTGGACAATGGAGAAACAGCGGCAAGGGCAGATTCCTTTGTGAGATTCTGGAGGAACGGGCGGCGGACATTGCGGACATTTTAGAATAAGCGCAAGGGCATTGCTTTGGAGGGCGCAGCAGAGCGAAGGCATAGCCAAGAAGCGAAGGGCAAGGCAAGGGCATAGCACGGCAGGGCAACGGACAGCAAAGCAAGGGCATAGCTGAGCATGGAGTGGCGAGGGCAAGGCCAGGCACCGAAGCGCAAAGATCTGCGTCGCAAAGCAAAGGCATAGCAAAGATCCGCTTGGCGTGACAAGGCACAGCAAGGGCATAGCATGGCAGGGCGACGGACAGCAACGCAAAGGCATAGATAAGCTTTGCATGGCAAGGGCAATGAGGCGCATGGGAATGAAAAGAGATGCAGAGGAAAAGCAAGGAAAGCAGTGCATTGCAGAGCAGAGCGAAGGCATAGCCAAGAAGCGAAGGGCAAGGCAAGGGCAGAGCATAGAGAAACTATGCTTCGCAAGGGCAGAGGATTTTTCATACAAAGGAGCAGGAGAGAGGGCGGAGCAATGGGGAAAGAAGAAATCTGCAACATGGACTGCCTGCACTGCGTGCATCCGGATTGCATCAACGAGCGGCCGATGACGCGGCAGGCAAGATATTACTGGCGGCACAGGGACAGGCTTTTGGCTGAGAAGCGAGAGAAATATAGGAGGAAAAAGAATGAACTTGAAGGACTACCAGAGAGGAAGGAATGACGGGCTTGCATTGGCGTTAAAAATTGTGCAAGAAGGCGGCAGGGAGGCTCTGGAAGCGGAAATTAAAAACAGAGGTGTGACAGGAGGGGAACTTATCATGAATTATAATGAGAGCAAGGAGACAGTGCTGCAGCTGCTGCCTGCGGAAGAGGTGATTTTGCAGTTTGCTGAGGAGTGTGTGGAGCTATCCAGAGAGATTCTGGTGTTTGACGTGGAAGCAGACGGAAGGCTGCTGTCGAATGGTACGGAATATAAAATGCTATCCAAGGTGAGGGAAGAGGCTGCGGATGTGGAGCTGGTGGCGGATGTGCTGCTGGACAAGATATATGCCGCGTATGACAGGCGGATTCTGGGTAGCATGGTGGGATCCATACTGATTGTAGTGAAAGGGTTAGGGCTGATTCATATCAGGAAGGTCTTGCATGAGGTATGCCATGATCTGGCGAAGGCGGCGCTCAAGCTGCGGCGCGCCAGAAGCGGGGAGAACTCCACGCCGATTACCGAGGAAGAGGCAAAGGAAATGCTTCTTTGTCATATCTCCATGATAATGGCTTTGGATACCATTTTATTCAAAAATGAGGAACGGGAGCAGATGGAAAAAATAAAGGAAATGAAGATGGAACGATGGGCGGAACGGCTGAGAGGAGAGACGGCGGATGGCAACGGCATACAGTAAGATTCAGCGGAACTTTTGGGAAACGGACGAGGCGCGGGAGATGACACCGGAGGAGAAATACTTCTGGATGTACTTACAGACCAACGCGAACGTAAACACACTGGGTTGCTATGCCTTCCGGATGCGGAAGGCGATGGACGAGACAGGATACAACCGGGAGACGCTTGAGAAGCTTTTGCAGCGGATGGAGCAGGTGCTGCGGATTCTTTATGACGAGGGGACAAAAGAGGTTTTTTTGCTGCACTGGGCAGAAGGAAACTGGAACAAAAAGACGGCAACCCTACGCGCGCTTGCGGCAGATTTGAAGGAAATTCAGTCAAAAACGCTGAAAGAAACGGTAAAAACGCTTTTATTAAAAAACGGCATTTTTACCGAGGAGGAGGTGGAAAAGGCTGAAAAAACAGCACCTTCCGCGCAGGAGAGGAACGAAAAGGAACAACGGGGGACAACGGGGAACAAACGGAGCGGAGAGGGAGAAGGAGAAGGAGAGGGAGAAGGAGAAAAGATATATACGAGCAAATCTGCCGAATTTTTTCTTTTCTGGAAGGAATACCCGAACAAGAAGAACAAGCAGACCGCCATGGCGCGATGGGACAGGATGCGCGTGACGGCAGAGCTTTATAAAAAAATCATGGAGGGGCTGAAAAGAGCGCAGCGCAGCAGAGAATGGGCGGAGCAGGACGGAAGATACATTCCCCACCCGGCAAGCTGGCTGCACGCAGGGGGCTGGGAAAACGAATACCGCCCGCTTTCGCCGGAGAAGCCAACGCCGCCGCCCGGAGCATCCTGCAACGATGCCCTTGCAAGCCGCAGGGGACTGGTCGGCGGCTAAGGGGAAGGAGCGTGAAGCAGGATGGACGCACTGAAGGATTTACACAGCGAGGAGACGGAGCGCGCGGCACTGGGGTGCATGCTTCTGGACAGGGGCGCGGCGGCACTGGGGAAAACGATGCTTCTGGCGGAGGACTTTTACACGCCGATGTATCGAACGATTTTCGAGGCGATGCAGGGAGTAGAGGAGATCGACGCGGTGACGGTGATGAACGAGCTGGCGCGCAGGGGCGAGGCGGAGAGGATCGGGCTTGACCGGATTGCGGGGATTGCATTAGGGATATCCACGAGCGTTTACCTGCACAGCTACATAGACGACCTAAAGCGGCTTGCCTACCTGAGGCGAGTGGTGCGGACGGCGCAGGAGATGGCGCAGGCGGCATACCGACAGGACATCGGCGGGATTGACCGGAGCATGGCAGCCATGCGCGGGGACGGCTGGGGCAGCGCGGAGATTGTGACGCTGGCGGATGCCACGGAAAAGCACATTCGCGAGATTGCGGCGTTACGGGAAAGCGGCAAGAAAATCGTCGGCTTGCCGACGGGCTTCACTGACCTTGACCTGATGCTTGGGGGGCTGCGGAACGGGGATTTCTGCATTCTGGCGGCAAGACCGAGCATGGGCAAGAGCGCGCTTGCCTTGGACATTGCGAAGCACGCGCAGAAAAGCCTGACGGAGCAGGCGGACAGGGTGGTTTTTTTCTCACTGGAGATGCCGGACAAGAGCCTCGGAAACCGAGGCTACACATCGGAATTTCTGATTGACAATGACCGCTTTGCGGTGGGGGCGAACGATGCGGCATGGCAGGAGACGCTGCGCGGCGTGGAGGAAAACCGCGCGGACTACGAAAGCGGCGCAGGGCGGATGATCATCCGAGACGAGACGGGGCAGACGGTGGAAAAAATGAGCGCATTTCTGCACGGCTTACAGGGGCAGGGGATACGCCCCCGGCTGATTGTGGTTGACTATTTGCAGCTCATCGTGAGCAAGGGGCAGGACAGGGTGCGCGAAGTTGGCGCAATCAGCAGAGGGCTAAAGCAAATGGCGCGAGACTGGGACTGTCCGGTTTTGGCACTTTCCCAGCTGAGCCGAGGACCTGAGACGCGCGCCGACCACAGACCGATTCTTTCGGATTTGCGGGACAGCGGCGACATTGAGCAGGACGCGGATGTGATTCTTTTCCTCTACCGTGACGAGTATTACTACCCGGACACGGAGAAGAAGAACACGGCGGAGCTGAACATTGCGAAGCAGCGAAACGGCCCGACCGGCACGATTGCGCTGACATGGATGCCGAGAAGCACGACCTTCCGCAGCGCGGCAGGCTTCCGGGAGACGAAGGAAGCACCGCCAAAGGAATGGGTGCAGGAACATCTTTGATTTCAAGGCGGACGAGGTGATAACATGAAAAACGAGAAGCAGGAAAGCCCGGCGGCAGAAATTCTCTGGCTGCGAGGGCTTCGCGCCTTTGTGGCGGAAAACAGTACAGAGCGGCTTTTGGTGGAGGCGGATGCCCTAGATGCGGCACGCGCGGAGACGGAGGCGGACAAGCAGGCGCTTTTCCTGCGGACGCTTACGCTGATAGAGAGAGGGGAGAAGGCGGACTTTTACAGCCGAGTGCTGCAATATGCGGAGCTGAGAGAAAGAGGGGAGAAGGGCGGCGCGGAGCAGGCAATCCGCAGGCATTGGGGGGAGCTGCAGCAGATGGAGAGAGGGATAAAGCGAAGATATGAAAAGCTGAGGGAGGGGTGCAGGTGACAACAAAGAAAGAGATGGCGCGGCTGATAGAGCAGATGGCGGACACACCGGAGGCAACGCAATGGCTGCGGGAGAGAAACGAGGCAATGCGCAGGAGCCTGCGGGACATTTCGCTTTCTGCGGTGCAATATGACGCAGCGGGGGGCAGGAGCGGTCACGGAGACAGCACAGCCGAAAAGGTTTTGAAGCGAGCGGAGACAGAGGAGCGGATCCGCACCAACGAAAGAGCGATTCGAGACAGGCTGCGGCTGCACTCTGACCTCAGCCTTGTGATGGCGGAGGCGCTGACGACGGAGGAGCGGACAATCATCTGGGGGAAGCATGCGGAGCATCTGGCATGGGAGCGGGTGGCGAGGAAGGCGAGACTTTCCAGAACTGCCTGCTTTCGGAAGGAGGCGGAGGGGATGGAGAAGCTTTGCAGGGCTTGGGATGAAAGGAAGGAAAAAGAAAAAAGCAAGGACACCTGAGGTGTCCTTGCTTTTTTGGTGAGACATTTTTTTATTGAGGCGGATTTTTATTTTATGGTAAAATGAAACAATAAACGGAGTTATATTATGGAGGTGAAGAATATGCAAGAAAGATGCGACATGAAAGAGATACAGAAGATGCTAGGTTCTTTCAGTTGTCCGGAGTTAGCGGAATTGAGTGCGCTAGCAACAAAATATAAAATGAATTTTGCCGATTTGGGAATAAAAAGAGATTTGATTGATCCGAAATTAAAGGATAACCTAGAGGAAATATCAAAAGTAATGCGTTTATGGAGAGAAAATATAGATTTTCAATCATTGGAAAAGACAATAGAGACATTCAAGACAAATAATTTTTTTGAAAGTCCTGAATATAGTGCTTTGATTAAGAAAATGGAGGAAATTGCAAAACCGGGTGCAGCTTTGCAAAAATACTGGAAGGGTGCACTGGATACGATACAAGAAGTGGCTCTCCATAATCCGAATGCGGTGGCAGATTATCTCGAATCAGTAGGGAAAGAGTTTGATTGTTCTGTCATTCAAGAAGAAATATCTTTCAGCGAAGAAGAGATAGAGCATATTTCTTCGGAGGAATTTGCAGAGATTTTTAAGGAACAGCTTGAAAATCTGGAAGGATTTCAGGAACGGGTTGCGAATTGGACAGAAGAAAAGAAAAAAGAATACTATATTTTATGGAAAGTATTTAGTATTGTGTTTCATATTATATATGGTGTAGCACTGCTTCCTTGGTTGCAAAGTCTTGTAAATCCAAGGTGAAGTTAGGAAGAAAATGAAAAAGGCAAGGACTGAGGTGTCCTTGTCTTTTTTGTTGAGACAGTCTATTGATATTATCACTAAAATTAGTGACGGCGGTTTGTGCATATTGTCACTTGAAATAGTGATATGCTTTTGTTATGATAAGAATACGAAAGGAGGAGGTGCATAAAATGGGTATCAGCTATGACAAAATGCTGAAGCTATTCCAAGAAAGGGGTATCACAAGCTACACGATGAGGAAAGAAAAAATCATCGGGCAGGCAACTTGGAAGAAGATTCAGGAGGGCGGAAACATTGACACAAAGAGTCTGGGTGCCTTATGTGGGTTTCTGGACTGCCAGCCGGGGGATTTACTGGAATATGTGAAGGATTGAAAGGAAGTGGATGGAATGAGTGAAAGAGAAATGGCGGCAAGCTTACTGGAAAGAGTACCGGATTACAAGATGGGCTATGTATTGGCATATTTACAGGGGATAACAGCGGACGAGGCTGCGGATGATGCTTTTTGCGAAAGGATGTACGAAAGCTATCGGAATGACCCAGATCCGGAGAAAGACGTTACCTATTCTTTAGAGGAGTGCAAAAAGGAATGGGGGCTTGATTGATGTACAGAATCATCATCAAAAAGAGGGCGAAGAAATTCATTGACAAGCTGCCCAAGCAGGAGAAACTCCGCCTTGTAACAGCCATTGAAGAATTACCGAACGGCAGCGACATCAAGAAAATGAAAGGTCATGACGACCTGATGCGGCTGCGGGTGGGTGATTATCGTGTAGTTTATACGGTAGACAACGGAGAATTGATTGTATTAGTAATTGATGCAGGAAACAGGGGAGAAATTTACAACAGATATTGAACGGAAAGCGCTGCGGAAATGCAGCGTTTTTTTATTTTCTGCGAAAAAATGTACGATTTGGGACGATTTTGTACGATTTGGAACGATTTTGTACGATTTGGAACGATTTGGTACGATGGATATGATAGAATGATAGTAGGGAGCGGTAGCGGTTGAGTTGTTACGGCTCTCTTATTCTTTATTCTTATATCCTCCTGGGGCGGCTGCCGATTTCGGCGGCTGCCTTCCCTGCATAAAGAGGGGGGAGGAGCTGCATAAAATGCGCCGGAAGGGGCTTTTTTGGCGGTTATTTAACACAAAGGGAAGGTGTTAAGCAGGAACGGCGAAAAACGGGTTTCTTCCTAATAAGGCGGGGAAAAAGAAATGTTTAACACAATGTTATGTTATGTTAAATAAAAAAAGAGCGAGGAAAGCGGCGAAAAGTATTGAGATTTCGGGCTTTCTTGGCTCTTTTGCATTTATGCGGCATTATGCGCGCGGAAATTTATGCAAAAAAAATCGGCACCGAAAATAGCAAAGTGCCGAAAAAAAGGGGGGTGAAAAGGTGGCGAGCAGCAACGAGAAAAAGATTTATGAAAACATGAAAAGCCTTGAGGAATGGGCGTTTGCGGGGCTTTCGCAAAAGGAAATGGCGGAAATGCTGGGGATGGCATATTCAACATTTCGGGAGCTGCGGAAGAAAATTCCGGCACTTTCGGCACTCTTGAAAAAAAGTGCCGATTTTTTAAAAGCGGAGCAGAAGAAGGAAATTGAGAAGGTAGAGGTTTCGCTTTTGAACCGATGCCTGGGCTACAACGCGGACATCAAGAAACACATGAAGGTGAAGAAGCCGATGCAGGGGGCGAACGGCGAGGTTTTGACGGACGCGAACGGGAAGGTAATCACGGAGGAGGTGCTGGAGGAAGTGACGGAGCAGCAGCACATCCCGGCGGACGTAGGGGCAATCAAGTTTTACCTTCTGAACAAAGCAAAGGACAAATGGAAGGAGAACCCGGACAGGCTGGAGCTGGAGAAGAAGCGCGTGGCGAACGACACGAAGCGGACGAAGCTGGCGGAGCAGGCGGCAAGCGGCGGCGGCGTGAGCGGAAAGACGATAGAAGAAATCTTAGAGGAAGCGGAAAGCGGTGGAGCAGATGCCGAAGTATGACGTTTTACGAGATGCGAAGAAATACATTGAAGCCTTTCTTTGCATCAAGACAAAGGAAAGCGAGATTGTGCCCTTTCGTCTGAACTCCGCGCAGAATCGATTATATGAGTGCATCAAGGAGCAGCAGGCAGAGGGCAAGCCGATCCGCATTATCATTTTGAAAAGCAGGCAGATGGGCTTTTCCACGCTGACGGAGGCGTTGATTTATTACAAAACGGCGACCAGAAGCAACGTGAACAGCTTTATCATCACGCACAAGGACGATGCGACAACGAACCTTTTCAACATGAGCAAGCTATTTCAGGAGAGAAACCCGGCGAGACCGCTATTGAAGAACAGCAACGCGAAGGAGCTTATCTTTGAGAACCCAACGAAGAACAAGCGGGAGAAGGAACGGCTGCCGGGACTGAAAAGCAAGATTAAATGCGCGACAGCCGGGGGGAAGGGCGTGGGGCGAAGCGACACCTTAACGAACGTGCATGCCTCGGAGCTTGCCTTCTGGCCGGGAGCGATTGCGGAGACCTACACCGGACTGATGCAGGCGGTGCCGGCGACAAAGGACAGCATGGTAATCATAGAGAGCACGGCGAAGGGGTTCAACTTCTTCAAGGAGATGTGGGACGATGCGGTTGCTGGGCGAAACGACTATGTACCCTTTTTTGCGGCATGGTTTGAGATGGACGAATACCGCAGGGAATGGCACGGGGAGGAGCTGACAGAGGAGGAAGAAGCGCTTAAGGCTGCCTTTGGCTTGGACAACGAGCAGCTGATGTGGCGCAGGTGGTGCATCCGGAACAACTGCAACAACGACATGGATCTATTCCACCAAGAATACCCTTCGACACCGGAGGAGGCATTTATTGCAACGGGTGCAGGGGTATTTGACAACAAGGCAATCATCATACGGCTGCGGACGATGGAGGAGAGCCCCAGAAGGGGACGTTTTACTTATGTGGAGACGCAGAAGCGGCTTGACCGTATTCTTTTGCAGGAGCGGCGCTTTACCGAGGACGAAAAGGGGGAGATTCTTCTTTTCAAGGAGCCGGAGCAGGGCAGACCCTACACGCTGGGAGGAGACACGGCAGGAGAAGGGAGCGATTCCTTCACGGTGCAAGTGATTGACAACATTACAGGGGAGCAGATGGCGCGGCTGAAATGGCAAAGCTGCGACGAGGACAGCTATGCAAAGCAGGTTTACTGCCTTGGCAGATACTACAATGACGCACTGGCGGCGGTGGAAACGAACTTTTCCACGCATCCGCAGAAGGTGTTGGAATACTTACATTACCCGAAGCTTTATGTGAGGGAGATCTACGACAACTACGAGGGCAGGCTTCGGAAAAGCTTTGGTTTTCAGACGAACGGGCTGACGCGCCCTGTACTGGTGGCAACGATGCAGGAATTCATGCGGAGCAACCTGCATTTAGTACACGACAGGGACACGCTACAGGAGATGCTTTCCTTCATTCGCAACGAAAAGGGGAGAGCGGAGGCGGAGCAGGGCGAGCATGACGACCTTGTGATGGCTTACGGGATTGCACTGATGGCAAGGGCGAGCGGACAGCAGCGGATGGACATGCCGGAGGAAAAGAAGGAGAAGAAAGCGAAATGGACGGCGGACATGTGGGAGGACTACCGGAACGCAAGCAGGAAGGAAAAACAGTATTTACTGGAGAAATGGGGTTCTCCGTGGTAAGGGGGTGATGGCGGTTGAAATATGTGATGCCCATTGAAGATAGAAGGATGGTGGGCGTGATTGGGGACTATCTGCGAGAGCGAAACGAGCGGGATTATGTGCTATTCATGACAGGGGTATACCTTGGGCGCAGAATCAGCGACATTTTACAATACCGAGTGCGCGACCTGCGAGGAAAAGACCGCATTGCCATTGCGGAGCAGAAAACAGGGGAGACAATCCTATTGCCCATCAATCCGCACCTACAGAAAATCTACAGGGATTTTTTCAAGGGAAAAAAGGACTACGAATACGCCTTCCGCAACAGCAGGAGCAAGCAGAACACACCGATTTCCAGAATCAGAGTATGGCAGATATTGAATGAGGCGGCGGATGCGGTGGGCTACAAGGAAAGCCTGAGCTGCCACACACTCAGAAAAACCTTCGCCTACTGGCTTTACATGGACACAGGGGGCGACATTGTGATGGTGCAGGAGGTTTTGGGACACAGCGACCCGAGCATTACGAGGAGATACATCGGGATTGACCAGCAGAAAAAAGAGAAGGCAATAAACGGACTTAGATTTTGAGGAAGGAGGGAACAGCTTGGACAGGAAGAAGAACGGGCAGGGAAAGCTGCCGATGTGGCAGGAGAGACTACGCAGAAACAGCGCGGCGATGCGCGAGGAATTTGAGCAGATGGACAAGAGAACGGCACTTTACAACGGGACGCGCGAGATTGAGAAAACACCGGACGCAAAGAGCAGCAAGGCGGCAGCACTTGCTACGGGGGTAAGAAATATCGTTGCGGAGCTGATGGAGGCACAGGTTGACAGCAGCTTTCCCATGCCGAAGGTGACGGCAAGAAGGCAGGAGCATGAGGAGCTGGCGAAAACGCTGGAGGACTTCCTGCGGAACGAGACAGACCGCCTGCCCTTTGAGATGCTGAACGACATGGACGAGCGCATTACGCCCATACAGGGGGGAGACATCTTTCTTGTGGAATGGGACAGCGACAGACACACCCACGAGACGAGAGGGGAGCTTTGCGTGAGCCTGCTGCACCCCAGACAGGTGATTTTCCAAGACGGGGTGAACGAAATCAACGACATGGACTTTATCATTGTGCAGATGGGGATGTCGAAGAAGCATGTGAAGGAAAAATACGGCGTAAGCGTGGATGACGAGACAGAGAGCGACCCCCAGAGCAGAGGGGGCAGAGGAACGGCAGAGGACGTTGTGACGGTCAACTTCGGATATTTCCGCAACGAAAAGGGCGGCATTGGGCGATATACTTGGGTGAATGACATAGAGCTTGAGGATTTGGAGGACTACCAAGCAAGGAAGATGAAGCACTGCACGAAATGCGGGGCGGATATGACCGGCTTGGAGAAATGCCGACACTGCGGCAACGAAAAGGCGGAGGAATACGACAGCGACGAAATGGAGCTTTACGAGGACATTGAGACGCGAAGCGGCGTGATTCCCATGATGACGGAGGAGGAAACCTTTCCGGAGGGGATAAGCGAAAGCGGCTTGATGATGGACGAATTCGGGAACGCCTACGAGGCTGAGCCGATGACGGTTGCGGTGCCGACGAGGATTCCGAGATACAAGCCCGACATTTACCCTATCGTGGTACGCAAGAACGTGAGCAGCTGGGGGAAGGCACTGGGCGACAGCGACATTGACAAGATTATGGACCAGCAAAACATGATTAAGAAATGCGACAGCAGGATTCAGGAGAAGCTGGACAAGGGCGGCAGTATTTTCACCAGAAGCGAAAAGACAGAGGTTTCCAAGACGGACGAGCAGCTGAGAGAGGTTATTTTTCAGGGGGCGGACGAGGCAAACCTTTTCGGGGTGCATAACCTACAGGTGGACACGAGCCAAGACCAAGCCATTGCAGAAGCGAACTACGAGCAGGCGCGGCGCATTTTGGGAATCACGGACAGCTTTCAGGGCAGACCCGACCGCACGGCAACGAGCGGCACGGCGAAACAGATTGCGGTGGCGCAGAGTGCAGGGAGACTGGAAAGCAAGCGCATTATGAAAAACGCCATGTATGCGGATCTATATGCGGTAATGTTTCGATTTCTTTTGGCTTACAGCGACGAGCCGCGGAGCGTGCGGCACAACAACATTGACGGCAGCACGACCTACAGCGAATTTAACAAATATGACTATCTGGCGCAGGATGCGGCAGGGGAATGGTACTGGCTGGACGATTTCCTTTTCAGCGTAGACAACACCTCAAGCCTTGCAGGGAACAGGGAATCCATGTGGCAGGAGATCCGCATGAATTTGCAGACGGGGGCATTCGGCGACCCGAGCGACCCTGAGACGCTGATTATGTTCTGGGAAATGATGGCAGGGCAGCACTACCCCGGCGCGGCAGAGATTCGGGAGAGACTGGAGAAAAAGAGACAGGAGCAGCTTGCACAGATGCAGATGCAGCAGATGCAGCAGCTTCCACAGGAGACACAACAGATGCCGACGCAGCAGGTGGCTGATGTGGGGGTGGAGGATGCAAGCGGGAACATAATGAGCATGATGGACGGCATGACAGGAGGTGTTTCAGGTGGACTGTAAGAAATGCGGCATTGAGCTGATGATTCTGGAAAGAGGCCCGTTATTGTTTGAGAACGATGACAGGGCGGATATGCCGACAAGGGCATATTACAACTTCAAATTCGGATGCAGAAACCCGGAGTGTGAGGAATTCCGAAGGGTTCAGCACGAGGAAAAGGTTTATATTGACGATTGATGAAAACCAACCGACCCAAACGGGAGGTTTTTATATTGCGCCATGCGCAGCGTAATAATGCGTAGACAGGAATTTTTTACAAAGGGAAAGGGGGTGAACGATATGAGGAAGCACGGAAACGGACTGGAGGTTGGCAGAGCCGGTACGATGGAAGTGAAGGCAACGAAGGGGGCTGAAAGCACAAAGGCACCCAAGAAGCAGACAGGCGGAGATTTGAGAAGCACTAAGCGCTAACTTGAAATCAGGATTTTGATTTGGAAGAAGGAGGAAAGCAGAATGGCAGGATATGACGAGGATTTCTGGGGCGAGGACTTCTTTGAGGAAGAGGAAGGCGCGACAGAAGGAGAAGAAACAGAAGTAGAGACAGAGGAAACGGCGGACACGGAAGGCACGGAAGGCACAGAGGGTGCAGAAGTGGACATTGACGGCGAGGATGCAGGCGGCGAAGGCGGAGAGGGCGAGGACGAGGGCTTCAGCCCCGACCTTCTGGCACGCATTGAGGCGGAGACGCAGAAAAGAGTGGACGCACGCATTGCGAGGGAATTTGAGGGGATTTTGAACCCCTACACAAACCAGCCCATCCGCACAGAGGCGGATTTGACTGCTTACCGCAGTGCATTTGCGGCGGAGGAGCAGAGACAGCAGCTGGAGGAAATGGGCGTTTCCAAGGAGGTTTTGGACAGCTACATTCAGAACCACCCTGCCATGCAGCAGGCACAGCAGGTGATCCATCAGCAGGAGCAGCAGGCGGCAAACGACTTTATGGCGAAGGAATTTGAAGCGATGAAGAAGGAATTTCCGGACTGCGGACTGGAAAGCCCCCAGCAGCTGAATGAGACAGAGGCAGGCAGGCGCGCCTTGCAGATGTGGGCGAACGCACCCGGCATTACGCTTGCGGATGCCTACGCGGCAACGCACAGAAAAGAGCTCAGCAAAAAGCAGAGTGCCGCCGCCAAGCAAGCCGCCATGAACGAAATGAACAGCAAGGGACACCTGCGCCAGACGAAGGGCAGCAATGCAAAGGGAGATGTGCCGGAAGAAATCAGAAGGGAATACAAAATCTACTTCCCGAATGCAACGGATGCGGAGATTGCGGAAATGTATTGGAAAAACCAGAAAGCAACGGAATGAAAAGGAGTGAGAGAACATGTTTAAAGTAAAAGACAGACAGAACAGCTGTGTAGAGCCTTTTGAATTTCTGCCTGCAAAGGACAGCGAGGTTTATGCACTGGGAGAGGCACTGACCTACACCGACAAGGTGACAAAATGCGGCGCGACCGCAAAGCCCACACACATTTGCATGGGGCCTGCGGATGCGGGCGTGGTTCCCGTGATGCCTGTGCTGGCAACGACAAGATTTGAAGTGCCCTATGACGCAAAGCCCACGGCAGGGACTGCGGTGACACTGGGCACGGCAGGGCTGAGCGTGACAGCGACCACGACGAGCGGCGTATTTACAGTGACGGATGTGGATGAAGCAAACGGCGTATGCTGCGGATTTTTTAAGTAAGCGGATGAGCCACTAAATCAAACATAAGGGATGCAGTCAGAGGATGACTGCTTTTTTATTGCAAAAAAAGGAGTGAAGAACATGAGCGGAATTATCTTTTCTCAGGCGAGCGGCCTGAACGACAGCGTTTTTGGCAAGAGTCAGGAGCCTATCAAAAGCATGATTACGGCAGGCGTGGAAAGCTTTGAGGAAACCAGCCTGCTGAGCAAGATTTTCTACATGGACAAAACGAAGAATTTTGCGGAGAAATACGCAACGATGACAAGTCTGGGGAACTTCCAGGACGTTGGCGAGAACGGCGCGACACCACAGGACAGCTTTCAGGAGGGCTTCTGCAAGGTAATTGAACCCAGCACATGGAAGCTGGGCTTTTCCATCACAGCGGAAATGATGGAGGACAACAAAATCGGGGATATCAGCAATGCGGCGAAGCGTTTTACCACAAGCTACGGCAGAACGAGAGAGCAGTTTGGGGCGGCACTGCTTTCCAACGGACACAACGCCAAAATGAAATGGAACAAAAAGGAATACAGCATTACCTGTGCGGACGGAAAGCCCTTCTTCTTCAAGGAGCACCCCAGCAAGGTAGACGGCGTTTCGCTGAAGCAGAGCAACCTGTTTAAAGGAGCGTTCAGCGTGCTGACGTTGGATGCGGTGCAGGAGGCAATGCAGGACTTCAAGGACGACAAGGGCAACCTCTTGAATGTGAAGCCCGACACCATCATCATCCCCAACAGCGGCCCTCTGAAAAGAGAGGTTCTGGCGGCGGTCGGCAGTGAGCTTGACCCCAGAAACAACAACAACGCTTGGAACTTCCAGTGCGGCTTATGGAATGTACTGGTATGGGCGGAGCTGCCTAAGACCATCGGCGGCAAGCCTTACTTCATCCTGATGGACAGCGACTACATGCAGCAGTACGAATGCATGCCTTGGCTGGACAGAATCAAGCTGAAGGTGGACAGCTACATTGACCACAACACAGATGCCAATGTATTCAAGGGCAGAAGCAGATTTGCGGCAGGCTTCAACAACTGGAGAGGTGCGGCACTCTGCGGCGAAGGGCTGACAGCCGGCACAGATTTGACAACGCTGAACGCTTAAGTCAAAATCAGGATTTTGACTTGGGGGCAGAGGAATGAACAGATCAGTTCCGGCGCAGGCTTGAAACTGCCTGTTCTCCTCGGCGGAAATCAATTCCGCCTGCGGATTCCATGCGGGGACACCCCTGCACCCCGAGGCGGTTATTGAGAAATACAAAAAGGGAAGGAGGCACGGGCGAATGAGCATTACTTGGAAGGAATTACAGGAAACGTGCCTGCGGAAGATGGACAGCTTGGACGGGGCAGCGCTGGCGAAGGACAGCAACAATGCGGCATACCTTTACGGTATGCCTGCCGCCGCCAATGAAGCATTGATGCTTTTGGCTACCAACGGGAGATACTGGAAGAAGCTGCTGACAATTACACAGGGAGAGGGGGAGACCGCCACAAAGGGAGAGCCTTTGGGCGGTTTTCTTGCCTACGACCTGCGGCAGCTGGCGGAGGGCTTTTACTGCATTGACAAAATCAAGCGGGCAAGCGGCACGGACTACGGCACCTATTCAGGCTATTTGATGGAGGGTGACCATGTGCTGCTTTTGCCGGCAGAGGATGAAGGGACGTTCCGCATTTGGTACAACGCATACCCCACGCGGATTACGGCGGAGACAGCGGCAGACTTCCCCATTGACCTGCACGAGGAGGCAGCGCATTATGTGGCGCACTACATGGCAGGGCAGCTATACAAGCATGACGACATCAGCATTGCACAGATTTACATGAACGAATTCTTTGAATGGATGGAGCGGCTTGCGGAAAGCGGACGGAAGGCAGATGGCAGGAACGCCGGCAGCGGCGGCTGGACGAGTGTAAAAAACTACTATTAGGCGGCGCAGCTGCTAAGTTGAAATCAGGATTTCAGAGATTGGAGTGAGGACGTATGGGGAGATTCAGTGTACCTTCCTCGCCTGCCCGAAATGTGGTGAAGATTGAGACCTTCAAGGGGGTTGACCTCAACAGCAGCCCCAGCAACGTGGAGATTACCCGAAGCCCCAACGCGCCGAACATGATGCGAGATGTGCCGGGGAAGGTGCGCAAGCGGCAGGGCTACGAAAGAATTGCACAATTTTCCGGCAAGCGCATCAACGGGGTTCACATTCTCAGAAGCGCAGAGAAGAACGAGGAGAAGGTTTTGATTCATGCAGGAGACAGCCTTTATCTGGAGGGGAAGGCGATTTACACAGGAATGGCGGACGAGAGAAGCGTAGGACGGCAGTTCTACGGAAAGCTATTCATTTTTGACGGGAAGAAGGCACTTTGCTACGGCGAATTTGAAACAGAGGAAACAGCCGCAGCCGAGACGGACAAGGCGGAAAAGCCGAAGGCGTTCATGGTGAAACCCTTAGAGGATGCGGCATACATCCCGACGGTGATTATCAGCCGAAAGCCGACAGGCGGCGGCACAACCTTAGAGCCTTTGAACCTGATCGGGCGGAAATGGAAGGAAAGCTTTCTTTCGGACGGGACGGCGAAGGTTTACCAGCTGACGGCGAAGGATTTGGATGCAGACAAGGTTGCGGTGCGCATCATGACGAAGGAGGGCGAATGGACGGACAAGAAGGAAGGCACAGATTTCACGGTTGACAGAAAGAATGGAACTGTGACCTTTACGACCGCGCCGGGGGCAAGCCCTGTGACCGGCTATGACAACGTGGAAATCACGGCGGCAAAAACCCGAAAGGGCTACGCCGAGAAAATCAACAAATGCAAAATTATTTCTCTTTTCGGCGTGAACGGGGCAATGGACAGGATGTTTCTTTCCGGCAACCCGGACTTTCCGAACCGAGACTGGTACTGCAAGATGGCGGACGGGTTTTTCTGGGGCGACCTCTGGTACAGCACGCTGGGGCAGGACGGCAGCGCGATTGTCGGCTACAGCATCATCAACGACAGGCTTGCGGCGCACAAGAGTGATGCAGAGGAGGGGCGAAACGTCATCCTCCGCAAGGGGGAAATGGGCGAGAAGGACGCGACCTTCCCCATCATCGGGACGCTGACAGGGCGTGGGGCTTTAGGCAGCCACACCTTCGGCTACCTTGGGAGCGAGCCTTTATTCCTGACGGACATCGGCATTATGGCAATTACGGCGGCGGACTTGACGGGGGAGAAATACAGCCAATCCAGAAGCTACTACATTGACAATGCGCTGACGGCGGAAAAGGGACTTGCGGATGCGTACGCATACATCTGGCGTGATTTTTACCTCATCAGCACCGGAGGGGGCAGGGTTTACCTTCTGGACGGCTTACAGAAAAGCTACGAGAGAGACAACCCCTATAGCAGCTTTCAATACGAATGCTATGTTTGGGAGAACGTGCCGGCAAGGGTTTTCTGGGAGGATGCACAGGGGCGGCTCTGCTTTGGGGATGCAGAGGGAAACCTCTTCCGATTTTTCGACGATGTGACGAACCAGAAAAGTTACAACGACAACGGCAAGGCGATTTCAGCCAGATGGGACACGGCGGAGCTTTCCGGAAAGCTTTTCTACAAGAACAAAAACTTCCGCCGGCTTGACTTTGTGCTTGCGCCTGCGATTGCAACGGGGGCGAAGGTATTTGCACAGGTGAAGGGGGTCTGGAGTGAGATTTTCGACAGCGGCGCGCGGGCGATGTACTTCGATTTCACGCACATCAACTGGGAGAGAATCAACTTTTCGACAGACGACACGCCCAGAACGATTGGCGGCAAGATAAAAATCAAGAAGGTAGACAAGGTTGCATTCAGCCTGCGGAACGAGCAGCTGAACGAGCCATTCGGGATTTACTCCCTTGCAATGGAATACACAGAAAACGGTAACTACAAGGGATAAGGGGGGCTATTATGGCAGAGACGAAAAGAGAGGATGCGGCGGCATACGTCATTTTGGACAGCGCGCTGAACGGGAAGGGCGTTTCCGCCCAGACAAACCCCATGGAGAAGCCGGAGGACGAGGCGAAGGCGGTTTTTGATGAGCTTTCCAAGGACATCATCATTCCTGCCTTCAACCGCTTTGTGCTTTTCATGGCGGCGCAGCTGGGGATGATTGACATGACGAAGGACACGGACAAGCCGATTTCCGCCGCGATGCAGACCGCCCTTGACGGAAAGCAGGACAGGGAGAAGCGAACGGGGAGCGAAACGCTTTACAAGGTGCTGACGGACAACAACTTTACGGACGAGGCGGCGGAGCAGCTGGCGGCAGCCTTTGCGGCACTGCACGAGCATGCAAACAAGGCACTTTTGGACGGGCTGACGCAGGATGACATTGACAACTGGAACGGGGCGAACGTGCTGACGAAGGACAACACCACGCCTTACGAGCCGAGGGGCGAATATCAGCCGGCTACGGTGCGATTTGTTCTGGACAGGGTGGTTGCGATTGGGGCGGCAGACATGCAGGCGCGGATCTACGACCCACAGAACCGGCAGGCGGACATCTTCGGGGAGATGGACAAGACAGCGGCGGCCCTGCGAAAGGAAATGGCAGAGGCCTGGGAGAATGCAAGATACATCATTGACGATGTGACCGGGGAGAAATACCGGCTTGGGGTTTCGGGCGGCGGCTTATATTACAGGAAGGAGGAGAAGGCATGAACGAACCGATTTTTATTGCGCGGCAGGACACGCTGGAGCAGGAGATTCTGCCGGCACACTGGCTGGCGCAGTACAAGCTTTTCGGGGAGGAAAGCTACACCTTTCAGGACAAGGAAATCTGGAAGAAGCTCTGCATGAGCAGTGCGGCGGCAAATGACAGGGACATGCACGCAGAGGCATTAGAGGAAATGCTGACAACATTTTCCGCGGAGCACACAGGGAAATGGATGCTGACGGTTTACGGGATGGATGCGGCGGTGCTGGAGGGGCTTGCGAGCATGGCGGCGATTGCGGCAAACGGCACAGCCATGGCGGCGGTGGCAGGCAATGCGCTTTTGATGCACGCCATCACAAACAGCGAGACAGCGATGCAGGCAATCAGCAGAAGCCAGACGGCAATGCAGAGGATTGCAAACAGCACCACGGCGATGGATGCCATCAGCGGAAGCAAAATTGCGAGGGGCGCAGTGCAGGCTTCACCCTACTACAACAGCTACATCAAGGAGAACGACATGGCGATTGCGAAGCTGGTGGTTAGCTTTGCGAACCTCGCATCTGCAGGCTACTCCGGCATGGCAGGAGTAGCCG
>ERZ773243.1040-NODE-1040-length-33754-cov-4.931274_pt1 | contig 33754 bp, 23 predicted proteins | sample MGYA00580520_ERZ773243 | MGnify/ENA primary metagenome ERZ773243 (study PRJEB29015, sample SAMEA2737747) | human gut metagenome | biome: human gut; feature: human-associated habitat; material: faeces | place: China | collected 2012 ... | reverse complement strand
ATTATTGAAAATATTGAAAAAAGTACAATTGATATAACCCATACCAATTCTAATGTTGATTTACTCCTTGCTATTACTTGCATTATTTCACTAGAATTTATATTTTCTGAAATATTATTTATATTATAAATATTAATTAAACTTACCCCTGATAATAATATCGAACTTACTACTAATAATACTACTGTCGTTTTTAACTGAATATTTTTCATAAACTACCACCTTATTTTATAATAAAAACTACAAAAGGTGGAATAAAAAGCATTTTACAAAAAAACATTTTATTTCCACCTTCTTTCCGTTCCATTTTTTACAACTTATTTCGCTGCAATATAATAACCAACACTTCTTTTAGTTATTAATATTTTTGGACTAGATGTATCTAATTCAATTTTTTCTCTAATTCTTCTAACAGTTACGTCTACAGTTCTAATATCACCATAGTATTCATATCCCCAAACTTTTTCAAGTAAAGTTTCTCTTGTTACAACTTGACCTGGTTGTTGAGCCAAATATTTTAAAACTTCAAATTCTCTTAAAGTTAAATCAATCACTTGACCTCTTACTTTAACTTCGAATTTATCTAAGTCTAAATATAAATCACCTACTTTTATTTCATTTGGTACACGTCCATTATCTTTTGCTTCCTCTACAACTTTATTATATTCATTATCGCTTTTTCTTAAATTTGCCTTTACTCTGGCAATTAGTTCTCTTACACTAAATGGTTTTGTAATATAATCATCTGCTCCAAGCTCTAATCCTAAAATTTTATCTATTTCTTCATCTTTGGCAGATAACATTATTATTGGAATATTGTAGTTATGTCTTATTTTTTTACATACTGTTAATCCATCCATTTTTGGAAGCATTATATCTAGTAATACTAAATCTGGTTTCTTTTCAATAACTAATCTTACTGCTTCTTCGCCATCATTTGCTTCTAATGTGTTGTATCCTTCTTTTTTTAGATTGTACACTAATATATCTACAATTGGCTTTTCATCATCAACTACTAGAACTGTTTTTTGGCTCTTCTCTTTAATTATTCTTTCTTTTATTTCATCATTGCTGTTTTCAATGTTATTTTCCAATGAAAGCCCCCCTTACTATAGAACTTAACTACTAATATTTATATCATAAGAGAAAAGTTAATACAAGTTTTTTAAGGACTTTTTTATTAATTTTACATTATTATTTGAATTTCATTTACTTTTCCATTATCTAAAATTCGTATTTTCTTTTCTGGAATTTCAACTCCGTTTAATAAAAATTTTTCCACCCCTGTGCATTTCCTATTTGGATTTTGAACTTTTATATTATAAATACTTACACCAAATTTATATCTTATTTCATATTCCTGCCATTCACTTGATATACACGGATTTATTGATAAAGTTTCATTTTCAATTTTTAATCCTAATATATTTTGTACTGCACAAATATAATACCAACTACTTGAACCTGTATACCAAGTCCATCCTCCTGAACCTGCTAAATTATTTGCTCCATATATATCTGCAGATATTACATATGGTTCTACTTTATACTTATTTGCTAGTTCCTTTGTTTTTGTATGCTCAATTGGATTTATCATTTTATATAATTCAACAGATTTATCTCCAAAGCCAAGTATTGTTTCAGCAATAATTGCCCAGATTGCACCATGTGTATATTGTCCACCATTTTCTCTTGTTCCTGGTAAATATGATTTTATATATCCTGGGTTCAAATTTCCATTTTCAAAAGGTGGGTCTAATAATTTAATAATTCCATTATTTTTATCAACTAAATGATTTTCTAAACTTTCAATTGCAGTATATTTTTTATCTTCATCTCCTGCATTTGAAATTATAGACCAACTTTGAGCAATACTATCAATTTTACATTCCTGATTATGAATTGTTCCTAAAACTGTTCCATCATCACAAAAAGCTCTTTTGTACCATCTACCATCCCAAGCATTAGCATTTAAATTTTTCTTTAACTCATTTGCTGTTACTATAAAATATTTTTTTGTCTCTTCATCATTTTTATATTCGCATATTTTAGAAAATTTTATTAGAACATCATATAAGAAAAATCCAAGCCATACACTTTCACCTTTTCCTTTTGTACCAACATTACTAAATCCATCGTTCCAATCACCAGATCCAATTTTAGGTAATCCATTTTCACCAAAATTACACGCCTTTTTTATTGCTTTAATACAATGATTATATATTGGCTCTTTTATATCAGACTTTTGAAATAAATCATATCTTTCATTTTCACCATCTTTAAGCTCTTCACCAATTAAATAATTCGTTTCTATATCTAAAATTCCATAATCATTAGTAAATTTTATATAATCATAAGTCACATAAGCAAGCCATACTAAATCATCAGAAAATTTCGTTCTTATTCCTCTTCCTGTTTCTTCGTGCCACCAATGTAATACATCACCTTCAATAAATTGATGACAGCTATTTCTTATTATTTGATTTTTTGTTATATCTGAATCCACATATTTTAAACACATTGTGTCTTGTAATTGGTCTCTAAAACCATATGCTCCACCAGATTGGTAAAATCCTTCCATATAATCTACTACATAAAGTTTGATATAAAAGCCACCCATTAAGCATTATATTTATTGAATCATTCGGAGTTTTTACTACCAACTTATTTGTTAAATCTTCCCAATATTTTATTACTGCATTATATTCGTGAGTACACTTATCTACTTTACTATATTTATAAGCTATATCTTTACAATTAATATCATTTTCCTCTGCTCCTATAACTAATGAGACATCTTTATAGCCCAATGCATCAATTGCAAATTCAATATTTAATGCAATTATTCCATTACAATTTATTGAATTCACACCAGAAAACTTTTCAATTTTTATTCCATCTGGATTTGACAAATTGCCATCTCCAAAAAACTCTTTTTTACTTCCTGTATATGATTTAATTTTTTCACTAGATGAAATATACATATAGTATTGGAAGTCCTGATTTATAACATTTTTAGCAGTTATTGTATTGCTATTTGTATCAAATTTTAAATTTATAAATCCATTACTTTTTATCTCATCTTCATCTAAAACAGATTTTATATAATACGTTAATTTTAATTTTCTTTTTTGTGGTAATAAGTTTTTTAAATGAATTATATTTACTTTTGCATTATCGTCTTTTGGAACAAAAGTATCTATTTCTTGATAAATATCATCACTTGAATGAATATATTTTGCATATCCTAATCCATATTTTATATAATACTCATTTTCATCTGGCATAGGACTTGACGTAACAGACCAGTTAATATTTTTTTCCTTATCTTGTAAATATATAACTTCAGATGGAGTATCTAAAACTGGGTCATTGCTCCAAGCAGTTAATCTATTCAATCTAGAATTTTTATACCAAGTATAACCCCCCATTGCCTCTGTTACAACTGTACCAAAGGATTTATTTGCCATAATATGACTCCACACTAATGGCGTTTTCTTGTTTTTATTAACATTTATTATATACTCTTTTCCATCACTACTAAATCCACCATATTCATTAAAAAATTTCAATTCTTCTAAATTCATTTTATAATTTGATATATTAGCTTTTTCATTTTTACTTTTATTATCTCTACTTTGATATTTAATATTTTTTAGTGCTTTACTATATTCATAATTATACTCATCAAGTTGATTAGATATATTTCCATAATTTCCAGATAAAATTAAATCTGCTCTAAAACTTAAAAATTCTTTATCATCATTACTTAAATTATTTAACACAAACACCTTGCCATTATTAGAATTTGATAAATTATGATTCCATATTACTTCATTTATTGCCTCCTGAATATAATTTTCATATGATTCTTTTTCTTCATTTAAAATTATTAAATCAATATTTATATTTTGAATTTTATAAAATTCATATGCTTTTACAACTGTTTCAACAATATCTATTTCTGATATTTCCTTTATTTTTACAAGTATTATTGGATTATCTCCTGATATTCCGAACTTCCATAATTCATTTGTTGGATATAACTTATTTTCATTAAATTTTACTAATTTATTTTCACATTTTAATAAAACCTGTGATAAAATTCGTTGATATAAATTTACATCTTTTCCGTGTATTCCTAAATATTGAATTTTCGCTTCTATCTGTGCTTTAGATAAATTAAATGCTCTTTCAATATTTTCATTATTCATATATTTTTTTACATTTTTTACAGCATCATCTTTATTTTCAGAAACTCCTATAATTAAACTCATTACGCACTCTTCATTACCTTTTAGTTCAATCGAATTTCTAAAAGCAATAATTGGATTAGTTGTATTTTCAATAGTTTTAGAAAATGGTTTTGATTCTTTTATAAGCTCTGGTATATCAAAATTTTGTCTTCCACATAAATTCTTTCTATCTAATTCAAATTCCATTTCTCCTGTAATTGATTTATCTGAAAATAAACTAATTGCCAAATATAAATCTTCGTCGTGTTCATCTCTAGCTTTCCTTTTAGCAATTATTATTCCATCTTCTAGTTCAAATGATAAAAATAAGTTATTAAATGCTTTATGTGCATATTCTTGGCTTTTCCCTGATATTACAGGTTCAATTACACTTGATATTTCTAATATTTTGTCATCATTGCCAATATTTTTAAGCTCTAATCTTCGTATTTCTACAGGTTCTTCTGGAGCAATAATTACTGACATTGTTGTTTTAATATTATCATCATTTCTAGAAAATTTTGCCTTATCTGGATAAAAACAAACATTATACTTTTCTGACTTATTTATATAACTTAAATTAGCTGGTGACCAAATATTTTTATTCTTTATATTTTTAATAAAGAAATAAATTCCTTGGTTATTATCACTTGTTCTTTTATATCTGTTAACAATTTTATTTTTATAACTACTAACACCATTTCCGTTTTTATCTATTAAAATAGAATAATCATTATTTGATATTAAATTAAATTCATTTATATCCTCATTTTTTTTATCAAAACATCTTTCAGAATAATAATCATAATCAATATATTTTATTTTTTCAACTTTTTCTTTCTTCTCTTTTGTTATAATTACATTATCTGGCATTCTTTCTTGAAGTAAAATATCTACTGCCTCAATTTCAGGATTTTCAAAAAAACGATTTTGAAAAATATTATTCTTTACCAAATTATCTATTGATAATAATATTAAACCTTGATGATGTGCCATATATGTTTTTACAATAGAATATTTTTTGCCTTTTTCAACTCTACTTGGAGTATAATCAATAGATTCATAAAAACCATATTTATTGTACATTCCACTTTGCTCTAAAATTTTTATATTATTTAAAACTTGTTTTGGTACATCATTAATTGCCAAAATTGTTCCATATGATGACACAACCATTTCATCTGCCAAGCCTCTTTTTAAGCCAAGCCACGGTATTCCAAATGCTTTATATTGATAATTTCCATTTAAATCCTTTAAATTAAATGCAGCTTCTGAAATTCCCCAAGTTATTCCTAATTTTTTTGCATATTCCATTTGACTCATTATCATAAATTTACACGATTCATCTAATAAACTATTTGGATATCTTTTAATATTTACTGTTGGCATTAAATACTCAAATGCAGTTCCAGACCACGATATAAGGCCCTTATATTTATTTAATATTGTTAATGTCCTACTTAAATTTTTCCAATGTTTCGCAGATATATCTTTTTTTGCAATTGCAACTAAACTAGCTTGTCTTGCTTCAGATGCAAGTAAATCATAATATGAATCAGTAAGCTTATTTTCTTCTACATTATATCCAATTGAAAATAGTCCATTTTTTTCATCAAACAAAACTTTAAAATTTGTTTCATTAATTAAATTATCAATAATATTTATTAAATTATTTATTCTTTCATCTTTATCTGTTTCATTTTCAAAAAACTGTTTTAATACATATAAATACCCAACAAAATTTCCACTATCCACAGAAGAAACATATCTTGGAATCAATGGTAACAAAGTTTTTATATTATACCAATTATATAAATGTCCATTCCATTTTGGTAATTTTACAATTGAATTTATCATTTTTTCTAGCAAATTAATTGTATTTTCTTTTGTTTCATATTTTAAATCATAGCTTGCAACAACACTCAATAATGCTAATCCAATATTAGTTGGTGATGTTCTATAAACAACTTTTTCTTTTCTGTTTTCTTGGTAATTATCTGGTGGTAAAAAATTGCTTTTTTCATTTAAATTATCTTTAAAATATTGCCACGTTTTTTTACCAATTTCAATAATATATTCCTGCTCTTGTTTATCTAATTCATCAAATTTTTTCTTCTGTTTAATTGGTATACTAATATAGTTCATAATAATTGGAGATATAAGCCATAATGCACTTATCATAATGTATACTAGATTACTATTTATTATTGCTCCTATCATTAAGCCAGCTCCTAATATTACATTTGGTAACATATTAGTATAATAAGCAATTAATCCCGACTTAGATAATTTTTCTGCTTCCTCTGCTGTAGTCCATTCTAGTAAATGTTTTTTAGATTTAATCATTCTGTATAAAGACTTAATTCCTGCACTAAGTGATAAATATGCTTTATCTGGAATTAAAGAAATATCTATAAAAGTTTTTATTATAATTGACCAAATTTCACTTATTTCTTTCGAGTATTTTTTTTGATTAAATTGTCCATTTTTCTTATATAAAACTTTGTTTATCGCATCTAAAATATATGGTATTATCACAGAAATAATTGTAATTGTTGTTATCCATTTGCTTTTAATTATTAAATTTAAAAATAATAAAATAACAACACAAACTTCAGAAAGGCTTCGGTTAATATTATCTAATATTTTGTATTTAGATAATATATTTAACCTTTTTTTCATAAGCCATAAAATTATTTGATAATCCCCTCTTATCCATCTGTGTAAACGTGTTTTATATGCATTATATGTTGTAGGATAACCATCCATTAAAACTACATCAGATGCTAAACCACATCTAGCATAACACCCCTCTAATAAATCGTGACTTAACACTGTATTTTCTGGTATTTCTCCATCCAAAACTTCTGAAAAAACTTTTAAATCATAAATACCTTTACCAGTAAAAATTCCTTCACCAAAATTATCATAATAAAAGTCAGAAATTGCATTTGTGTATGAATCTGTACCTCCAAGCCCTGAAAATATTTTTGTAAAAATGCTTTTTCTTGTTTCTAATAAACCAATACCAATTCGTGGTTGCATAATTCCAAAACCATCAATAACCAATGTTTTTTCCTCATTTAGAATAGGTTTATTTAAAATATGCGCCATTGCCCCAACAAGCTCTAAACCTGTATTTAAAACTAAGTTCGTATCTGAATCTAATGTTATTATATATTTAATTTTGGGTAACTGTTTTCCACTATCTTTCACCATTTCTAATGTATTTTCTGCAAAACAATTTGGTCTTTTCCCAAGCATATATTCATTAAACTGAGTAAGTAAACCTCTTTTTCTTTCCCAGCCCAAATAGCAATTTTCAGATTTATTCCATAATCTTTTTCTATATACAAAATTAAATTTAGGAAAATTTGCATCTGGATATTTTGCATTTAATTTATTGCATTCTTCAATTCCGCTCTTAATTATTTCATCATCAAAATCCTCTTTTTCTTTTTTTGAACTACTACAATCTCCTAATAAAGTAAAATAAATATTTTCGCTTTTATTTGCAATAAAAAATACCTCTAATTTTTTCATAATTTCTTTTACTTTTTCTTTGCTTTTAACAATTGTAGGAATAACGACCATTGTCGCATACTCATTAGGAATTCCTGATGAAAAATCTAACTTAGGAATTAATTTTGGTGTTACAACTTTTCCAGAAATATATTGAATTATTTTTACAAATATACTTTTTATAGGAATAATTAACAATAAAAAAGCAATTATTGCTATTGCAAAATTATTTAATTTTACATTAATATACCAACCAATAATGCACGAAATTATTACACTGAGTATCGAAACACCTTCAATATATAATTTTGCCTTTGATTTTCTATTTTTAATTTTTACTTTTTTATTTAATAAACACGAATATAGCTCTGATTTTCCATCTGAAATCAAAAAATATCCAACGTGTGATTTTTTAGTATTACTTCCATCTTCCTCAAAATACTTATTTGCTAGATCAACACATTTTTGTGCAATATATAGCTCTGAAATTTTTGTTTTTTTAGATATTTTTTCAATGCTATTTCTATAATATTCCTTTGTTTTATAATCCATATTATCATATATTCCAGCTGGATCTAATTTTAATACCTCTTCAACTCCATTTATATTATCAAAAATTTCTATAAAGCTTAGTCTATTTAATACATTTATACTTGTTATTGCATTACCAATAGATATTTTTTTAGTTGCAATATCAAAATGCTCTCTATTAATACAATCCAAAATAGTACTTCCCATTTTATTAACTTGCTCTTCTAAAATTTCAACATAGCTATATGCTTTTTTGCCGTATTTTTTTAATCTATATGACATATATTCAATAAATGGATATTTTGATTCAACACTTTGCTCTATTTTTAAATTGTAATTATATGGCAACTTAAATTCCTGACTAGTTTTAAATTCAACTAATCTAGTAACAATATTTTCAACTTTACGCTTTTGCATTTGCGATAAATATATTTTTTCACATATTAATCTAATTTTTTCAATTAAGGCTATTTGCAAAAAAGTGCTAACACTCCATAGCTCTTCCATACTTAAATTTTTTTTATTTTGATAGCTTAATAAAAATTTTTCTAAATTATCACCATTAATTTTTCCATCTGTATATGAAACAATTTCTTTAGCAAGTATATATACTCTTGCAAACCCCTTATATTGGCCATTAGCAATTCCAACAAAATTAACATATTTTTTTACAGATAAATCTCTAATTATAATTTTTGCATTTTTTTCAATTATATAAAAATTGTCTAAAATCCATTCACCTGCTGGATGGATTGGTATTTTGTTTTTTAAATCTTCTGTCAAAAAGTTATATATATCTAATATAAATTTTAAATTTTCTTTTAATCTAGGTATTGGGTATGTTCTTTTATCAGATTTAGATTTTAAAATTTGATCTGCAGCAAGTTTTTGTAAATAAATTTCTAATTGTTCACTATCTAAAAGAGCTCCGCCTACATCTAAAATTTTACATTTCTTCATCAAAAAATTTCCACTCCTTGTAAATATGTTTTCACATATTTTCTCCAGAAGTAGAAATTTTTATACTTTTTTTATTATTTTTACTAAAATGAAGACAATAAAAAAACTTGAAGTTATCGTTTAACAGATAACTTATTTCCACATTTTTCAAAAAAATGAAATACCAAAAAGCTTAATTTAAATTATAATTTTCTATCCTCAAAATTTAATTTACTAATTGAGAAAAATATAATATAATCTAGAAAATTAATTTTGAAAGGGATGTACATTATGGCATTTGACGGTATTGTTACAAGTAATATTGTAGCAGAATTAAACACCTGCTTAATTGGAGGAAAAATTAATAAGGTTTTTGAACCAAATAAAAATGAAGTTATTTTGGGTATTTATTCTCACGGAGTTAATTACGCATTAAATTTTTCAATTGCATCTGACTCTTATAGAATAAACTTAACAACACATGCAAAACCCAATCCTTTGAATGCTCCTGGATTTTGTATGCTTTTACGAAAACATTTAATTGGGGCTAAAATAAAAAAAATTTATACTATAGGACTTGAAAGAATTGTATATATAGAGCTTGAATGTTTTAATGAATTAAATGATTTAGTCAATAAAAAATTAATAATAGAGCTTATGGGAAAACACAGTAACATAATTTTAACAAATGACAATAATATGATAATAGACAGTTTAAGGCACTTATCTATTGAAGAACATTCATCAAGAGATATTTTACCTGCACATGAATATTCAGCACCAGAAAATACTAAAATTGATTTTAAATCAATAAAAACTTTTGACGAATTTTATAAACTAACAAGTAATCTAACTAACTTAGACGCAGGTATTTCAAAAATTTTTATTGGAATAAGTAAATTATATATTCAAAGCATTATTGAAGAATGTAATATAGATAACGCTGTAACCACAAGCAATTTAAAAACTGTATATAAATATATTTCTGAAACAATTGAAAATATTGGAAAAACAAATATTTCTTTAAAACCATTCAAAAAAGATTTTACAATTGCACAAGAGAAGCATGAAGATACATTACAATCCAACTTTTTTATTGACGATTTCTACACAGAAAAAGAAAACAATTCACTTTTCCTATCATATAGAAATAATATATTAAAATTAGTATTATCAACATTAACCAAAATAAAGAAAAAATTGTTAAACATTAATAGCAAACAAGCAGATTGCAAAAACATGGATACATATAAGCTATATGGAGAACTATTAACAGCAAATATGTATCAATTCAAGGAATTCACTGAAAACATTATAAAAGTTCCAAATTATTACAATAATAATGAATTAATAGATATACCTGTAGACCCAAACAAAACACCTTCATATAATGCGAAAAACTATTTTAAAAAATATAATAAATTAAAAAACACTTTACTTGTAATAGCAGAGCAAAAAAAGGAAACAGAATCAGAGCTAGACTACTTAGAAAGTATAATTTATGAATTAGATACTGCCAAAACAATTCCTGATATAGATGAAATTTATACAGAGATATCAGAAAATCCACTATTTGAAAGGTCCCACTTAAAATCTAATACAAAAGTAACAAAACAAAAACAAAAAAATAAAAAATTGGATAAAACATATACACCAATAGAATATAAAATAGAAAATTATACCTTATTAGTCGGAAAAAATAATATACAAAATGATTATTTGACAACAAAACTAGCAAAATCAACAGACATTTGGTTTCATACAAAAGAAATTCATGGAAGTCATGCAATATTACAAACACATGGCGAAACTCCGTCAATAGATGTTATAATAAGATGTGCTCAAATAGCAGCATACTATAGTAAAGCCAAACAATCATCAAACGTTCCAGTAGATTATACATTGATAAAATATGTAAAAAAGCCATCTGGAAGTAAGCCTGGATTTGTAATATTTACACACAATAACACAATAAACGTAACACCAAAGGGCTAATTTTTTAAAACGACTCTCAAAAAGTAACAAAATACAATAATATTTTCCAAAAATCTTTATTTTTGCACCAAAATATTGTATAATTAAATTGTTAGGTAGAAAAGGAGGTAATTTATATGTGGCAAATTTGGATTATCCTAGCTGGCATATTCATGATTTTTGAAATGATTATCCCCACTGATTTTCTTATATTTTGGGTAGGAATTGGTGCAGCACTAACATCAGTATGCAGTTTATTTACAAACAACATAACAGTACAAATTGCATTATTCTGCATATCATCAATACTACTAATATTTTGTACAAAACCATTTGTAAGAAAATTCACAAAAGATACAGAAGATGTACATACAAATGCTTATTCCATAATAGGAAAAGAAGGCATAGTTATTTCAGACATTAATCCAATAACAGGAGAAGGACAAATAAAAGTAGAATCAGAAATTTGGTCTGCCAAAACAGAAGATTCTCAAGTAATTCCTAAAGGTACTTTAGTAACTATAACAGCAATAGACGGAGTAAAAGCTGTAGTATCAACAGCACAAAAAAACAAAGTAACTGAAAAAGAATCAGCAGTGGTTTAAACAAATAATACAGAAAAATTAAGGAGGAAAAAATATGGTTATATTTTTTATTATTTTACTTTTATTAGTTTTAATAATTGCATATAAAACAATAAAAGTTGTTAAACAATCAGAAGTATATGTTATCGAAAGATTAGGAAAATTTCACAAAGTAGCAGATGCTGGTCTTACAATTATATTTCCTTTTTTAGATCATGTTAGATCAGTAGTTAGTTTAAAACAACAAACAATGGACATTCCACCTCAAGGAGTTATCACAAAAGATAATGTTACAATTACAATTGATACAGTTGTTTTCTACAAAATTACAGACCCAGCAAAAGCTGTTTACGAAATTCAATCATTGAAAAAAGGTATTGAATATCTTGCAATTACAACAATTCGTGATATTGTCGGAAAAATGGACTTAGATGCAACATTCAGTTCTCGTGATGCTATTAACGATAAATTAAGAGCAATATTAGACGAAGCTACAGACCAATGGGGATGTAAAATAGATAGAGTTGAAATTAAAGACATTACACCACCTGCAGATATTCGTGATGCAATGGAAAAACAAATGAATGCAGAAAGAAATAAAAGAGCTTTAATCCTTCAAGCAGAAGGTGAAAGACAATCTGCAATTACATTAGCAGAAGGTAAAAAAGAAGCTGCTATATTAGAAGCTGAAGCTGATAAAGAAGCTGCTATAAGAAGAGCTGCCGGTGAAGCAGAAGCAATAAAACAAGTAGCTGACGCTAAAGCAGCAGAAATAAGAATGGTTTATGGAGCCGTTATGGAATCAAATCCTAATGACAAACTAGTTCAATTAAAATCTTTAGAAGCATTAAAAGAAATTGCAGATGGAGATGCAAACAAAGTATTTATACCATTTGATGCAACATCAGCATTAAGCAGTTTAGGTGCTATGAAAGAAGCTGTAACAGATTCAGAAAAAAAAGAATCTTTAAAAAAAGAACTTTCTAAAAAAGAAAGAATTTTACAAAAAAGAGCTCAACAATTAAAACAAGAAGAAGACAACTAAAATAAAAAGCTAATATTCCACTCATTGTTAGACAAAGTAGTTTAACAATGAGCGTTTTTTTTATTATTACTTTTTAATAACAATTTTACTTAAATAATATCATTCAGTTATAATATTTGGTTAAATTTTCACTATTGTTTTATTTTTTAATTTTCCCCATAAAATCAACAAAATAATGTATTATTTGAATATATTTGGTTAACTTATAAGTATATTTAAACACTTGCATTTCTGTACTTTAAAATTTAAATACTATATTTTACTGCTGAGGTGATTTTATGGCATTAGATTATTCAATAATTGGTGAAAGAATACGAAAAGCAAGATTAGAAAATAATATAACACAAGAAAAATTAGCTGAAGAACTTGATGTTTCAATAGCATTTGTTAGTAGAATTGAATGTGGTACTACACATATTAACCTAAAAAGATTAAGTCAAATTTGTAATATTTTAAATATAAAAGAAGGTGTTATTTTAAATGGAACTAATGTAAGTTCTGATAATTATCTTTCTGAAGAATTTAATGAATTATTTCTTAACTGTTCAAAAGATACACAAAAATTAATATACGATATTGCAAAAATAATTATCGAAAATGAAAAAAACACTAATTAAAAATAAACCAGAATTATTGATTAATTCTGGTTTATTTTTATCCTTTTTATATTTATTATACTTCTCTACATTTTATAATTAATCTTTGCTTTCCACCATTAGTACATGTAATTAAAGTAACTTCCTTTAATCCATTTGTAATTTGGCTTGTACAAGCAACATTTTCTGGATCTACAACATATCTATCATACACTTTATACTCCAATGTTTTTCCTGATAAATCAGTTAATTTTATTGTATCCCCGCTCTTCATTTGAGATAATTTTCCAAACATTTTTCCGCTTTTATAATTATGACCAACTATACAATAATTTCCAACAGAATTAGGACTTCCTCCCCAAAACTTGTTAATTGATATTTTTAATAACTCTTCACTTGTTTCTGAAAGAACAGGATATTCAATTCCTAAACTTGGTATTGATAAAATAGATTCATATGTATATGTATTACCATATTCGTCTGTGTATTTTCCATCTAATACTTGAGCATTATTTTCAACAACCTCAGTATCATCAAGTGCCACAACTAATGGTTTATCACTTATTGTATTATCCATTGAAATATCATTTAAAATATCTTGTGATACAGCTTCACATGCATTTTTTTGTACCTCTGAATACACATACCATCCAGAAAATAAAAATACAAAAATTACTGACATTATGAATTGCACTTTATACATCTTTTTTTTCTTTTTCAGTTTATTGGTAACATATAGTCTATCTGTAACTAATATCTGATTCATAGGCATTTCCTTTCTAAAATTAAATTTTGTTATTTACAATATAATTAGAAATTTCTGCAAACATTTCTATTGATAGGCTTTCACCTCTTGTATTATAATTCATATTTAAATCATCAAATAATTTTTTCGCATCTTGCTTACTTTTTAATATTCCACCATTAACAAGTGCATTAATAAGAGTTTTTCTCCTTTGCATAAAACTTGCTTTTACTGTTTTGAAGAACTGATCTTCATCAAGAAGTTCTACAGGAGGATTTTTTCTTATTGATAATTTAATAACTTCAGAGTCTACTTCTGGCTCTGGTATAAATGAATTATTTTCTACAATTGTCACATTTTCAGACGTAGCATAATAATAAACACTATATGTAATTGCTCCTGATAATTTTTCACCTGGAATTGCTATTAATCTATCTGCTACTTCTTTTTGAACCATGACTGTGATTGTTTCTATATCTAATTTTTCCTCTAACAATTTCATTATAATAGGTGTTGTAATATAATATGGCAAATTTGCAACTATCTTTGCATTTTTTATTTCTGAATTTTTATTTTTACTTATTAATTCATTTAAATTAACTTTTAGCACATCTTCATTTATAATTTCAAAATTATCATACAATGAAAATCTATCATTTAAAATTTCTAGCATTCTTTGATCAAGCTCTATTGCTATCACCTTTCCAGCCTTTTCAAGTAAAAATTCAGTTAAATTTCCGAGTCCCGGACCTATTTCTATTACTAAATCATTTTTTGTTATTTCAGCTGATTCTACAATTTTATTTACAACAGAATCATTTATTAAAAAATTTTGTCCTAAGCTTTTATTTGCCGAAATATTGTATTTTTTTAATATAAATTTTGTTTTGTTATATAAATTTTCCATAATCCCACCTTTTATACTCTTTTATTATATACTAAAAACTTATCTTTTACAATACTAAATTATCTGTTTTATATGATTTATGTAAAATTTTTTATTTTTATAAAAAAGCTCTATAAGGTCAATTCTTATAAATTTATTTTCAAGTTTATTTATATGTATATATTTTTTTATTCCTTTAGTTATATTAGCAATTTTTCTTTTGTTTACAGCTTCTGATGGCAACCCATATGCTCCATTAGCTCTTGTTTTTACTTCTATGAAAACCAATTCATTTTCTTCCTCATCATAAGCAATTATATCTATTTCTCCGCCTCTATAATAATAATTTTTATCAATTATTTTGTAATGATTTTGAAATAAGTATTTACATGTAATACTTTCACCAATTTTTCCAAATTCAGTTTTATTCATAATACTCCTCACATATTTTAAATTTGTTAAATCCAACTGATTTTATTACTTCATCAATCTCCAATACTGTAACTAACTCATTTACTTTGCTTATATCAATTCCAGTTTGCATTGATATTCCTTCTGCATCTATTGATTCATTTTTATTTATACAATTAAAAATTTCTTTACTTTCTTCATCTAATAATTCCAATTGTTTAAACTTTACTGTATTACTTTCCTTTAAAAATTCCATCCCCAACACTTTTAAAATATCTTGTGCATTTCTAACCAATATTGCACCATTTTGAATTAAATTTATTGTTCCATAGCTATTTTTACTTCCAATACTATTTGGAATGCAAAATACTTTTCTTTCTTGTATTTTGGCATATTTAGCAGTTATACTTGTCCCACTTCGATATGCAGCCTCAATTACCAATAATCCTATTGATAATCCACTTATTATTCTATTTCTTTTTGGAAAATTCTTCATTTGCACAGGTGTATCAATTGGATACTCTGATATTACTAATCCATCATTTTCAATTATTTGATGAAACAATTCTTCATTTTCTTTTGGAAAAATATGCCTAAAACCACTCCCTAGCACAGCAATTGTTTTCCCTCCATATTCTAAACAAGTTTTATGTGCCACAGAATCAATTCCATTTGCCATACCGCTTACTATAACAATACCACTTTGCACTAAATCTTTCGTAATACTTTTTGTTATTTTTCTTCCATATTCTGAACTATTTCTTGATCCAACAATTGAAATTGATTTTTCATTTAATAAACTAATATTTCCAATTGCATAAATCTTTTTAGGTGCAGATGGTATTTTTTTCAACATATCTGGATATGTTGGATTAATTGGATATATTTCATAAATCTTTTTATCAATAAACATTTTTAGCTCTCCTTTTCCTTAAATTTTACATTGTAACAAATAGTTCAATCTAATTCATTTATAAATAAGTCCTATATAAATTCACATATCATTTATTGTAAATTATCATATTCTATAATTTTAAATTAGATCTTAATTATTTTATTATCTGCTGTACTTTTTATCTAAACTTCTATATTGAATAGCTTCCAATAAATGACTTGACTGTATATTTTCACTTTTCTCCATATCTGCAATTGTTCGTGCAACCTTTAATATTCTGGCATATGCTCTTGCGCTCAGACCTAATCTGTTAAATGCTTTTTCTAATAATGTTTTACTTTTTTCACCTAATTTACAATATTTTTCTATCAGTTTTGGTGTTAATTCTGAATTCGAATAAATTCCACATTCTTTATATCTTTCAAGTTGAATTTTTCTTGTTTCTTCCACTCTTTTTCGTATTTGCTCTGAGGTTTCTTCCTGTATATTTGAATCAAGATTTTTGTATTTAACACTACTTACCTCTACCTGAATATCTATTCTATCTAATAATGGACCACTTATCTTCCCCAAATATTTATTTATTGTCTGATTTGAGCAATTACATTCTTTATCTGAACCATAATATCCACATGGACATGGATTCATACTAGCTACAAGCATAAATTTTGATGGATATGTTAATGTCGCATTAACCCTACTAATTGTTATTTTACCATCTTCAAGAGGACCACGAAGTACCTCTAATGTTGATTTTTCAAATTCTGGAAGCTCATCTAAAAATAAAACTCCATAATGTGATAAACTTATTTCTCCTGGCTTTGGGATAGCTCCTCCACCTACCAGCGATGTTTTAGATATTGTATGATGTGGAAATCTAAATGGTCTATTTATTATTAGCGGACTATTTTCACTTATATTTCCAGCCACACTATGAATTTTGGTTACTTCTAAAGCTTCTTCAAAACTTAATTTTGGTAAAATTGTTGGAATTCTTCTTGCCATCATTGTCTTACCAGATCCTGGAGATCCAATTAATAAACAATTATGACCACCACTCGCAGCTACTTCTATAGCTCTTTTAATATTTTTTTGACCTTTTACTTCGGAAAAATCTAGATTATAAACTTGATTCGAATTAATTAATTCATTAGAATTAAATTTTTCTGGATTAATTTTTATAGATTTATTTAGATATGAAACAACCTGATTTAAAGAACTAACTGGAATAACACTAATTCCATCAACAATACTTGCTTCTTTTGCATTTTCTTTTGGAACAATTATTTCTTTTATACCTAATTTTTTAGCTTCAATACACATTGGCAATATACCATTAATACTATGAACATTTCCATCTAAAGAAAGCTCTCCTACAAACGCAACATTTTCAAAATCAAATTCATTAATATTATCTGTTGCAAGCAAAATAGCAACTGCAATTGGCAAATCAAATGCAGAGCCAACTTTTTTAATTGTAGCAGGAGCTAGATTAATTACAATTCTCCTACTTGGAAATTCATACCCTGAATTTTTAATTGCTGTTCGAACTCGCTCTTTAGATTCTCTTATACTAACATCTGGCAGTCCAACAATTTCCCAACAAGGTAAACCACCAGCGACATCAACTTGAACATCGACAATAAAACCTTCTAAACCGTGAAGGGTCATACTTTTAACTATTGATAACATAAATATCTCCTTTGGAATTTTTTAGAATTAAATTTTTTGAATAAAAATTTTTATTATAATAGCAAATTTTTTTAATTGTGTCAATAGGTAAATTTTGTAATTTAATACTACATTACTTTTTTATTAAAGCAAAAAACCATCAAGAACAAGTCTCGATGATTTTTTGTTTTTGCTGAATTGATTTATCAAAGATTATTACTTTCTACGGCGGTTAGGCTTTCTGACGTCAAAATTTTTCTGTGTCAGTTCATGCTGACTCGAATGTTTGACATCAGAATTTGACTGAACCATTTCATACTGCCATGGCTCCAACTTAGTTGTTTTAGATTTTCTTTCCTTCCGCCTAAAGTCCTTTTCAAACCACTTCATATTTTTCCTCCTGTGTCATTACGACGGTCAATTGGTTTTCTACGAATGAGTGTGTGGCATTTCTGCCAACGACTAAATAAATATATCCTATTTTATGTAAATTGTCAAGTGTTTTTATTCTATTTCTTTCATTTTTCTATAACTATGTATTGTTAATATCATAAATATTATTGTTGCACTAATAATTATTAGACTATATTCATTATTCGCTCCAGTGGCTGGTAATATTTTGTTGGATTGATTTGAATTGTTTTGTTGTTTTTTATTATCATTAGAACTTATTTCGCTATTTATCTTTAAAGAACTATTAATTATATTTCCATTATTTTCTTTTTTGGTTCCATCTAATTTGCTATTATCTGATTTTGAATTATCTTGATTGCCAGCCCCGTTATTATCTGATTTTGAATCGTCCTGATTATTATTACTATTATTATCTGATTTCGAATTATCCTCTTTCTTTATAATTTCTACTTTTTTTTCAGTTGATGAGCTATTTCCAGCATTATCAAATGTTGTAGCCTTTACTGTGTAAATTCCTAAATTTGATAATTTAAATTTCGTTTTATCACTTACATCAACATTTTTTCCATCTTTATCCTTTATTTCAATATTTGTTTCTTTAACACCAGATAAATCATCTTTCCCATCTTCAATTGTAACAACTGCACCCTCATAATATTTATCATTCTCTTTGTTATCACTTATTAAAATCTCTGGTGTTGTTGGTTTTGTTTTATCTATCCAAACCTCAAGTTTTATTGCTTTACATTCTCTTCCATCTTTTAATTTTGAAAGATATATCGTATGTTTTCCCTCTTTACTTATTGTTAATATGTGATCATTATTATTTTGTATTTTCTCCATCTTTTTTAATTCTTCTTGTGAAAAAGATGAACTTATTATTGATGTTTCAAATGACTCATTTATATTAACTAAAGTCATTGCGCTTTTAATTGTTAGTTGAATATCCTTATTTATCCAAGTAGAGCATTTCGATTCAACATCTTCAATCATTAATCCTGTTTCATTATTTCCCGAAGAATATAAAGTAGAATTACCCGCTTTGTCTTCACCATAAATCCATAAATATTTTTCTTTTTTATTTTCTATTTCTTGACCATCTTTTATTGGCATCCAACCTGAATCGTTAATATTTGGTTCTATGTTATGATCTGTCCATTTATATTTTAATGATTTTTCATTTATTCCAGATGAATATTTATCTGTTATGCTAACTTTTATGTTATTAGATGTTTCATCGTTTATTGAAATATCCGGTCTAGTAATATCCTTATATTCAGTTATTCCTTCAATACCATTTATAATCGTTTCAACATATATATCATCATATGATACATAAAATGTTCCATCTTTTCCCCATTCACTTCCCCAAGAATTCTGTACAAGATATGCACCATCTGTATTTGGTCTATTTGATTCAGGAAAATTATTTTTAGAATATGTATCATCCCATCCAATAATTATAACAGAGTGATCACCTGAACTAGTTGTTTTTTCTTTATTAAAACATACTTTGTCACCATTCAAACCATCTTTAAATCCATTAGTTTGTACATTACAAACTAAACCACCATTTTCCATTATAAACCTTTTATATTGAGATCTTATTTCATCTATTTCAGCTTTTGATATAACATTATTGTCAGAATTTTTATAAACTATATTATTTTTGTCATATTCTTTTATTATACTTGGTAATACTTTATAACTTACTAAATTACCCAAGCCTCTCTTTCCATCAACTGTTGTATCAAAACTAGGTTGTAATTTTTCTAATGCTTTTCTTACTTTTTCACTAGTATATTCACCCTGTATCTTTAATATTTCATCTTCAGTTTTACTATTATCATTATATATCTCTTTTAACGCCTTTTCTGTTCTGTCTATTGAAACAGGAACATATTCTCCTGCTCCCTTGGTCGTCATGACTGAAAAGACTGGTGTTTCTTTAAAGAAACTATATTTTCCTTTTTTCTGTCCCAATTTTACATGTGTTTCTAATAATGTAGATCTTGACATAGATGCACAAGAATTGTTTTGGTACTGATTTTTTACAACAATCGGTATCTCTGATCTTAAATCATATTTTTGAGGTATAGATACTGCATAGGTTCTATTTACTATATTTGCAATAACTGATTCTAATAGCAATACTACCAACACAATAAAAACGCTTAAATTAAATTTAAATTTTTTCCTTATATTCATCAATTTTTCCTCCGTTATTTTTATAATAATTTTATCATAAAAAATAAAAAAATCAAAATATTTATAAATTTTTATGATGAAAAATATAAAATTCATCTGTTTTATAATAATTTTTATTTCATTATAATAAATTCTACAATTGCCTAATGCAACCTTTGGTAAAACATTGTTACACAAGCTTGTTCTAGCTTATTTTATTTCACGGTTTAATTTTAAAAGATTGTTACCATTTTGAGGTAATTTTCTTTTATTTTATCTTGATTTTTATTATCTGTTAATATAAAATAAAAGTCAATAAAATTCAAAAGAAGATGGTGATAATTTGAATAACAAAAGTTCAAAAAATAATATAAAAAATGATAATAATTCAAATTCTAAATATTCAAAAACTAAACGATTGCGTACTTTAATGATTGTAATATTTGTGCTCTTTTTTTTGCTTTTATTTAGAATTGGATATTTACAATTTGTAAAAGGATCATACTTAAAAGAAATGGCTACTAAACAACAGTCTACAAGTAGAATAATTAATGCCAAAAGAGGAACTATATATGATTCTACTGGAACAGCTTTAGCAATAAGTGCTGATGTTGATACAATAACAGTTAATCCAGATAAATTAAAGAAAAAAACAGATGAAGAAACTACAGTTTTAAGAGAAAAAGTTGCAAAAGAACTTTCTACCTTATTTGAGCTTGATTATGAAGAAACTTTAGGTAAAGTTTCAAGTTCAAATAAAGTAGAAACTATAGTTTCAAAAATTGAAAAAGATAAAGTAACAGAGCTTGAAAATTGGATGAAAGAAAATAAAATATCTTCTGGTATTAATATTGACGAAGATACAAAAAGATATTACCCATATTCTGATTTAGCTTCAAATTTAATCGGTTTTTGCGGAAGTGATAATCAGGGTTTAACAGGTCTTGAATATTATTGGGATTCAACATTGGCAGGAACTGCCGGAAAGATTACTACAACTCAAGACGCTTCTCAGGATTTGATATCTAATGAAGATGCTCAATATTATGCAGCCCAAAATGGAAGTAATTTAACTTTAACTGTTGATATAAATATTCAAACAATAGCAGAAAAATATTTAGAGCAAGCATGCGTGTCAAATAAATGCGCAGATGGTGGAAATATAATCATAATGGATCCTAACACAGGTGATATATTAGCAATGGCAACATATCCAGATTATAATTTAAATACACCTTTTGAACCAAATGAAACCCTTTCTTCAACATGGGATTCATTATCAAAAACTGCACAAAGTGAAGCACTGCAAAAAATGTGGAGAAATACAGCTGTTTCTAATACATATGAACCTGGTTCAGTTTTTAAAGTTGTAGTTGCATCTGCCGCATTAGAAGAAAACATTGTCGAAACAGATACTCCTGCAATATTCTATTGTTCCGGTGTTCAAGAAGTAGCAGATAGAAAAATACATTGTGCTAATGCCGCAGGACACGGATATCAATCATTAAGACAAGCTTTACAAAATTCATGTAACCCTGCCTTTATACAATTAGGACAAAAAATTGGTGTAGATACTTTATATAAATATTTTAAATCATTCGGATTATTTACAAAAACAGGTATTGCAACAGCGGGCGAAGCTACAGGAATTTTCCATGATAAAGATTCTGTTGGTCCTGTTGAACTTGCAACAATATCATTTGGTCAGAGATTTACAATTACTCCTCTTCAAATGATTACAGCTGTATCTGCAATAGCTAATGATGGTAAATTAATGCAACCAAGAATTGTAAAAAGTATTACAAATACAGACACAAGTGCAGTTACATCTGTAGATACAAAAGAAGTTAGACAAGTTATTTCTTCTGAAACATCAAAGAAAATGTTAAGTATGATGGAATCTGTTGTTACAGATGGTGGTGGAAAATATGGACAAGTAACTGGTTATTCGGTAGCTGGAAAAACAGGTACTTCTGAAGCAACCGAAGGATCTACAGCAGGATATGTATCTTCATTTGTTGGAGTAGCTCCAGCTGATGACCCTCAACTAGTTGTTTTATTAACATTATACAATCCTCAAGGAAAAGACCATTTTGGAGGTCATATTGCTGCACCAGTTGTATCACAAGTATTATCAGAAGTATTACCTTACTTAGGTATTCCTTCAAAAGATTCATCTACAACAAATAAAACAACTACATCAAATTCAAATACATCAACAATTAAGAAAATAACTTTACATGATGTACGAAATAAAACAGCCTCTGAGGCAAAAAAATTACTAGAAGAACAAGGATTTAAATGTTCATTTACATGTAGTGCAAATGCAATTATAACAGAGCAAATACCAAAACAAGGAACTTCATTAACAGAAGGTGCAATCATAAAACTATATTCTGATGACACAATTACTAATAAATCAAAAACAACAGTTCCTGATTTAAAAGGCTTAACTTATAGTGCTGCTAAGTCAACACTTCAATCAAAGAATTTAAACATAAACACTATAGGAACTGGAAAAGTAATTAGTCAAGATCCAATAGCTGGAACCGAAAAATATGAAGGTTCAGTTGTAACAGTAACTTTACAAGAAGATGTAGGTTCGTCATCACATTAAAGTATAAAACAAAAAAGCTTTTAGAATATAAAATTCTAAAAGCTTTTTATTTAGTTTATTTTTTGTTTAAAATTTTTTTAATCTCATCATATATTTTTTCTTCAACATCTTTTGTTGCAATTTTTCCAGCTAATTTTCCCATTTGATTCAATTTATTTCTGTCTTTTATCATATCATTAATATATGAATTTAAATTATCTTTATTAATTTCTGAGTTTAATATTACCTTAGCAGATCCTAATTTTTCCATTACTCGTGCATTATCTTCTTGTCTATTAGCACCAACACTTGGTAAAGGAATAAATATTGCAGGCTTTTCTACTATAGCAATTTCTGTTATTGTCATAGCACCACTTCTACATACAACCAAATCGCATATATTTATTAGCTCTTCCATATTATAAATATATGGTAAAATTTTTGCATTTTTTATATTTTCAATATCTAAATCATGCTCTTTTAATTTTTCTTTTACTATATCAAATTGCTTTGGTCCAGTAGCCCATATTATTTGGTAGTTTTTATTATATTCATTTATTATTAAATCTGTAACATTTTCATTTATGCGTTGAGCTCCCTGACTTCCTCCAAAAATTAAAATTACTGGTAATGTGTCATTCAATCCTAAATCAGATAACATTTTTTTTCTAGTATCATTTGAAAATTCCATTTTTTTAATTTTTGTTGGAGTTCCTGTAACTATTACTTTACTTGAATCTGGTAACTTACTTTTTGCTTCTTCAAATCCAACAAAAATTCTATCAGCCTTTTTGGCAAACATTCTTACAGCTCTTCCTGGATATGCATTACTTTCATGTAGCACTGTTGGAATTTTTTTAGCATTTGCTGCAGAAAATACTGGTCCACAAATATATCCACCTGTACCTATTACTATATCTGGTTTAAAATCATCAATAAATTTTTTAACGATCTTTGAACTTTTCATTGTTTTTATAATTTGTCTTATATTCTTTAATGTTATTTTAGGTTGTATTCCATATGCTTCAATTGTTAGTAACTTATAACCTGCTCTCGGTACTAAGTCATTTTCTAACCCCCTATCAGTTCCAAAAAAGACAATTTCTGAATCTGGCTCTTTTTCTTTTATCTTATTAGCAATTGCAATTCCTGGATTTATATGACCTCCTGTACCAGCAGCTGAAATTATAACTTTCATAAAATTTTATCCCTCTTTCTAATATATAATTTATACTTTTGAATTTGATCTTGATATATTTAATAATATTCCTACATTTGCAAGTAATAATAATAATGCTGTTCCACCATAACTAAAGAATGGTAATGACATACCTGTTGTTGGTACTGTAGCAGTAACAACCGATATATTAATTATTGCCTGAAAAGCAATCAGAGTCGTTATTCCAACTGCAATTAATGAACCAAACATATCTGTTGTTCTCATTGCAATCAATATTCCTCTCCATATAAAAATCATAAATAATGCTATTACCACTATGCAACCTACAAAACCAAGCTCTTCAGCTAAAATAGAAAATATGAAATCATTGTGTGGCTCTGGAATATATAGATATTTTTGTTTACTATTTCCAAGTCCTAAACCAAACATTCCTCCTGAGCCAATAGCATATAAACTTTGTACAGTTTGATAACCAGTACCTTGAGCATCAGCCCATGGGTCAAAATAAGTTGAAATTCTATCTAGTCTGAAACTGTTAGATCCTGATATTTGTAAAATCCCAAATATTCCCACTAAAAGTGAAATACCAACTATTCCTACAACAGCAAAATGTTTTAATCTACAGCCAGCCATAAACATAATCATAATAACAACTACTCCTACAACCAAAGAAACACTTAGATGGTTTTGTACAAAGAACAAAATACCAATTGGTGGCACTAAAAATGCTAATGGTTTTAAAAAACCTTTTTTAAAATCACTTAATTCATCTTTATGGTCTGTTAAATACCCAGCAAAAAATATTATCATTCCTATTTTTGTAAGCTCAGATGGTTGAAACTGTAATCCACCTAGCTTTATCCATCTTGTTGCACCTTTTACTGAATAACCTAATCCTGGTATTGCAACCAATAATAAAACTAGCCAAGAGGCAAAATATATGTACCAATAATACTTTTTATAAAATCTATAATCAACTTTCGATAAAAATAGCATTACAAAAACTCCAGCTATTGCAAATATTAATTGTTTTTTTACATATGTATAACTACTACCTGTTATAGAAAGTGCTGATGGAGCACTCGCAGAAAGAACCATTATAATACCTAAACATAATAATAGAATAACTGTAATGCATAATATAAAATCAAATTGATTATTAGCAAATTTTGAAATCTTTTTCGTTTTCTTTTGCATTTGTAATCTCCTTATCCAAAAATTTTATATAACACTTATTCCAATAATACACAAAATTAATGTAATTATGCTAAATACTGAAACAACTTTTCCTTCTTTCCATCCACATAATTCGAAATGATGATGTATTGGAGCCATTTTAAATATTCTTTTTCCTGTTTTTTTATAATATGCTACTTGCATCATTACAGAAACAGTTTCAATTATTGGAACTAAAGCTATTATTATCAATAATAATGGCATTTTTAAGTATAAGGCTATACCTGCAATAGCTCCACCTAATGCTAAAGACCCTGTATCTCCCATAAATACTTTAGCAGGATGAAGATTAAATATTAAAAATCCTAAACAAGCACCAATTAAAATAGTACCTGCTAATGTAACCTCTTTTATTCCTAATATAATACTAATTGATACTAGACAAGTTAAAATTATTGTTGTTACACTTGTCGATAATCCATCAATTCCATCTGTTAAGTTAACTGCATTTGTTGTACCTAATAAAACAAATATTGCAAATGGAATGTATAACCAAATTGGTAATGTTATATATTCTTTTAAAATTGGTATATAAGTCTCTGTTCCTATATTTAAATATTTTACTAAATATAAAGTATAAGCTACTGCTATTATCAACAAACCAATCATTTTATATGCTGGTTTTAAACCTTCTGTATTTTTTAAAACTAACTTTTTAAAGTCATCAACAAAACCAACTAATCCAAATCCTAATGTTACAAACACTAGTGGTATCATTCTTGTTGCAACATCTGGTTCTGTTTTCATATATTCCCAATATAAAAATCCAGAAATTAATAGCATTGTTAATGCCATTATAATTCCTCCCATTGTTGGAGTTCCTTGTTTTTTTAAATGCGATTGTGGTCCATCTGTTCTTTCAATTTGACCTACTTTTAATTTTCTTAATATTGGTATAATAATTGCTCCTAATATTACACTAACAACAAATGATAGTAATAATACTTTCAGTTGAAAATTCATTTCATTCATTCCTTTCTTCTTATCTTCTTGTTTTAATTTTTTAGAAGTTTTTTCTTAAGTTGCAAGTTAAATTGGGGATATGATGCATATTTGCTATACACTATATCTCCAATTTTTATTAAAACCTTCTATTATTTTTTTGATTTCTTTTTATCACTTTGTTTTGAATCTAATTTTTCAATTATTTCATTTACAATAATTCTTTCATCAAAGGGATGTTTTACACCATTTATTTCTTGATATGGCTCGTGACCCTTTCCAGCTAAAACTATTATATCTTTTTTATTTGCCATTTTTATTGCTGCTTCTATAGCTTGTGTTCTATCAACAATTACTTCATAATTTGCTTTTGTTTTCTTAATTCCTTCTTCTATTTGATCAACAATTTTTTGAGGATCTTCTGTACGTGGATTATCTGATGTTATTATTGTATAATCAGCAATTCTTCCAGATATTTCACCCATAATAGGTCTTTTTCCAGAATCTCTATCTCCCCCACAACCAAATACACTTATAACTCTTCCTCTTGTATAAGATTTTACAGCACTTAATATATTTTCTAGGCTCTCTGGAGAATGAGCATAATCAATCATTATTGTTAAATCTCTTGAATTGTTTACAAGCTCACTTCTTCCTGGAACTCTTACTTCTAATAAAGCATCTTTAATATTTTCTGCACTACATTTTAGCTCTTTTGCAATACTAATTGCAGCTAATGCATTGTAAACACTGAATCTTCCAGGTATGCATACTTTTACTCTTTCATTTCTTGTCTCTAATTTTACTTTAAAATCTACATAAGAATTTGTTATAGTAATATCTTTTGCTAACAAATTACAATAATTATCAATTCCATATGTTGTTATATTACATTCAGGTAATAATTTTGGAACTTTTGCAACCATTAAATCATCTGCATTTGTGAATCCAACTTTACACATTTTTAATAATTTTAGTTTTGAATTAAAGTAATCTTGCATATCTGGATGCTCTTTTGGACTTATATGGTCTTCTGAAAAGTTTGTGAATACACCTATGTCAAAATCACATCCTGCAACTCTATTTAATTTTAAACTTTGTGAAGAAACTTCCATTACAACAACATCACATTCTTCTTTTGCCATCTTGTAAAATATTTTTTGTAATTTATTGCTCTCTGGAGTAGTTCTATCACTATCTTCTAATTTTTTATCTCCAATATAAGTGGCAATAGTACCTATTAAACCAACTTTGTAACCTTGTTTTTCAAGAATTGCTTTTGTCATAAATGAAGTTGTAGTTTTTCCCTTTGTACCTGTTATTCCAACTAGTTTAAACTTTTTAGATGGATTTCCATAAAAATTGCAAGATGCTAAGGCTAAACCTAATCTTGTATCTGGTACAACAATTATTGTTACTTTATCTGCAATTTCTTTTAATAACTTTTTATCAATATCAGGTGTTGTCATAACCGCAACTGCACCATTTTCAATAGCTGATTTTATATAATCATTTCCATCTACATCAAAACCTTTTATAGCAACAAAAAGTCCATTTTCTTTTATTTTCCTTGAGTCACTATCTAAATTTGATATTTTTATATCTAAAGAACCTTTGGCTTTTATACCTTCAATTCCAACTAAAATCTTTTTTAATTCCATACTTAGCCTCCTATTTATAATTTGCCTATATTATATAACTAATTTTTGTTTTTGTATACGAAAAATTAAGTTTTTTTGCTTATGTTTTGACAAATTTATTTTACTATAATTGAGCTTTCTTCTAATACTTCAACTCCACTTACTGGCACTTGTTCTGTTATTATTCTTTCTTCCTCATTTTCTGTATTTTCCTCATTATATTCTAAATTCAAATTTAAATCTTTTAGTACTTTTTTTGCTTCTCCTATTGTCATTCCTTCTAGGTTTGGAACTGCTACTTTATTTTTTACATCTTCTTCTGTTTCATTATCTTTTTTTACCTCTAAATATGGTAATACTTCTCCAAGAACTTGTGAAGCTATTGGTGCTGCTACACCACCTCCTTGGTGTCCACCTTCTCCAGTTGGATTATATAAAGTTATTAATATAACAAGTTTCGGATTGGAAATTGGTGCTACTCCTACAAATGATGTTACATATTTTCCTGTATTTACCCCATCTTCTGAAGTTCCAGTCTTTCCTCCTATTGAGTAGCCCTTTACTTGAGCATTTTTTCCTGTTCCCTCAGCTACAACACTTTGCATCATACTTAAAACTTTTTCTGAAGTTTCTTTTGAAATTACAGTTTCCTTTTTTTGTGGCTCTATGTTTTTTACTTCACCAGTTTGACTATTTACAATACCTTTTACAACTCGTGGAACTACATATGTTCCACCATTTGCTATACTTGAAACTGCGGTTATCATCTGTATTGGTGTTACCTCAAATCTCTGTCCAAAAGCAATTGTTCCAAGTTCTACTGGACCTACTTTTTCCTCTGCCAAAAATATACTTCCACCTTCGCCTTGTAAATCTATACCAGTTTTTCTTAAAAACCCAAATTTATTTAAATATGAATAATATGTTTTTACTCCTAATTTTTGACCTAAGCCTATAAATACCGGGTTACAAGAATTCATTAATGCTTGCCTTAAGCTCTCTGAACCGTGTGGTCTATAATATCTCCAGCATTTAATTGTTACCCCAGAAATTGTAATACTACCAGTACAGCAAAACTCTCCACTATTATCTGTATCAGTTATTTTTTCTTCTAATGATGCTGAAGATGTTATTAACTTAAATGTTGAACCAGGCTCATATGCATCAGATATAGCCTTATTTCTCCACATTTTTTGTTGTTCTGCTGTTTTTTCTTCTTTAGATAAATTATCCCAGTTTGCAGAAACTTTGCTATCCATTGGCACATATGGGTCATTTAAATTGTATGTTGGATAACCTGCCATAGCTAAAATATCCCCATTATTCGGATCCATTATAACAATATTTCCACCATCTGTGCACACATTGTCAATGCAAGCTTCTTCTAAGTATTTTTCAGCAATTCCTTGTATTGTTGCATCAATACTTAAAATTAAATCATTTCCATTTATTGCTTTAACATATTCTTCTCCTTCATCATCTAAGTTACCGCCCTTTGCATCTGTTAACTTTACAATACTTCCATTTTGTCCTTTTAGCTCTGAATCATACTTAGCTTCAATTCCCATTAACCCCTGATTATCACTTCCACAAAAACCAATTATCTGTGCTGCTAGACTATTGTATGGATAATACCTTTTTGTATCCACATCTATATTTACACCAGTAGTTATATTATTTTCATCAAGCCATATTCGAAGTTCATCTGTTTTAGATTTATCTACTTTTTTTGCAATTGTTTCTATAGAGCTTCTTTTTGAAACCTTTTTCAAAACTTTTTCGTAATCTAATTCAAATAGCTCACTTAATTTTCGTGCCACCTTTTCCTTATTTTCACTTGAAATATTTACAGGATTTACTGTAATACTTTCAACAGATGCACTTACAGCTAAAATTTTTTCGCCAGTTGCATCATAAATAGTTCCCCTTTTGGGATTAAACTCACGCTCCAATGTTTGTTGCAAATGTGCCATATGTTGTAATTTATTTCCCATTTTAAATTGAATCCAACCAATTCTAAAGGCCAAACCAAACATTATAATAAGAACAACAAATATCATATTTCTCATTCTTTTTTTTCTTGTTATTGCTCCTATTTTTTGAACTAATCTAAATTTTTCTTTCTTTTTCATTTTTTTCTTCATTTTTTTAATATTTCTCATAGCCCCTCCAATAAATTTATTACTTATTAAATCATATTAAAAAGAGCAAAAAAAATGCACTTAATTTAAATTAAATGCATTTTTCAATTATTTAAAAAATTCTTTTACGCTTTCACAAGCTTTTTGAATTATATTTGTACTATTTGTTTGCTTATTATCATTTGTGTTAACTTCTACATATTCTTTTTTAGGTAAATTAATATAAATTTTTTGTTCATTATTTAATTTGCTCATTCCTAATCTTTCTTTTGCTAATTTTTCAATACTTGTTAAATTTAATTCATTTTCAACACTAACTTCTAGTTGTTCATTTACTTTTTGAATATCTGTTAATTGTGCTTTTAAACTTTCTTTTTCATTAAATTTTTCATTTATAATTGAATTTCTATAACTTATGGTAAATAACACAGCAAAACCAAATATAATATATGAAACAAAAGTTGCTTTTCTTTTTATTTCTTCTTTAGAAACTTTATGTCTTTTTACTTGATGCTCTGTAGTAACTTTGGGTGTTTTTTTTGTTTCTATTTTAGTTTTAGTTTTTGTTTTTTCTTTTTTTGTTGGATTATTTTCTTCATTTGGTTCATATTCTGGTTGTAACTTTTTTGGGCTTGTTTCAAATTGATATCCTTTATTATATCCTTGATAACCATACACCCTATTTGCCATAAGTTTTCACCTCTCTTCTTTCAAAAATTCTTAGTTTAGCACTTTGTGCTCTACTATTTACTTGAAGTTCTTCTTTTGTAGATATCATTGGTTTTTTATTAATCATTTTACCATATGAAGTATAATTACATACGCAATATGGTAATTCTTTTGGACATGTACATTTTCCCTCTGCATCAACATATGCTTGTTTTACAGCTCTATCTTCTAATGAGTGAAATGTTATAATGCACAATCTGCCTTTATCTTTTAACAACTTTATACAATTCATTACTGTATTATATAAAGGTTTTAATTCATCATTTACTTCTATTCTAATAGCTTGAAATGTTCTTTTGGCTGGATGACCATCTTTTTGTTTTGACTTTGGAATTGAATTTTCAATAATTTTAACTAACTCAGCTGTTGTTTCAATAGTATTCTTTTCTCGCTCTATGCAAATATTTCTAGCAATATTTTTTGAAAATCGCTCTTCACCATATTCAAAGAAAATTTTTGCCAAATCCTCTTCAGAGTAATTATTTACAACATCTTTCGCTGTTAATTTTTGTGTTTTATCCATTCTCATATCAAGTTCATTATTTCCAATATAACTGAACCCACGTGCCTTTTCATCTAGTTGATATGAAGAAACACCCAAATCTAATAAAATTCCATCAACCTTATCTATATTTAACTCTTGTAAAATATTTGCAATATCATCATGATTTCCGTGAATATATTTTACATTTGTATAATCTTTTAATTTTTCCTTGGCAGCTTTCAAAGCATCTTCATCACGGTCAATTCCAATAAGCATTCCATCATTTGACAAATGCTCTAAAATTACTTTACTATGCCCTGCACCACCTAAAGTTCCATCAACATATATTCCATTTGGCTTTATATTTAAGCCATTAATACATTCCTCTAATAATACTGGTTTATGTTTAAATTCCAAATGTTCACCCTCTAAATTTAATATTCATTAATAGCATAACAGTTGGTATTGTAAAAAATACCAACCTGTTATGCGCCTAAACTACTTAATTTTTGCTCTTTAGTATTTAAAATTAACATTTGTATATACATATTACTTTTGTATATTTTATATTTTTCTTTTGTTAATTAAAATCTTTTGTTATATTTGCTAAGCTTTATCTTTTGTATATAAATTGATTCATCTATCGTTTTTTATAAAATTTATCTTTAGTAAATTTATATAAACTTTAAAAAAAGTTATATACCAAGCATAGTCATATTTTCAGCTATTGTGTCTGCAGAAATATTTTCATTGCTGTTATATTTTTTCCATTTATCTTTGTTCCAAATTTCTAATCTTGTTCCGACACCTATTATTATTACTTCTTTTGTAATTTCAGCATATTCTCTTAATGTATTAACTAATAAAAATCTTCCTTGTTTATCTATTTCACATTCTGTTGCTCCTGATAGAAAGAACCTAACAAAATCTCTTGCATTTTTATTAGTAAGTGGAAGCTCTTTTAATTTGCTTTCAAAATTAGACCATTCGATTTGAGAAAATACAAATAAACATCCGTCTAATCCTTTTGTTATAATGAATTTTTCTCCCATATCTGTTCGTAATTTTGCTGGCATTATTAATCTACCTTTTGCATCTAGTGAATGTTCGTATTCTCCAATTAACACTTGGCCTCACCTCACTATCTTTTTATACCACTTTGTACCACTTTCTACCACTTTCAATTAAATTGTAATACAAGGATTTTTAAATTGCAACCCTTTTTTAAGAATTTTTTTATTTTTTTGTTGATTTTTCAATGGTTTAAGAACTTTTGTTCGTTATTATGTTTATTTTACTTAAACCTATATGTTTCTGTTTAATCTATTTTTAAGTATAATTATAAAAATATTAGCTATATCAAATAGACTATTATAACTATATAAATTAGAAAAAACCGTTGATATTAGTCAACGGTTTTCTCTTACATTTTATTAGTTTTGTGGTCGCAGATAGGCAGTTTTAAATTCAGTTAATCGGTTTTACAAAATTATTGTTATATTCTTCAAGTCAAATAATTATTGCAACAAAAAGAATCACAGCAATAAATGCAAAAATAGTACCAGCTACCGGATTCTTAAAAGATTTTCTGGTTCCGTTAAATACACGCGGGATCATCTTAAATGTATTAACAAAGATCCAGGCAATTGCCTTAAAGATAATCCGTACAAAATATCCGATGCCCTTAAAAATTCCTCCTACAACGGTAGAACCCAGATTGTTAGAAATCTTCATTCCTACAGCGCCAAAAATCATAACGATTCCAGCCAAGGAAATAACAATCAGCATAATGGGTTCAAAAAGTGCCTGAGTATAAGCTCCCATCTGTGGCACAGCCACGTTCACTAATAAATAGTATAATGTTAACAACATTTTCTTTATGCCTCCAAAAAATTTTTTTATATTGAAACACACGTTGGTGGAAAAAAGAGGATTATATATATAAAATAGGAATATACCTATGTACAATATATTATATAGCTTTATGTTAACTTTGTCAAAATTAAACAAAAAGATCAATCAGTTATTTCTGATTGATCTTATATATAATTTATATTTGGAGGCGACACCCGGATTCGAACCGGGGATCAGAGTTTTGCAGACTCGTGCCTTACCACTTGGCTATATCGCCGTATAAAATATTATATGTTTATAATATTTATATGTTAATT
>ERZ773243.1020-NODE-1020-length-34169-cov-15.298265_pt1 | contig 34169 bp, 28 predicted proteins | sample MGYA00580520_ERZ773243 | MGnify/ENA primary metagenome ERZ773243 (study PRJEB29015, sample SAMEA2737747) | human gut metagenome | biome: human gut; feature: human-associated habitat; material: faeces | place: China | collected 2012 ... | reverse complement strand
CCAGCCGCTTGTCCGGCACGGCCACGATGCCGCTGTTGGGCTCAATGGTGCAGAAGGGGTAGTTGGCGGCTTCCGCGTTCTTGGTGGAAGTGATGGCGTTGAACAGAGTGGACTTGCCGACGTTCGGCAGACCGACGATACCTAACTTCATATAAAATACGCTCCTTACACGTTTTTTGGCATAACGATACAACTACCATTATACGCGATGAAAACCCGGAGCGCAAGGGGATGGGCACAAAACAACGGATTTACACGGCGGGAGTTCTATATTATACTGTTCTTAAAATACGAACCGATTTCCGGAAGGGAAGGCAGGAGGATGTTATGGAACGCAACGACCCGCGCTATCAAGCTTATGTGGAGATCCTGAAGGAGGAGCTGATCCCGGCGATGGGCTGCACCGAGCCCATCGCGCTGGCCTATGCGGCGGCAAAAGCCCGCGAGGTGCTGGGGGTGCTGCCGGACAGCGTGCAGCTGCAGGTGAGCGGCAGCATCATCAAGAACGTGAAAAGCGTCATCGTGCCCAACACCGGGCACCTGAAGGGCATGGAGGCGGCGGTGGCGGCAGGCATCATCGCCGGTTCCGCCGAGAAGGAGCTGGAGGTCATCTCGGAGGTCAGCGAGGAAAAGAAGTCTGCCATCCGGGACTATCTGCAGACGGTGCCCATCACCATCGAGCACACCGAGCAGGGGCATGTGTTTGACATCGTTGTCACCGAGCGCTGCGGGCAGGACTACGCCCGGGTGCGCATCGCGGACTACCACACCAACATCTGCCGCATTGAGAAGAACGGCACGGTGCTGTACGAGGTGCCCCTGCTGGACGAGACCGTGCAGGAGGATGCCCGCGCTGACCGCAGCCTGCTGAACATGCAGGACATCTGGGACTTTGCCGAGACCGCCGACCTGCGGGACGTGGCAGACCTGCTGGAACGGCAGATCCGCTACAACAACGCCATTGCAGAAGAGGGCCTGCTGGGCGACTACGGTGCCAACATCGGGCGGGTGCTGCTGACCACTTACGGCAACGATGTCTCCAACCGCGCAAAAGCCAAGGCCGCCGCCGGCTCCGATGCCCGCATGAACGGCTGCGAGCTGCCGGTCATCATCAACTCCGGCAGCGGCAATCAGGGCATCACCTGCTCGGTGCCCCTCATCGAGTACGCCAAGGAGCTGCACAGCGGCAAGGAAAAGCTCTACCGCGCCCTCATCATCTCCAATCTGGTGGCCATCCACGAAAAGACCGGCATCGGCACCCTGTCTGCCTACTGCGGCGCGGTCAGCGCGGGTGCGGGTGCAGGCGCAGGCATCGTGTACCTGTGCGGCGACGGCTATCAGGCTGCCATCCACACGGTGGTCAACGCCCTTGCCATCGTGTCCGGCATCGTGTGCGACGGAGCCAAGGCTTCCTGCGCCGCAAAGATCGCATCTTCGGTGGATGCGGCGCTGCTGGGCTACAACATGTACAAGTGCAATCAGGAGTTCAAGGGCGGCGATGGCATCGTGATGAAGGACATCGAGACCACCATCAAGGGCATCGGACGTCTGGGCAAGGACGGGATGCGGCAGACCAATGAGGAGATCATCCGGCTGATGATGAGCTGAGCGGCGGAGCCTGCGTCCCAAAAATCATACAAAACCTTCTTTATTTTGTCATAACTATTCCGTATAATAAAGGATAGGGGAACTTTACCCTGTTTGATTCGGAAATACTGCTCCGGCAGACAGCCGGAGAATTTGATTTTTGGAGTATCAGGTACAGGAGGAACACTCATGGCAAACGAAAAGATCCTCGTCGTGGACGACGATACCAACATCTGCGAGCTGCTGCGGCTTTATCTGACCAAGGAGGGCTATCAGGTCACCACCGCGAACGACGGCGAAGAAGGTCTGGACAAGTTCAATCAGGTCAAGCCCGATATGGTGCTGCTGGATGTGATGATGCCCAAGATGGACGGTCTGGAGGTCTGCCGCCGCATCCGCAAGCTGGGCAACACCCCCGTGATGATGCTGACCGCCAAGGGCGAGACCTTTGACAAGGTGCTGGGCCTGGAGCTGGGCGCGGACGATTACATGGTCAAGCCCTTTGACACCAAGGAGGTCGTGGCCCGCATCAAGGCGGTGCTGCGCCGCTGCACCACCACCACCGCCCAGACTGAGAGCACTGAGGGCGTGATCGAGTTCGACAACCTGCGGCTGGACATGAACAGCTACGAGCTGCGGGTCAAGGGCAAGGTGGTGGAGGCTCCCCCCAAGGAGCTGGAGCTGCTGAACTGCCTGGCCTCCCACCCCAACCGTGTTTACACCCGCGACCAGCTGCTGGACGAGGTGTGGGGCTTTGAGTACTACGGCGACAGCCGCACCATCGATGTCCATGTCAAGCGCCTGCGCGAAAAGCTGGCGGGCGCTTCCGACAAGTGGGAGCTCAAGACCGTCTGGGGCGTGGGCTATAAGTTCGAGGTGCGTCAGTAATGCGCAAAAGTATTTCGGTCACCTTCTTTTCGATGGTGGCCACCCTGCTGGTGCTGGGCACGGCGGTGCTGGGCTGTTCCGAGTGGCTGCTGTTCAGCCGCTATTTTGCCCAGGAGCGGTACGACACGCTGGACAGCGTGGCGGATGTGACCCAGCGCGCGGCGGATTATATCGTGCAGCAGGCGGCTCTGCCCAAGGGGGCCGAGCTGGATGCCCTGAACACCAAGCTGGAGATCATCGGCGAGAGCGCCGAGGCTTACCTGTTTTTCACCGATGAAGAGGGCAGGGTCCTCATTGCCTCCAACCCCGAGATGGTGGGAACAGATGTTGTGGGGCCGGAGCTTATGGAAAAAGTTGCCGGGGATCAGCCCTACCACACCCTGAGCACGCTGGACGGTGTGCTGACCGAGAAGAGCTATGTCTCGGTGCGGCACATGCAGGATGCCCAGGGCAACAACAGCGGCTATCTCTTCCTCTGCTCCTCCGGTGCGCGGTTGACCGATTTCAAGGAGGAGTTCTGCTCGAACTTCTTCTTCTCGGCCTGCGTCATGCTGCTCTGCGCCAGTGTGCTGACCTCCTTTCTGATGCGGAAGCTGACCGACCCGCTCCAGAAGATCACCGATGCCGCCCAGCGGTTTGGCGGCGGGGACTTCTCTGTCCGTGTCGAGGGCGTGGAAGGTGAGGGCGAAGTGGTGGATCTGGCCCGCACCTTCAACCAGATGGCGGAGAACATTCAGTCCAACGACAATTCCCGCGGCCAGTTCATGGGCAACATCGCCCACGAGCTGCGCACCCCCATGACCACCATCAAGGGCTTTGTGGACGGCATTCTGGACGGCACCATCCCGCCCGATATGCAGAACCACTACCTGCAGCTGGTCAGCGAGGAGACCGGCCGCCTGGCCCGGCTCATCCAGAACATGCTCGATCTCTCCAAGCTGGAAAGCGGCGAGTATCAGGTGAACGCCCGGATGTTCAACATCTGGGAGACGCTCACCGGTGTGGCCCTTTCGGCGGAGCAGCGCATCAATGACGGCATGATCGATCTGGAAGGCCTGACCATGGATGAAAAGGTGCTGGTCTACGCGGACCCCGACCTCATCCATCAGGTGGCTTATAACATTCTGGACAATGCCATCAAGTTTACCCCGGCGGGCGGCACCATCAAGTTCCATGTGGAGAAGCTGGGCCCCGAGGTGGAGATCTCGATCTGGAATTCCGGTCAGGGCATCAGCCCCGAGGCGCTGCCCTATGTGTTCCAGCGCTTTTACAAAGAGGACAGGTCCCGCGGCCTGCACGCCCGGGGGGCCGGTCTTGGCCTGAATATCTGCAAGGTGCTGGTCAACCTTTCCGGAGGCCAGATCCGTGTGGAGAGCCAGCAGGGCGAGTGGTGTCAGTTCGTGTTCACCCTGCCCGCCACGCCCCCCAACCCCAGCGGCATGAAGCGCCTGCCGGACGAATCCGGTCAGCCCGTGCCGGTGGAGGACCCCGCCAGCATGAAGCCTGTCAACTGAATCCGCGGCCAGACTGTCCCCCTGAAACGGGCGGGGCGGTCTGGTCGTTTTTGGTTTTGGAATGGATTTTGGATGGATACAGGGGCAGGTTTGAGACTTTTCCGTGAAAAACACGGCTCCGGGTTTGATTTTTTGCGTGTTTTCATGTAAACTAAGAGTAACCATGCCCGCCCTGCATTCCAGCCCCAAAACAGGTGCTCCAGCAGAACGGATGGTGTAATCTTTCTGAAAAATAACGGAGAGTATAAAACACAATGACGATCATTAGTCCTTCGATCCTTTCGGCTGATTTCAATCAGCTTGGCGCAGACTGCCGCATGGTGCTGGATGCCGGTGCGCAGATGCTGCATTATGACGTGATGGACGGCCACTTTGTGCCCAACATCAGCTTTGGCGTGCCGGTACTGAAAAGCCTGCACAAGGGGATGCCCGCAGCATTCTACGATGTCCACCTGATGATCAGCCACCCGCTGCAGTATGCAGAGCCTTTCATCAAGGCGGGTGCCAGCCTGTACAACTTCCACCTCGAGTGCGAGGACGACATCCAGCAGACCATCGATGCGGTCAAGGCACTGGGCTGCAAGGTGGGCCTGACCATCAAGCCCGGTACTGCGCCGGAGGCGCTGGCCCCGTATCTCGACCAGCTGGATCTGGTGCTGGTGATGAGTGTGGAGCCCGGCTTCGGCGGGCAGAAGTTCATGCCCTCGGCGCTGGAAAAGCTGCGCTGGCTCAAGGAAGAGCGGGCAAAGCGGAGCGCCCGCTACCTGCTGGAAGTGGATGGCGGCGTGGATGATACCACCGCCCCCCTGTGTGTGGAGGCGGGTGCCGATATTCTGGTGGCGGGCAGTGCCGTGTTCGGCGCAGCCGACTCGGCTGCGGCAGTGCGCCGTCTGGCCGCTCTGTGAGAGGTGCCTTACCATGGATGAACGTTTGATCCAGCAGCAGGAGCAGGAGCTTGCAAAGACGGGGCGGTACTATCTGCACGTCTGCTTTATGACCATCCCGCTGCTCTGTATGGCCTGCTTCCTGTACGGTCTGCGGCCCCTGCTGCTCTGCGGCGCGGCGCTGCTCACCGGCAACCTGTGTGACCGCCTGGTCTCCCTGCTGCGCCGCCGCGTGTATCGGGCCGGGGATTTCTCCAACGAGAGCTTTGCCCTCATCATCGCCCTGCTCATGCCCGCCACGGTGGACTGGTATGTGGTCATTATGGCGGTGCTGGCCGGTGTCCTTATCGGCAAGGAGGTGTTCGGCGGCTACGGCAGCTATCCCTTCAACCCCGCTGCTGTGGGCTACGCCGTGGCGGCGGTGTCCTGGCCGGAGCAGGTGTTCCGCTACCCCCAGCCCTATATCAACATCCCCCTGTGGGATGCCACCGGCGTGCCGGTGTCCAGCACCATCTCGGATACCCTGCGCAGCGGCGGCAGCCTGAACATCGGCACCATTTCGCTGGTGCTGGGCGAGTACGCCGCCCCCATGGGCACGGGTGCCGCCCTCATTCTTCTGGCCTGTGGGCTTTTTCTCTGGCTGCAAAAGGATGTCCGTCTGGGTGCTTCTGTCAGCTTTGTGGTCACCTGTGCCCTCATCGCCTTCCTCTTCCCCCGTCAGGTGGGGGTAAACGGCGTGGACATCGCCCTGCGCCTGCAGTGCGTGCGGGACGAGCTGCTGACCGGTGCCATGCTGTTCAGCGCGGTGTTCCTGCTCAACGAGCCCTACACCTGCGCCCATCACCATCTGGGCCGCATCCTGTACGGTGTGCTGGTGGGTGCGATCACCATGGGCTTCCGGTATTACGGCGTGTACGAGACGGGTGTCTGCTTTGCTCTGCTCACGGTCAACAGCATTTCCGGCTGGATGGACCGCACCGAGAGCCGCCTGTACCAGCTGATGCACCGCCCTGCGGCCGGAAAGGAGGGCGCTGAATGAAACGCTCCATTGCAGAACTGATCACCCGCGATCCGGAGAAGTTTGCCCACCATGACCGGGTGTTCAAAAATAACCCCGTTGTCATGCAGGGCATGGGTCTGGCTCCGCTGGTGGTGCTTGCCACCACAGGCAAAAATGCTTTGATGCTGGCCGTGGCTGTGGCCCTGCTGCTCACGCCTTCCCGGATGCTGGCCTGCCTGGTTAGCCGCCTGTTCCCCCTGCGGGATGAGCAGCCTGCCCCGGAAGAGCTGGAGAAAAAGCTGCTGCCCCGGGCGCTGGTGTACAGCGGCAGTGCGGCGGTGGTCTACCTTGCCGCTTATCCCATCCTGAACGCCGTGTTCGGCACCGACCTGCTGATGCTGGGCATCTACCTGCCCATGCTGGTGGTGGAGCCCCTGCTGACCTACCGCTTTGGCCGTGTGCAGGAAACCATGCGCAAGGCTGTCTCCAAGGGTCTGCGCATCACGGTGGGCTACGCGCTCATCCTGTTCATCGTGGGCTGCCTGCGGGAGTGGCTGGCGCTGGGCAGCGTGTTTGGGATCCAGCTCAGCCGCTCTGTCCTGCCCATGGCATCCATGCCGGCAGGCGGCTTCATCGTGCTGGGTGTGGTGTGTGCCGTCTGGCGCGCGCTGGCCCGCAAACACAAGGAATACCTGAAAACTGAGGCGCGCGGCACTCTGGCTGCGCACCCCCGGAAGGAGGTGCAGGATCAGTGAGTGCTGTGATGAATACCATCGGTGTGGCCTTTGCCTACGCCGTGCTGGCCCTGTTTGCCCAGAACGCCATCTTTACCCGTGGTCTGGGCGTGTCGCGCCTGATCCAACTGGTGGGTGACGAGCGCACCAGCAGCTGGTGGTTTGCCCTGCTGCTCTGTGTTACTCAGACGCTGGTGGCTCCGCTGGCGTATTTTGCGGGCAGCCGGATCGTTGATCTGCCCTACCGTGCCCCGCTCCGCCCGCTGCTCTACCTGGCCTGTGTGGCGGTGGTCTGCATCTTTGAGCACGCCATCCTGCGGGCGGTCAAAGGCCCCCGCAGCGGCCTGCTCATCCGCATCCTGCCCATTGCCGCCGTGAACAGCGGCGTGCTGGGCACCGTGCTGGTGGAGCGCACCCAGAGCTTTACGCTGGCGCAGTCCATCGGCTTTGGCCTGGGCAGCGGCCTGGGCTACCTGCTGGCTGTGATGCTGGTGACCGAGGCGGGCAACCGCCTGCGCAGCAAGGCCATCCCCGAAGCATTCCGCGGCCTGCCCATCACCCTGATCTATATCGGTGTGCTGGCGCTGGCCATCTACGGCTTTACCGGCCATTCCGTGATCCTGTAAGTTGACCCCAAGGAGGGTGGTTGATTATGGCAAGATATCCCAAACGCCAGAAGGTCAAGCGCTATCGGCGCAGCTTTTACACCCGCGAGATGCGGCTGAAAAAGGGCATCGGCATTGCGGTGCTGGTGGTGGCCGTGCTGGCAGCGGCCTGGGTGGCTGCGCCCCATGTGCTGGACTGGGCCACCCACACCTGGTATACCGTGGTGCGGGATCGTGACCTTTCCGCATCCAGTGCCGTCAGCGAGAGTGCATCCTCTGGGGCACAGAGCACCGCTGCCAGCGAACCGGCAGCTTCCTCGGTGCCGGAAAAGGAGCCGGAGCCGGCGGTCAAGGGCACTGATATTGTGACGGGCCTGTGGGCAGAGGTGGATGTGACCACCCTGACCGACGAGGCCGCCATCCGCTCCGCCGCCCGGCAGCTCAAGGCACAGGGCATGACCTATGCCATCCTGACCCTGAAGGACACCGCCGGGCAGGTGTATTACGCCTCCCAGACGGCGGTGGGTGCCGCCAATGCGGCCCCCACGCAGGTCGAGCTGACGAGCGTGGCATCCATCTTCAAGGAGGAGGGGCTGGTGCCGGTGGCTGCGCTGACTGCCTTCCGTGACCCTGCCGGTGCCCGGGCCGACCACGCTCTGGCCATCCGGTATCAGGGGCAGGAGTACCTTTGGCTGGACAACAAGGCTTCCGCCGGAGGCAACCCCTGGCTGAACCCCTACGCCGCGGAGACCGTGCAGTATATCGGTGATCTGATCGCCGAGGTGCACGCCGCCGGGTTTGATCAGGTGCTGCTGGAAAATGTCCGGTTTCCCTCGTCCACCAGCGCCAAGCAGGACTATGGCACCACCAACGGTGTGGACCGTGCCGGGCAGCTGACTGCGGATATCGCCGCCTGGCAGGCCCGCTTCGGAGATACGGTGACGCTCTGGTACGGTTATTCGCTGGCCGAGGTGACCGGCTCCTCCAGCCAGCTGGGAGCCCCTGCGGCCCAGCTGGGCGTGAAGAACCTGCTGGTGAAGGTCCCGTCTTCCTCTACGCTGGATGCAGCGGCCCGGGAGGAGCTGACCCTCTCCCTGACCGAGGCAGGTGTGGAGCATCTGGTCATCCGGGACGATGCCGCCAGCTATTTTGAGTGATCCCTGCGTTTTTGTGAGAGGGAGGGAAGTATTATGAACAAAACATCCTGTTTTTCCCCGGCGCACATCCTGCTGCCGTCGGAACAGATCCCGGTGGGGCAGTGGGGCTGTGTGGCCTGCGATCAGTTCACCAGTGACCGCTCCTATTGGGAAAAGGCGGCGCAGGCCGCCGCAGGCGGCCCCAGCGCACTGAACCTGATCCTGCCGGAGGTCTATCTGGAAGAGGATGACGTGGATGCAAGGATCAGTGCCATCCATGCGGCCATGGACGATTACACCCGGAACGTGCTGACCCGCGCGGTGGACGGCTTCATTTATGTGGAGCGCACTGAGCAGAGCGGCCGGGTGCGGCAGGGCCTTGTGGGCAGGATCGACCTGGAGGCATACAGCTATGCCGAGGGCGCGGTGCCTGCCATCCGCCCCAGTGAGCACACCGTGGAAAGCCGCATCCCGCCCCGCATGGCGGTGCGCAGGGGGGCAAGGCTGGAAACGCCCCATATTATGATGCTGGCCGATGACCCCGGCTGCACCCTCATCGAGCCCATCGGCGAGAAAAAGGAGCAGCTGCGCAAGGTCTACGAGGGCGACCTGATGCTGAACGGCGGCCACATTGCCGGCTGGGCAGTGGAGGATCCCGCCCTGCTGGCCCAGATCGACAGCGCCCTGAACGCTCTGGGCAGCCAGGAGGCCTTTGATGCCCGGTATCCCCAGGCAAAGGGCGGCGCGCCCCTGACGCTGGCCGTGGGCGATGGCAACCATTCGCTGGCTTCCGCCAAGGCCTGCTGGGAGGAGCTGAAAAAGACCCTGACCCCGGAGCAGCAGCTGACCCATCCGGCCCGCTGGTGCCTGGCTGAGGTCTGCAATGTCCACTCTCCGGCCATTGAGATCGAGCCCATCCACCGCGTCCTCTTCAATGTGGACTGCGGTGCCGTGCTGCTGGCCCTCATCGCGTGGAGCGATTCCCACGCGGCAGGCATCTGCTTCGGCGATGCAAAACAGCAGTCCTTTACGCTGGCAGGCCCCCATGTGGCCAATGTGCTCAGCTTTGAACATCCCGTTGCCCCGCTGACCGTGGGCACCATTGACGCATTCATTGAGTATTTCATGGCCCGCCACATCGAGGCCCGGGTGGATTATGTCCACGATGAGCCCGCTGTCCGCGCCCTGTGCAGGCAGGGGGGTGTGGCGTTCCTGATGCCGCCCTTTGAGAAGAGCGACCTGTTCAAGGGCATCGTTATGGGCGGTGTGCTGCCCCGCAAGACCTTCAGCATGGGGCACGCAGAGGAAAAGCGCTATTATATGGAATGCAGAAACATTTTAGGTGAAGAATGACATTTAACGAACTGAATCTTTCCGCGCCTGTGCTGCGTGCTGTGGCACAGGCGGGCTATGAATCCCCCTCGCCCATTCAGGCGGCGGCCATTCCGCCGGTGCTGGCCGGGAGGGACTTGATGGGCTGCGCCCAGACGGGTACCGGCAAGACGGCTGCCTTTGCGCTGCCCATGCTTGACCGCCTGACTGCCAGCGCGCCCCGCAAAAAGGGTGCCATCCGCGCCCTGATCCTGACCCCCACCCGGGAGCTGGCTTTGCAGATCGGCGAGAGCTTTGAGGCCTACGGCAAGTATCTGACCCTGCGCAGCACCGTCATCTTTGGCGGTGTGGGTCAGGCTCCGCAGGTCGCGGCCCTGAAAAAGGGCGTGGACATCCTCATTGCCTGCCCGGGCCGCTTGAACGACCTGGTGGGGCAGGGGCTGCTGGACCTTTCCAACATTGAGATCTTTGTTCTGGACGAAGCCGACCGGATGCTGGATATGGGCTTTGTCCACGACGTGAAAAAGGTGATCGCCAAGCTGCCCAGGCAGCGCCAGAACCTGATGTTCAGCGCCACCATGCCCAAGGAGATCGAGCAGCTGGCCGCAGGCATCCTGCACGACCCGGCCTTTGTCAAGGTAGACCCGGTGTCCAGCACGGTGGACCGCATCCAGCAGAGCCTGTATTTTGTGGAGAAGGGCAACAAGAAGTTCCTGCTGCCCTGGCTTATCAAGAACCTGAAGCCTGAGGTGGTGAACGCGCTGGTGTTCAGCCGCACCAAGCACGGGGCCGATAAGATCGCAAAAGATCTGAACAAGCAGGGCATCCCCGCTGCCGCCATCCACGGCAACAAGAGCCAGACCGCCCGTGTGACGGCGCTGGAGGATTTCAAGGCGGGCAAGACCCGGGTGCTGGTGGCGACCGATATCGCCGCCCGCGGCATTGACATCAGCGAGCTGTCCCATGTGTTCAACTACGACCTGCCCGAGGTGCCCGAGACCTACGTCCACCGCATTGGCCGCACGGCCCGTGCCGGTGCCGATGGCACTGCCGTCAGCTTCTGTGCCCCGGAGGAAAAGGAATATCTGGCCGGGATCGAAAAGCTGAACCGCCGCCAGATCCCGGTGGTCTCCGGCCATCCCTGGGACGGCGTGCCCGCCCCTGTCAAGGCTGCGCCCCCGGTGCGGGGCAAAAAGCCCAAGGCGGAAGCAGAGCAGCCTGCCAAAGCAGAAAAGGCAGCCAAGGCCGAAAAGCCCGCTGCCCCCAAGAAGGAAAAAGCGGCTGCAAAACAGCCCAGCCCCAAGAATACCGAACCGAAAGAAGGAACATCCATGGAGGAAAACCAGAAGCGCACTTCCGACGGCCGCAGTGAGAACCGCCGCTCCAATAACAGCCGCACCCGCCGCGAGGGCAATGCCCCGCAGCCGGCCAACCGCGGCAGCAACGCCCAGCCCAAATTCGACCCCCACTTTGTGAGCGCCCCGGAGGCTACTCCTCTGCGCCCGGTCAAAAAGGCTCCGGCTGCGCAGCCTGCCGCAAAGCAGACTGCTCCGGCCCAGAATGGCCAGCGTCAGCGCGGCGGTCAGCCTGCCCGTGCCGAGCAGCACACCGACCGCAATGATCCGCGCACCGAGCAGCGGGCAGAACGGAACAGCCGCAATGCCCGCCCGGCCCAGAACAGCCAGAGCCAGCAGGGCAGCCGCAATAACCGCAATGCAGTGCAGAGCAGCCGCCCGGCCCGCCCCGCCAAGAGCGAGGCACCCCGCGGCCGCAGCCGGAACACCGCCCCCGCGCGGGACGAGGACCCGGGCCTGATGCTGATCAGCCGCCGCCCGCCCCAGCAGAAGTTCACCAACTTTGAAGAGTATATGACCGCCCACGGCGGTGCCACCGCACCCATTGAGGATCACACCGATGAAACCTGAGCCGTTTGTCCCCTGGCAGTGCCCGCTCTGCGGCGAACCCCTGACCGGGGACACTGCCCTGAAATGCGGCAGGAACCACAGCTTTGACCGGGCGAAAGAGGGGTACTGGCACCTGCTGCCGGTGCAGAGTATGCGCACCAAGGCCCCGGGCGACAGCAAAGAGATGGTCGCCGCCCGCCGTGCCTTCCTGAACGCCGGGTATTACGGCATCTTCGGCAGGGCACTGGGGGAACTGTGCCTTGCGTACGGCGCTGCCGCCGGGGCAGATATGCCGCTCCATCTGCTGGATGCGGGCTGCGGCGAGGGCTGGTACGACCGCTGCATTGCACAGGCCTTTGCACAGGCGGGCAGGCCGGTGCAGCTGGCGGGCTTTGATATCGCAAAGCCTGCGGTGCGTCTGGCCGCAAAGGCACTGCCTGCCGCAAAATACGCGGTGGCATCCAGCTTTGCCCAGCCTGTCCGCACCGGATGGGCCGACCTGCTGCTCAACTGCTTCTCGCCCTTTGCGCAGGAAGAGTTCCGGCGCGTGCTGCGCCCGGGCGGACGGATGATCTATGTTGTGCCCGGTGCAGAGCACCTCTACCAGATGAAGGCTGTCCTCTACGACACGCCCTATAAAAATCCGGTGCAGGAGGTGGCCTATGAGGGCTTCCGCCCCATTGGGGAGCGGGAAGTCTCGGGCAGCATCACGGTGCCTGCCGGGCAGCTGGAGGCGCTGTTCGCCATGACCCCCTATTACTGGAAAACGCCACGGGATGGCGCGGCCCGCCTGGCCGCCCTGCCCGAGCTGACCACGGACATCGCGTTCCGCTTCCTCGTGTTTGAAAAAGAGTGATCGAAAAGCCCCCGGCCTGTGAGGATACAGACCGGGGGCTTTTTGCGTGCAGAAAACAGGGTCACATCGCGATCCAGCCCAGTGCGTTGGCGACCGAGCTGGCCAGGATGATAGCCGCGAAGATGGGGCAGAGATACCGGAGCATAAAGTTGAACACCGGTTTGCGGCGGAAGGGCTGACCTTCCCGTGTGACCTCTTCCTCGATCTTTTCCACACCGACGATCCGGGAGACCAGCAGGCAGGTGGCAATGGCCGCAATGGGCATCATCACCGAGTTGGTCAGGAAGTCGAAGAAATCGAGGAACTGCATCCCGAACACGGTCACACTGGCAAGGGGGCCGTAGCCCAGCGCGGAAAGGCTGCCCAGTGTGATCATAATGCAGCCGATGAGGATGGTGGAGCGGGTGCGGTCCCAGCCCAACTCGTCCTCAAAGGTAGAAACAGCACTCTCGGTCAGGGCAATGGAGCTGGTGAGGGCCGCGAACAGCACCAGCACAAAGAAGAGCACGCCTACGGCAGTGCCCATGCCCATGCTGGCAAAGACCTTGGGGATGGTAATGAACATCAGGGCCGGGCCCGCCTGCAGGGTGTCAGGGTCGCCGCCCGAAAAAGCGAACACGGCGGGAATGATCATCAGGCCCGCCATGATGGCAATGGCGGTGTCGAAGATCTCCACGTTTTCCGTGGACTGCTCAATGGACACGTCCTTTTTCATGTAGGAGCCAAAGGTCACCAGGATGCCCATAGCAATGGAGAGGGAGTAGAACATCTGCCCCATGGCGGAAACCACGGTCATCCACGAGAAGTTGGCCGGGTTGGGCACCAGAAAATACTTCACGCCTGCCAGTGCGCCGGGCCGTGTGACCGAGTAGACGGCAATGACCACCGAGAGCACCACCAGCACCGGCATCATCACCTTGGAAACGCGCTCCACACCGTTGCGCACGCCCGCAAAGATGATGCCCAGCGTGATAAAGGCGAACAGCAGGAACGAGATCTCGGCCAGCAGACCGTTGGAGATGAAGCCGGAGAAATACCCGTCCGATGCCAGCGCGCTGCCATGGCCGGTAAGATACTGGGCCAGATAGTGGATGACCCAGCCGCCGATGACCGAATAATAGGGGACGATCAGGATGGGGATGACGGCGTTGATCCAGCCGCCGAAGGCCAGCCCCTTCCCCTTGCCAAAATGGCTGTAAGCGCCCACCGGGCTTTTGCGGGTCATCCGGCCCAGCGCCGTTTCGGCAATGATCATGGTGTAGCCAAAGGTGACAGCCAGCAGGATGTAGATGAGCAGAAAAATGCCGCCGCCGTATTTTGCGGCCAGATACGGGAAGCGCCAGATATTGCCCAACCCGACCGACGCACCGGCGGCGGACAGCACGAATCCGAGTTTGCCGGAAAACGCGCTGCGCTTGTGGTGAGTTTCCATGTTTTTTTCCTCTTTTCCAATTGATAAACTCAAGTGTAACATAGAAGAAACGGGATTTCAACGAATCGCAGGCGTTTCACCGGTGGAGAGATTTCAGGCGGAAGGTGAAGAAAAGTGAATCATTTCCTGGTAAAGGGTTCCATGCCGTGCTCCTCGGGGGTGTAGTATTCCATCAGGGAAATGTAGTTTTCCGGGTGGTGGCAGAACGCCGCGCGCAGAACGCTGTCCAGCTCGCCCCGGGCGGTGAGCAGGCGGATGATGTATTGGGCCACCATCTGCACCACATCGGTTTCGATGCCATAGCACAGGCCGACCGCCAGCACCGGGATCAGGATCTGCCGGGCCAGCAGGGGCACGTTCTGGCCGTACCGCTCAAGGATGGGCCGGCTCATGGTGGAGGCAGCCCAGACGCTGCCCACGATCTGCCAGTAATCGATCTCTTTCATGTGGGAAAGGGTCTGCAGCCGTTCCACGATCTCACCGTCGCTGAGGATGTAGCCATCGACCACCTCTTTTTCGGAGCGGATAAAGGCACACTGGATCATGTCCATGATGGCGGTTTCGTACTTCTGGTGGAAATTTTCCCGGGAAACGCAGAACTTGGCCACGATGTCGATGAGGGCACTGGTGTCCTCGGCGGTGGCAAGGCTGCTGACCACCAGCGGTGTGGGGCCGAATTCCGCCCCCAGTGCGTCCAGGTCGGCCAGTTCTTCGGCATTCCGGGTGGCGGGCAGAAAGCGGTCACAGCCGTTGCGGTGGTAGCCCCAGGCAGCGGGCAGCACCCGGGCCACAGCATCTCCGCTGGAAATGATGCTGAAAATGTTGCTCTCGGGCCAGCTTTCCAGCAGGGTGCCGTCCGGGGCGTGGTTGGCATCGAAATCCTGCTGCAGGTCAGGCCGGTCGGCGGCAGTCAGGGCTGCAGGCACCGCAAAGCCGTAGGCATAGATGTTCTCCCGCCCCAGCTGGGGCAGCTCCCAGGCGATCTTTGCCGCCAGCAGATTTGCAATGATGGAACCGCGGCTGTAGCCGCCCAGCCAGAGCTTGAAGGCACCGCTCTGCCCGGCCCGGGCCAGATAGGCCTTGAGGGACGCAAACACCGCCGCCACAGGCGTGACAAAGCCGGTGTGCGCGCTGGTATCGCCCATGTGGAAGTTGCTGGCCCACTCGCCGCCGTAGCCGCCGCCCCGCAGGATAAGCGCCACAAGGGTGGTGCGCTGGCCGTTCAGGGTCAGGGTCTTGCGGGCCAGCGAATAGCCCACAAAGTCCCCGGCCCGGCCGGTGTCGAGGTCGTAGTTGCAGAACAGCGCGTCCCCGAAGCCCAGGGCCTCGTAGGCGGCAGCAATGTGGGCTTCCCGCCCCACGGAGCCGTTGACCCAGTATTCCGCATCGCTGGCTATGGTGTTGGCCGCAGCGCAGACCAGACCCAGCGTTGCCAGTGCCAGCTGGTGGTCATATTGGGTGGCCGGGTGGGTGAAAAAGCTGTCGGAGTAATAGAACGTGTGGGTCAGGTCGCAGCCGCTCAGGTCACTGCGGATGCCAATGGCGTAGCGGCCATCCGGTACGGCGCGGCCCACGGAGCTCTGCCCGGCGGCCCGGACCATCAGCCTGGGCAGCAGAGTGCTGCCGGCCGCAAACCCCAGCACCTTGCAAAAACTTCTTCGATCCATAATTTTTCCCCTCAAAACCAGAATGGATTTTTTCTTAGTATACCGTATCCCGGGCGGGGATACAATCCAAAGTTTTCCGGGCGGCAAAAAACGGGCCGGTGTTGCGCACACCGGCCCGTTATGTTACACTGTTGTTCAGTCCAGATCCTTGCAGCACTCCACGATGTGGTGGAACATCTGCTCCACGGCGGGAGCCATGGCGGTGGGGCGCTGGACGGCCAGACCCACCACCCGGTCCTCTTCTGGCTCGATGGGGTAGATCTTGACCGCTGCCGTGCAGTTGCGCAGCAGCATCCGGGGCATGATGGAAATGCCCAGGCCCGCCTCGACCATGGCAATGTTCGACTGGTCATCGATGACATGGCAGCGGCGCTCCGTGGAGATGGAATACTTCTTGAGGAACTGACGCATCTCCGCATCGGTGGCATCCCACTGCACCACAAAGTTCTGCCCGTTCATCAGGGCGGGGGTCATCACGCCGTTGGGCGGCTCGGGCCAGTCCATGGGGGTGATGCAGAGCAGCGGCTCGTGGAACAGCTCGGTCAGAACAAACTCCTCCCGGCAGTTGTTGGAGAGGAAGGCGATGTCCACCTGACCGGTGCGCAGCCACTCCTTGACATCGTCGTAGGTGCCCTGATAGACCTCGACTTCGATCTGGGGGTAGTGGTCCATAAAGCCCTTGAGGATGCTGGGCAGCAGCCCGGAGCAGATCGAGTTGAAGGCACCCAGCTTGACCTTGCCCTTTTCCAGGCCGTTCAGGCGGGCAATGCTCTGCTGCAGGGCCTCGTCGCTGTTCAGCACCGCACGGATGGAGGGGTACAGCGAAGCGCCGTAGCTGGTCATGGTAACGCCGTTTTTGCCGCGATTGAATAAGGTAAAGCCCAGCTCGGCCTCCATCACGGCGATGGCGTGGCTGATGGCCGAGGGGGTCAGATGCAGCTGCTGAGCCGCCTTGTTAAAGCTGCCCTGCCGTGCAACTGCGTCGAAAATCTCATAAGAAAACAGCGTCATTCCCAATGCCTCCTTCCGGTCTGATCTGGTTCGGAGACGCTCGATCCTCTGTGAATCTTTTTCATCTTTGGTTTGAGATAGTTCAATTATCTTCTTGATTTTACTATCCTGCGCCCGTCCTGTCAAGCATTTTGGGCTGATTTGTGCACGCTCTGTGCAGATTTTGCCGCAGCAGACGCAGGAAATGCCACCTTTCCGCCGTTATAGTTCTTATAACGATTTTTTACAAACTGACCGAGGTGTTTTTTTATGACCGCACTTTCCCCGCGCTGCAGCTTCAGCGGCACCGCCCTTAAAACCATTGCCTGCATCACCATGCTCATCGACCACATCGGCGCGTCCTGCATCGAGGCAGGTATCCTTACGCCTGGACTGGACAGCGGCACCCTCTCGCGGGACACCCTTTCCGCCTATCCGCTGTACCGGCTGGACATGGTGCTGCGCTTCACCGGGCGGCTGGCCTTTCCCATCTTCTGTTTTCTGCTGGTGGAGGGCTTTGTACATACCCACGATGTGAAAAAATACGTCCGGAGGCTGTTCCTGTTTGCCCTCATCAGTGAGGTGCCCTTTGACCTTGCGTTCTTCCGCACCCCCTTTGACCCCAGTGCACAGAACGTTTACTGGACGCTGGCGCTGGGCGTGCTGGCCATGGCAGGTCTAAAGCATTTTGAAAAGCCGGACGGCTCTGCCAGCTGGAAAGGACTCTTGTGTGCGGCAGGCTGCACGCTTGCGGCGCTTCTGACCTGTACGGACTACAACGGCATCGGCGTGCTCATCATCTGCGCGCTGTACCTGACCCGTGGCGACCGCAAGCGGCAGTGCATCGTGGGAGCCGTGCTGTTTGCCTGGGAGCTCACCGCCCCGCTGGCCTTTGTGCTGGTCTGGTTCTACAACGGGCAGCGGGGCCGCTGCACCCCTGCCATGCAGAAGGTGTTTTACTGGTTCTATCCTGTGCACCTGAGCGTGCTGGCTGCGGTGACGAATCTGATCTTGTAATAGAAAGGCCGCTCTCACGGAATAAATTCCGGAGAGCGGTCTTTTGCTTCTGAAAATGGAAAAAGCCCGGTGATTTCAAAGAATCATCGAGCTTTTTCTTGGCGGAGTAGGAGGGATTTGAACCCTCGCGCCGTTGTTTAGACGACCTACGCCCTTAGCAGGGGCGCCTCTTCGGCCTCTTGAGTACTACTCCAGAGCAAAGTGTGTTACACTTATTCAATAAAAAATGGCGGAGAGAGTGGGATTCGAACCCACGGTACGTTGCCGTACGGCAGTTTTCAAGACTGCTTCCTTAAACCACTCGGACATCTCTCCTCGTGGGCACCCGCACACGCCGTACCGAATGCCTATTTAATTTACCAGATTTCAGCGGCGCTGTCAAGCCCAAAATCAAAATTTCCGCTCGTTGTGCGCATTTTTGTGCGGAACGACAACTTTTCTTCGAGAAAAAGCGGGATTCCCTCTTTACTGAAACATCCTTTTGTTGTATAATAAATACAGATAAAACCTTACCGGACCCGGTACAAGCAGAGGAGTGTTGAACAATGTCGTTTCCGGAGCTGTTACGGCAATGCCGAAAGCAAAAGCACATGAGCCAGGCGGAGCTTGCTTCCCTGTTGGGCGTGACTCAGCAGGCCGTGGGAAAATGGGAGAGCGGAAAGAGTTCCCCGGACCCCACCACCGTGGCAAAGCTGGCGGAGATCCTGGACACGACCGCGGACTATCTGTTGGGTCTGTTCGACCCCACCGCGGAGGGCCAGACCGAAGAGCGCTTCTTCGGCAGCTATGTGTACAGCCTGATCCCTGTCATCGGCACGGTCAAGGCGGGCTACGGCGCGCTGGCCTATGAGGAAGACTACGGCAAGGAGTATGCCCGGGTCAAGGACCCTTCCAGCTACTTCTATCTCGTTGTGCGCGGCGACAGCATGGAGCCCCGCATCCACGATGGTGACCTTGCCCTGGTGCACCGTCAGGACACGCTGGAAAACGGCGACCTGGGCGTGCTGATCTACGGCGACGAGGGCGAGGGCACCCTCAAGCGCTACCTCCAGCGCGGCAACTGCGTGGTGCTGCAGCCATTCAACCCGGCCTATAAGGAAATGGTCATCAAGGGTGAAGAGCTCAATCACCTGCACATTGCAGGCCGTGTGGTGGAGACCAAGGCGAAGTGGTAAAACGACCCACCAGCGCCTGAAAAAGAAAAGCCATCCTGTATGGCTTTCTTTTTTATACCCATTTTTCGGAGGTGTCCCATGGAACAGAGCCTGATGGATAAGCTGACGATCCTGGCGGACAGCGCAAAATATGATGTGGCCTGTACCTCCAGCGGCGCTTCCCGGGCAGCAGGAGCGGGCGGGGTCGGCAGCTGTTACGCCCCGGGCTGCTGCCACGCCTTTACTGCCGATGGCCGCTGTGTCAGCCTGCTGAAGGTGCTGATGACCAACTGCTGCTCCTTTGATTGCAGCTACTGCGTCAACCGCAAGTCCAACGATGTGCCCCGTGCCACCTTCACCCCCCGGGAGCTGGCCGAGCTGACCATTGAATTCTACCGCCGCAACTACATCGAGGGTCTGTTCCTTTCCAGTGCCGTGCTGGTGAACCCGGACTATACCACCGAACGGATGCTGGCGGTTCTGCGCCTGCTGCGGGGGGAGTATCATTTCGGCGGCTACATCCACGCCAAGGCCATTCCCGGCACCAGCCCGGAGCTGCTGGAACAGCTGGGCTTTCTGGCCGACCGCCTGAGTGTGAACATTGAGCTGCCCAGTGAGCGCAGCCTGAACCTGCTGGCTCCGGACAAAGGGCGGCACTCCATTTTCCGGCCCATGAAGCAGATCGCGGTGGAGGGGGCCGCCAACCGGGAAGAGGTGGCGCTCTACCGCAAGGCCCCCAGATTTGCCCCGGCGGGCCAGAGCACCCAGATGATTGTGGGTGCTTCCCCGGAAACGGATTATCACATCCTGCAATTAACGGAAGGATTATACAATAAGTATCACCTGAAACGGGTGTTTTACTCCGCCTACATCCCTGTGACCGAGGACACCCGCCTGCCCGCGCTGGATACCAAGCCGCCGCTGCTGCGGGAGCATCGGCTCTATCAGGCAGACTGGCTGCTCCGCTTTTACGAGTTCAAGGCAGAGGAACTTCTGGACAGGGACAACCCCAACTTCAACCCCTATCTGGACCCCAAGTGCAACTGGGCGGTGCAGCATTACGGGTTGTTCCCGGTGGACGTGAACCGCGCCCCCTTTGAGATGCTGCTGCGGGTGCCGGGCATCGGCCCCAAGAGCGCCCGGCGCATCTGGCACGCCCGCAAACAGGCCGCGCTGGGGCTGGACGAGCTCAAGCGGATGGGCGTGGTGCTCAAGCGGGCACAGTATTTCATCACTTGCCGGGGCTTTGCGGGGGCGCACCCGGGCCGCGGCAGCGCCGGGCGGGAGCGCATCACCCGGGCGCTCATCGACCCCAACGTATTCAGCGGCGGGGTGGAGCAGCTGAGCATGTTCAGCCCGCCCGCCGTGGATTGGCTGGTGGAGCAGGGCGTGCCGCCCCGCACAGCCCAGAAAATGGTGCGGGAGGAGGCAGTGCAATGTCTGGCCAGAGCCCTGTAAGCCCCACCCGGAAGCTCCACGATGCCGACGTGGTCTACCTCTATGATGGCAGCTTCGAGGGCTTCCTCTGCTGTGTGTTTGAGAGCTTTGCCCAGCATGAGCTGCCCTTTGCGGTCTGGACCCCGGAACGGGAGACGGCCACCCTCTACCCTGTGAAGGAGATCCCCACTGACCGCGCAACGGCCCGGCGGGTCTTTGCCAGCTTCCGCGCCAAGCTGGGCGAAGAGACGGAATCCCTCGTCACCCGGGATTTTCTCTCGGGCTGGGAGGATAAGGAGCTGCGGCTCATCCGATTTCTGCATCTGGCCTTTGCGCTGGGGCCAGGTACCGTCAAGCGGCGGGGCCACCCGGAGGTGGCTCCGCTCTACCAGATGAAGCAGAGCCTGGACTGGGAAGTGGACAAGTTTCAGGGCTTTGTCCGCTTTCAGGAGCACGATGGGATGCTGGGTGCAGTCATCCACCCCAAAAACTATATTCTGCCCCTCCTGCGCGGGCATTTCTGTGCCCGCTTCCCGGAGGAGAACTTCCTGATCTATGATGCCGTCCATCAGGCGGTGCTGCTGTACCAGAACCACAAGGCTCAGCTGCTGGAGCTGGCCGAACCTCTCACTCTGCCCCCACCTGATGAAAAGGAGCAGCAGTTTCAGGACCTGTGGAAGCAGTTTTACAAAACGCTGGAGATCAGGGCCCGCCACAACGAAAAAGGCCGCATGACCCACTGCCCCAAACGCTTTTGGGCCGATATGACCGAGATGAAAGAGGAATTGGAATGAAAACAGAAAAAAAGACCGGACGCTGGAAATATGTTGCCATCGTGCTGATTGCGGCCCTGCTGATAGGGCTGCTCTGGAACCATGTAAAAAACGGGCCGAAGGGCGAAATCTATCTCTATGGAGAAGAACACAGCAAGCAGAGCATTCTCGACAAGGAACTTTCCATCTGGGGCGAGTATTACGAAAAAGGAATGCGGGATCTGTTTGTGGAATTCCCGTATACGGATGCACAATTTCTGAACCTGTGGATGCAGGCCGATGATGATGAATTGCTGGATCTGCAGTTCAAGGACTGGGGAGGCACAGAAGGCGGCACCGAGGTCATGAAAAATTTTCTGAAACAGATCAAGGAGCAGTACCCGGAAACCGTGTTCCACGGCACCGACGTGGGCCATACCTGGGAAAGCACCGGGCCGCGGTATCTGGCCTATCTGGAAGCCAACGGGCAGAAGGATACCGAAGAGTACAAACGTACGCAGGAAAACATGGAACAGGGCAAACGGTACTATGAGATCAAGGCGACGGATGAAGCGTCTTCGGTTCGATACCGGGAGGACCGGATGGTGGAGAACTTCCGGCGCATCTATCAGGAGCTGGAAGCGGTACGCCGCACCGATATCATGGGTATCTATGGAAGTACACATATTGTGGAGTCGGAGTATCGGAACTCGGATTTTCGCATGGCAAAACAGTTGAGCGAGAACTATGGGGAACATCTCCATACCAAAGATCTGACGCAGGAACCGGAACGGATCGACGCGCTGGAAGTCAACGGAAAGACCTACACAGCCTCCTATTTCGGTGAGCAGGATATTTCGATGGTAAAGGGCTACAAGATCCGAAAGTTCTGGCGGTTGGAAGACGCATACGAGGACTTCAAGGAGCTGCCGACACCCCGTGAGATTCTGCCAGCCGACAACTACCCTGTAAAAATCCAGGCTGGGCAGGTGTTTGCTGTGGAGTACCTGATGTCGGATGGCTCGACCGAGTGGAAGTATTATATCTCGGACGGCACAGTACAGAACGGCCAACTCATCACAAAGCGGATGAAGATGGAATAAGCAGGCTCCAGGCCCCGGAACTTTGCCGAATTTACAAAAAGGTTGCAACCATGCAGTTGCAACCTGCAAAACCTATGGTATACTATAAGAGATATCCGGGCAGGCATTTCTGCCCCACACACCCCCGCTGCGGGGTCAACACAAAAGGAGTATTGTAGCGTTATGGTTCGCATTACTATGGAAGACGGCGGCATCATCGATATTGAGCTGAATGAGGAAGTCGCCCCCATCACCTGTGAGAATTTCAAGAAGCTGGTCAGCGAGGGCTTCTATAACGGCCTGACCTTCCACCGTGTCATCCCCGGCTTTATGATCCAGGGCGGCTGCCCGCTGGGCAACGGCACCGGCGGCCCGGGCTGGAACATCAAGGGCGAGTTCGCTGCAAACGGTGTGAACAACCCCATCAAGCACACCCGCGGCGTGATCAGCATGGCCCGCAGCATGAACCCCAACAGCGCCGGCAGCCAGTTCTTCATCATGCACAAGGACGCTCCCCATCTGGACGGCCAGTATGCCGCTTTCGGCAAGGTGGTTGCCGGAATGGAGGTCGTGGATAAGATCGCTTCCGTCCGCACCGATTGGAACGATAAGCCCACCACCCCCGTCAAGATGAAGACCGTTGAGCTCATCGAGGGCTGATCTTCTGCACTTCTGTCCCGCATCTCCTGCCCGTGAAGTGCCCCGTCAAGTAGACAAAAAATAATATAAGATTTTTGTTCGCCGTTTCCACAAGGGAACGGCGAATTTTTTGTGCAAATCGGCGTTAGGACGCTCGATTCATGGCACGGACGTGAGCTTGCAGCGTCCAACACGGGACATTTTTTGATATTTTACTTCCGCTGTATCGTGATTGTTCTTGCTTGACATGAAAATACCCCCAGAGTACGCAGAGTTTTCTTTTTACTCTGTCTACTCTAGGGGTAGCATATCATGTTGAGGATACAGGCCGGGGGCTTTCCATCTATGCGTCAGAAAGAGATGAGAGGCTTACTTTTTTTCGCCCTTGGGCAGCAGACCGGCGCGCTCCAGAGCCGGGCGCAGGGCCAGATACAGGATGACCACGCAGATGGTGGAGGCTACGCTGTTGACAAAGGTGACACCACCGGCGATCTTGGACAGGGCCTGTGCCACGGTGTACTCCTGGCCAAAGATGTAAATGTTGCGGAAATAGCCCAGGAACGGGTCGGTGATGACGTTCAGCAGCAGGCCGGAGCCGCCTGCCACGATGACCTTGAGCAGGTAGCCCTTGCTGTGGCGGTCGAGATCGCGCAGCTTGAACACCTTGTGGGCCACGGCACCGCAGGTGATGCCGATGATGAACTTCAGCACAAAGGTGGTCACGGCATAGCCCGGGTCACCGGCCAGGATATCGGCCAGAGCCAGACCGATCGCACCGGCCAGGCCGCCGGAAACGCCGTCCAGCAGCAGGGCGGTCAGGGCGGTGAAGGTGTTGCCCAGATGGAACGAGGAGCCGCCGTAGAACGGCACACGGAAGAACAGGTATGCCACCAGGCTCAGCGCGGCCATAACGCCGGTCAGGGCCAGCTCCTTGGTGGTAAAGGTGCGCTTGTACAGCACACTGCCGAACAGGATGACAACGATCACCACAGCCAGCAGCAGCCACATTGCAGTTGTAGACATGATTTTTCCCTCCAAATTTTTCGGGGCGAACCCCTCCATCCTGTTTTGCAGGATCGTTCGCCCGTTTCAAAGCCACTTACCCATAAAACTACTTGACATTTGGGTGTGTGGTTGGTATGCTCCTATTATACGCGAAACTGGCACCATGAAAATACCCAGAATAAAGTTTTTTTATGGGGTCAGTTTGGCAAAGCATCCAAAAAGGGGAGGGGTCTTATGTTTCATCTGACAACAGCACTGGATGCCGCCAGCGGGGTGCCGCTGTACGAGCAGCTCTACGAAAGCCTTGCCGCCGAGATGCGCAGCGGGGCCATTCCGGCGGGCACCCGGATGCCCGGCAAGCGGCGGCTGGCGGCAGAGCTGTCGGTGTCTGTCAACACGGTGGACGCGGCATATCAGATCCTGGCGACCGAGGGCTACATGGAGCCGCGGGAGCGCAGCGGCTTTTATGTACAGGAATATCTTGCCCTGCCCACCCGGCCCGAGGAAGTGCCGCCCCCGGTGTCTGCCGCTCCGCCGGAAGCGGCCGAGCCGCCCGTCCGGTTCGATCTGTCCACCCGGGGCGTGGACCCGGGGCTGTTCCCGTTCCGCACCTGGGCCCGGCTGCAGAAAGAGCTGCTCTATTCCTCACCCCAGCTGCTGACCCATGGCGATGCACAGGGGGACGTGGAGCTGCGGCAGGCGCTGGCGGATTATCTGGAGGAATACCGGGGCGTGCGGTGCACCGCCGAGCAGGTGGTGGTGGGTGCCGGTATGGAGTATCTGCTGAGCCTGCTGGCCCCGCTCCTGCCCGGCAAAACGGCGGTGGAGAATCCCGGCTACCAGCGCGCGAAGCAGGTGCTGGAAAACAACGGCGTGGCGTGCTGCTGCCTGCCTGTGGATGCGGACGGCCTTTCTGTTGAGGCATTGTCCGGCTCGGGTGCGGCGGTGTGCTATGTCACGCCCAGCCACCAGTTCCCCACGGGCGTGACCATGCCGGCGGGCCGCCGCACGGAGCTGCTCCACTGGGCCTCCCGCTGCCCGGGCCAGCGGTATATCATAGAGGACGATTACGATTCGGAGTTCCGCTTTGATACCCGCCCCCTGCCCAGTCTGCAGGGCATGGCCGGGGCCGACGGCCCAGTGGTCTACCTTTCCACCTGCTCCCGCAGTCTGGCCCCCGGCATCCGCATCGCCTACATGGTGCTGCCCCGGCAGCTGCTGCCCGCCTGGCGGGCAAAGTACCGGATCTATTCCGGCACCGTCAGCCGGTTTGAGCAGCAGACCCTGGCCCGCTTCATCCGCGAGGGCTACTTTACCCGGCATCTTGCCCGGGAGCGCGTGGCCTACAAGGCCCGGCGGGATGCTCTGGCCGCCTCTCTGCGCGCTGCTTTTGCGCCGGACGAGCTGACCCTGACTGGCCTGCACACCGGCCTGCATCTGTTGGCAAGGCTGAAAAATGCCCCGCCGGATGCCGCCCTTCACGCCGCCGCAAAGGCGCAGGGCGTGGCCCTGAGCCTGCTGAGCGATTATGACCTGACCGGCGGGGAACAGGACTTTTCCGGTACGTTTGTGCTGGGCTATGGCTCCCTGAGCGAGGCATCATTCCCCGAGGCGGGCGAAACGCTGAGGAAGGTCTGCACCGCTGCCCGGGAAGCGTCTGTGACCGTGTAAGTGCCCGCTTTTGCATCCCACGCCCCGGGCAGGGCCTCGGCGTGGGGGAGGGCGCTGTTGTTGGCCAGAAACTCCAGGACCGTGCCCAGCAGGGCGTAATCCTGTGCTGCAAAGTCGGTGAGCAGGGCCGTGCTGCTGGCCCGCAGGGCATCCGGCAGGGTGGCGGGCAGCAGGGCGAGGTCCTGCCGGAAAAAGGCTTCCCATACTGCCGCCCGGGCGGCGGCCCGGCGGGCAGGCGGCAGGATGCCGTCCGCATCCCAGCCGGAGAGCAGAGCGTGGGCCTCCTTGGCTGAAATGCTCTGCACAGCGGCGGAAAGCCCGGTTTCGGCCAGCTCATCGGCAGTCAGTGCCCCCGAAAACCCCACCCGCACCGGGCCGTAACGGGAAGCGGTCTTTTCCAGCACGGCGGGGGACAGTGCCAGATAAAGCATATCCTCCGGCAGGCCCAGCACCTCCAGAAGCGCCTGACGGCACCGGGCGGGCCCCGCCGCTCCGTAGCAGTGGGCAAGGCTGGCAGCCTCTCCGTTGAAGGGCACGGTCAGCTCCCCCGGCACGGCCAGCAGGTTCAGGCTGTTCTGGGCGGCGTTCAGGTAGACCAGCAAAAAGCCCGGCTGCTCCCCGGCGGTGCAGAGAAGCAGGGTCATCCGGTGCTCGGCCCGGGGCAGCTGGATGGGCACCCCGCTCTGGGGCTGAGCCGTCTGGATGCGGGTGCGCACCATCTGCCGGGTGAGCAGGACTGTGCCGCCCACCAGCGGCAGCAGCACCAGAAGTGCCGCCCCCAAAGCCGCCCAGAAGGGCCTCCAACCGTTCTTGTGCATCTCGTGTTCCTCCGTTCCGTTTTGGAACAGGGTGGGCCGGGATATTCTTTTTTATACAGAAACCGCTGCCCGGGCATGAAAACGCCCCCTGTGCCATACAGTAGAGCACAGGGGGCGTTTGTGTATGTGGGAGAGCTTGGCGCGGGTGAACGCGGTGGTCGGCGGTGTGGTATGGGGGCCGGTGGGGCTGACGCTGTTGTTTGGCACCGGCTGCCTGCTGACAGTGCGCACCGGTTTTTTCCAGCTGCGGTATTTCGGGTACTGGATGCGCCACACCATCGGGGCCATCTTCCTGGACCGGAATGTGACCGCCCACACGGACGATGAAGCCATCAGCCAGTTCCAGAGCCTTTGCACGGCGCTGGCGGCGACCATCGGCACCGGCAACATCGTGGGTGTGGCGGCAGCCATTCTGGCGGGCGGGCCAGGGGCTGTGTTCTGGATGTGGGTCATGGCCCTGCTGGGGATGATGACCAGCTATGCCGAGAACGTGCTGGGCATCTGCTACCGCCGCCGGGATGCCGCCGGAAGATGGTGCGGCGGACCCATGTACTATCTGGCCGAGGGGCTGGGCGGCGGCTTTGGCCGGGTACTGGCGGTGCTGTTTGCCTGCTTTTGCGTGCTGGCCAGCTTCGGCATGGGGAACATGAGCCAGATCAACTCCATCGCGGGCAATCTGCAGGCAGTGTTCCGGGTGCCGCCGGTGGCAACGGGCATCGTGCTGGCCCTGCTCACCGGGCGGGTCATACTGGGCGGGCTGAAGCGGGTGGCCGCAGTCACGGAGGCCATCGTCCCGCTCATGGCCCTGTTTTATCTGTTCGGGGCGCTGACCGTGGTCTGTGTCCATTGGGCGGCTGTCCCGGCGGCATTCGCGGCCATCTTCCGGGGGGCGTTTGGCTTGCAGGCCGCCGGGGGCGGGGTGCTGGGTTACGGCATGGCCCGGGCCATCAGCTGGGGATTCAAGCGGGGAGCCTTTTCCAACGAAGCAGGACTGGGCGCGTCGGTGCTGGTGCACTGCGCGGCCAACGTGGAGGAGCCTGTCCAGCAGGGAATGTGGGGGATGTTCGAGGTGTTTGCAGATACCATGGTGGTCTGCACCCTCACGGCCCTTGTGGTGCTCACCAGCGGCCTTGTGGATCTGGACACCGGCGCGGCCCTGACCGGCGTGGAGGGCTCCGCAATGGTGGGGCAGGCCTTTTCCACGGTGTTCGGGGCGTTCGGGCCGCAGTTCATCGCGGTGTCGGTCCTGTTGTTTGCCTATTCCACTACGCTGGGGTGGAGCCATTACGGCACCCGGGCAGTGGTGTATCTGCTGGGGGAGCGTGCCGCCGCAGGATATAAACTGGTGTTTGCGGCCATGGTGCTGGTGGGTGCTGTGATGAAGCTGGATCTGGCCTGGGCGCTCTCCGATACCTTCAACGGCCTGATGATGCTGCCCAATCTTGTGGGCGTGGTGGGGCTTTCGGGGGTGGTGGTCCGGGAGACACAAGCGTATCTGAAACGAAAATGACCCTCTCCGTCCCTGCAGTCTGTCTGTCAGATGCGGGATGGAGAGGGTCATTCTTTATCGCTTCTTTTTATTTGGCTTCGGGGCAGGCCGCTTCAGGCTCCGCACCGCGTCACGCCCGGCGGCGATGCCGCTGCCAAAGGCCCAGTGCAGGTTGAAGCCGCCGCAGCTGCCGGCGCAGTCCAGCGTTTCACCCACGAAGTACAGCCCCGGACAGCCCTTGAACTGGAAGGTGGGTTCCACCTCGGTCAGGGCAAGCCCGCCGCCGGTGGTCTGTGCCTGCCGCCAGCCGCAGGGGGTAAGCCCCTCGAACCGCCAGTGCTTGGCGGTGCGGGCAAGCTTCTGCCAGCTGCCTGCGGGCAGGGCGTGGGGGGCGGTATCCGGCAGGGCGGCAGCTTCCCAGAGGGCGTAGCCCAGCTTGACGTTCAACAGCCCTGTCCAGAACCCGGCAAGGGTGTCGGATGCGGTTTGGATGGCGTGCCGGGCAAGCAGGCGGGTCAGGTCTATCTCGCTCAGCTCCGGGAACAGGTCAAGTTCCACGACAGGGTCTCTCAGCCTGCGCCCGGGGGCAAGCAGGCCGGACAGCTGCATGATGCAGATGCCGGAAAGCCCGTAGTCGGTAAACTGCACCTCGCCAATCTCTTCTGCCAGCACCCGGTCGCCGTCCAGCAGGCGGGCGGCGGCTTTGGCGCGGATGCCTGCAAGGCTCTTGTTCGGCTTTGCGCATTGCAGGGCGGTCAGGCAGGGGTAAAGCGGACGCATCTGCCCGCCGCAGTCGGCGGCAAAGCGGGTGCCGAAGCCGTCCGTGCCGAACTGCGGCCCGGCGGCGCCGCCCATGGCGCAGATAACGGCATCTGCCCGCAGGCTTTCGGTGTCGCCCTCGGCGTTTGTAAACTGCACGGCGTAGCCGCCCTTGCTCTGGCGCAGGGTGCTTACCGTGCAGCCGGGGCGCAGCTGTACAGTGTGCCGCTGCAAATGCAGCTCCAGCAGCGCCAGCACGTCGGCTGCCTGATTGGAATAGGGGTACACCCGCCCAGCCTCATCGGTGCGGGTGTACAGCCCCAGCTGCTCAAACCACGCCAGCGGCGCGGCGGCATCCACCGCCGCCAGCAGGGGCTGCAGCGCGGCGGGGTCGGCGGTGAAGTACTTTTCCGGCGCAATGGCGGTGTTGTCCAGATTGCAGCGGCCGTTGCCGGTAGCCAGCAGCTTTTTGCCCACCTTGGGGTTGCGCTCCAGCACCGTGACGCGGGCAGCGGGCGCGGCCTGTGCAGCCGCCAGCGCAGCGGCCAGTCCGGCGGCACCGCCGCCCAGAATAAGGATGTGTGCCATGCGGACACCTGCTTTCTTTGGGTTTATTCCTATTTATTGTAGCAGAACCCCGCCCGGAACGCAATGCGGCGGGCAAAGCAAAAAATGTGCTGCCGGTATAATTTGCCGCCGCTGACAGATACTACATACAAAGGAAACCGCAAGGAGGGCAAAATAATGAAAGCAACCGGTATCGTGCGCCGCATCGACGAGCTTGGCAGGGTGGTGATCCCCAAGGAGATCCGCCGCACCCAGCGCATCCGGCGGGGCGACCCGCTGGAGATCTTTACCACCGGCGACGGGGAAGTGATCTTTAAAAAATACTCGCCCATGGGCGAGGTGAACACCCTTGCCGCCCAGCTGGCAGAGGTGCTCAGCCGCCAGTTTGCGCTGACCGCCTTTGTGTGCGACAGGGACCGCATTCTGACAGTCAGCGGCAGCGGGCGGCGGGAGCTGACCGACCGCAGCATCAGCCAGCCGCTGGAAAAGCTGATGGATGCCCGCAAGCCCTACCAGAGCTCCGGCAACCCGGAAAAGACCCTGCTGCCCTGCGAGGGCGCACCCCGGGTGCTGCTATGCGCCGCGCCGGTGCTGGCGGGCGGGGACGTGACCGGCGCGGTGGGTCTGTTGACCGAGGACCGCACCGCCTGCTCGGAGGACGCCCAGTGCAAGGCGGTTGCAGTGGCAGCGGCCTTTCTGGCAAAGCAGATGGAGGAGTGAAAACACCGCCGCCCGGCCTGTGGAGACAAGCCGGGCGGCGGTGTACATGAAAGGATGAATGTGAGGATGATTATTTGGTGATGGTCACAGGCACCTTTTTCAGGCTGTTCCATGCGCGGATGATGCGTGCATTGGTCACCTTGGTGTCCGGGCCGAAGGTTGCGCCGTGGTCGGAGAGCAGACCCTGCTCTGCGCACCAGCGGGCGGCTTTCTGCTGCTCGATAGCGTCAGCGGGGATATCGGTATACAGTGCGGTGCTTACAGGGTCGGGCTTGCCGGCAGTCGTCCACAGGACGTTTGCCAGCTCCTGACGGGTGGAGGGGATAAAGCCGTCCGGCAGCGCATAGTGCAGGTACAGGGAAGAACCATAGACATAGGTGGCATAACCCAGACCCGCAGTGCCCAGCACGATGCCAAGTGCGGCTGCGCCGGAGGAGAGACCCGGGTCGATCTCATCGCCGGGTTTGTCCGGTGTGGGCGGCACGGGTTTGTCCGGTGTGGGCGGCACGGGTTTGTCCGGTGTGGGTGGCGTGGGTTTGTCCGGTGTGGGTGGCACGGGCTCTTCGGTCACCAGAACGATGGACGCCGGGGAATACACGTCAATGGTGTAGCTGCCGTCATCGTTTTTCCGGACTTTATCGGTTCCCATAATGGATTCGCCGTCTGCAAGGCAGTCGGTCAGTGGGGCAGCGGTCTTTACGGTAATGGTGTTGGGCTGCTCAGACGATCCGCTGGGGACAAAAAGACTGGTGTAGTTTTCAGAAAAGCCATCATTTACAGGCACTTGGAAGGCGCTGCCATTCTGATCTCTCACAGTGGTAAAGGCAATGGCGCTGCCTTCCGGCAGAGTGGGCTCGTTTACAAAATAGCCGCCGGTGATCTGAAGATTGGGCAGGTTGGTGATGTTGCTTACATCCACAGCTTTGGTAAACAGGCCGCCGGTGATGGAAAGCGGGGAGCGACATCTTCCGGTGAAAACCTCGCCGTCAAACAGGCCGTTGCTGATGGTGATGGAAGCGTCATCATTCGCAAGCTTCACACGCTTTTCAAAGGTCCCGCCATTGATCTGAGCCACGTGGGAGGAGGCGTTTATCTTAACAGCTTCCTCAAAGGTGCCGCCGGAGATGGTGCCGTCGTTGTTGTGCACCTCCCTTTTGAAGGTGCCGTCGGAGATGGTGTCGTGGTTGTACACATTCTCTTGGAAGGTACCGCCGGAGATGGTTTTGTAGTTGACCACCTTCCCTTGGAAGGTACCGTTGGAGATGGTGCCGTGGTTGTACGCTTCCCCTTGGAAGGTACCATTGGAGATGGTGCCGCCGAAGTTGTCCACCTCCCCTTGGAAGGTACCGCCGGAGATGGTGCCCTCATTGTAGGCAAAACTGCCGACGGTACCGCCGTTAAATTCGGCATCTTTATAAATATCGAGAGTTGCCCACAATGCGCTTTCCGCCTCAGCCTCCGAGGAGGGCTGCAGGGTGAAGGTGCCTTGATGCAATTCCAAGTTAAAGCTTGTTGCACGGCCATATGCCCAATGTTCACTGTCGCCCTCACTTTCGGGATGGCCTTCGGCGTTCAGCTGGATGGTAATGCTGTCGGCGGTGCCGTTTTCTGCGTCCAGATCACGGCTGCTGCGGGTGGCGGCTTCCTCCTCGGTGCTGCGGGAGGCGTCGGCCTCCTGTACAAGGGGTGCAGCCTTTTTGGCCGTGGTCTGGGCGGGTGCATCGAACACCGGGGCAGCTGCCAGTGCAGACACCGGCAGCAGGGACAGCAGCATACTGCCGGTCAGCAGGATGCTTACAATGCGTTTGGCTTTCATAAAGTTTCGCTCCTTTCGTGTGGGTTTTATACGGGGTGTCGTTACCATAAATATACCATAAACTAGGCAAAAACAAAAGAAATTCTGCGCGAATGGGGATTAAAACTGCGCGAATGGCTGAAAAGGAGGGAAAACTAAAACACTGCTGCCCGGGGATGTTCTCTTTTGACACCAAAAGAGAACCAGAAAAGTGCCAGCGATTTCGACGCGCTGGAGCCACGAAAAAGGGGCTGCTCGCCCCTTTTAACCCCAAAGAGGAGGGCTACACCGGAAAAAACTGAAGATTCACGCCTGTTCGGCGTGAAGATCTTTTAACCGTTTTTTCCGGCTCCGCCGATTTGCAGCCCCTCAGTCGCTGCGCGACAGCTCCCCCAAGGGGGAGCGGCTGCGCTCGCAAGCTTTGCGGTTTAGCCGGAAACTGTACCACCATGCCAAAGGCTCCCTCCCAGAGGGAGCTGGCAAAGCCGCAGGCTTTGACTGAGGGAGTTCACACCCCCTTTATGACAGAATTATGAATCTTTATAAACATTTTTGCAAAGGGCTTGACAGCAGGGCAAAAACGATTATAATGGTCTTAGCACTCAGGAACAAGGAGTGCTAAACAAACAAAAGCAATACAAAAAGGAGGCAGGCGCTATGACGATGGATGCACGCAAGCAACGGGTCTTGCAGGCGATCGTGGCGCTGTATGGCCTTGAGGGCGAGCCGGTGGGCAGCAGCGTGCTGGCAAACTACTTTGATATGGCAGTGTCCAGCGCAACGCTGCGCAACGAGATGGCGGCGCTGACAAAGCTGGGCCTGCTGGAGCAGCCCCACACCAGCGCAGGGCGTGTGCCCAGCGCCAAGGGCTACCGGTATTATCTGGACAACCTGCTGACCGACGATCAGCCGCTGGACCGCGTTACCCGCGCCCGGGTGGATGCGGTGTTCGCCAGCCTTGACCACGAGCCGGAAAAGCTGGCACAGGGCGCTGCCAAGGCGCTGGCCGCCATCAGCGGCTGCACCGCCGCCGTCAGCACCCCCTGCGCCGAGGATCTGTGCATCGCCCATTACGAGGTGGTGCAGGTGGGCCGCAGCGCAGCCGCTGTGCTGGCGGTGACCACCGCCGGTTACGTCCGCACCCGTGTGGCGCGGGTGCGCAGCGGCCTCTCCCGTGAGAAAGCCGCTGCCCTGGCCGCACTGCTGAACCACAGCCTGACCTTTGTGGCGCCGGTGGATTTGTCCGGCCGGATGCTGGCCGAGCTGTGCAGTCAGATCGACCCGGAACTGGTGCCCGTCATCAGCGCCGCCGCCGCCATCCTGCAGGACTCGGTCAAACCCCACGTCTTTCTGGGCGGCGAGCAGCACCTGCTGGACTGGCCGCAGCTGGACGGCAAGGTGGGCGACATCCTCACCCTGCTGAACGACGAGGAACAGGCCGCTGGCCTCATCGCACCCCCCGCAGACCGCAATGAGAGCGTGCTGCTGGGCGAGGATCTGGAGCCGCAGATCCCCGGCATGTGCATCGTGAGCGACCGGTATCTGGTGGGCGGAGGCCTGTGGGGCTCCATTGCCCTGATCGGCCCCACCCGGATGCCCTTCCAGAAGCTGATGCCGCTGCTGCATTACTTTGCAGACCAGCTGGGCGAGGGCATGAGCGGCAAACGAAAAGACACCCCGCAGGCTGCCGCACCCCGGCGGACTGTGATCTATAAGGAGGATCTGGAATGAGCGAAGAAACCAAAAAGACTGCTCCCGCTGCGGAAGCGGAGCAGCAGCCCGCCGCCGCTCCGGAGGCAACGGCAGAGCAGGCAGCTCCCGCACAGGAGCCCGCCGCAGAAGAAGCTGCCGACCCGAAGGACGACAAGAAAAAGGACGGCGGCTGGTTCAACAAGAAGGCCCGCGAGATGGAAGCCGTCAAGGCTAAGCTGGACGCGGCCGAGCAGAACGCCGCACAGGCCAAGGAACAGCTGCTGCGCATGGCTGCCGAGTACGACAACTACCGCAAGCGCTCCACCCGCGAGGCCGACCAGAAGTTTGGCGACGGTGTTTCCCATGCAGTGGAAAAGATCATCCCCATTCTGGATACGCTGAATATGGCTGCCAACGCCCCCACCACCGATGAGAATTACAAAAAGGGCGTGGTCATGACGCTGGATAAGGCGGCAAAGGCACTGGAAGCCCTCCATGTGGAGGAGATCGAGGTGCTGGGCAAGCCCTTTGACCCCAACTTTATGAATGCTGTGCAGCAGATCCCCGCCCCGGACGGGCAGGAGAGCGGCACGGTGGTCACCGTTTTCCAGAAGGGTTACAAGCTGGGTGACAAGATCATCCGCCATGCAACCGTTGTGGTGGCCGAATAAACAAGCCGAACCTCCCGCAAGGGAGTTTGCAATAACATCCGCTTGACATCATCATAAGCATCATATAAACAAGATTTGTTCTTTCGAGAGGAGACATCATTATGAGTAAGATTATTGGTATCGACCTTGGTACTACCAACAGCTGCGTAGCTGTTATGGAGGGCGGCGAGCCCGTTGTCATCGCCAACTCTGAGGGCGCCCGCACCACCCCGTCCGTTGTCGGCTTCACCAAGACCGGCGACCGTCTGGTAGGTCAGGTTGCAAAGCGTCAGGCTATCACCAACCCCGACAACACCGTTTCTTCCATCAAGCGTCAGATGGGCACCGACCACAAGGTGACCCTGAACGGCAAGGAGTACACTCCCCAGCAGG
>ERZ773243.1019-NODE-1019-length-34171-cov-37.493024_pt1 | contig 34171 bp, 74 predicted proteins | sample MGYA00580520_ERZ773243 | MGnify/ENA primary metagenome ERZ773243 (study PRJEB29015, sample SAMEA2737747) | human gut metagenome | biome: human gut; feature: human-associated habitat; material: faeces | place: China | collected 2012 ... | reverse complement strand
AGAAGAATATCGACAGTATAAGCGGACACTGGATAATAAAAAATGATTATAGAAGGGACTAAACAATGATTATTAATAATAAAAACGCAACGGAAAATACAATATATAATGCATACGGATATACAGTTAATGCAATAGAAGCGATTTATAGATGGACTTATGATAACTCAAACCGTGAACAAAAATGCTATACAATGGTTTCTATTTTGGATTCTAAAAATATGGAAATTTTCCGTTATAACGGTTTTAATAATCCAGCTTTTGCCGACATTCTCGAAAAAAACATTGATTGCTTTTTATGGTGGATTAAAACCAATAAACCGGATATATACGACCTTGAAAAAACTTTTTACAATGCCATTATCAAAAATTCTTGTTTATTCTCATATAGAATAGATCAAAGGAAAAGAAGAGAAGCGAAACTTGCAGCAGAACACGAAAAGATCGCAGAACGTGAAAAGCTAGAAAATGAAATTGAAACGTATTGCAAGGATAACGGATTAAATTTGTATAAAATATATAGCAATTATTATATTGTTTCTTTTCAGGATGAAAAAATAAAAGAATCTTTTAATCATGCAACCGTGGACAGATTAAAGTGTTATATAGACTTTATACACGCTCATCCGGAAAATAAGCAAGCGAAAATTATCTATGAAGCTACAACTTATAACAACGACTTAAACGTTATTTTATCGGAAATTAAAGCGTTATAGAGGTACAAGCCTATGTTATACGGATATTATACAGCGACTTGCTATTATGGACTTGTAGAAGGTCATTATATGCAGTTTGAGACAGAAGCAGCCTATAAAGAATATATGGAGGAATAAAACAATGAAAATACTACAGAAAATCGCAGTAAATAATCAAAATACACTTGTTATTGGAATAGAGGGAACTACTTATTATAAATGGTTATTAAAACCAAACGGAGAAAAGGAGACCGATCCGTTTTGGAATAGCGTTATTACAAAAGATATGTATAAATTACTTATAGAAGATTATATAGAAGGCAAAATTCCAGATAGTTTCATCAGTTCCACTAAAAAATATAAAAATCCTTTTATTGATAGTGACATTGATACTGTTATCGGACTTTCTAACTGGTTTTCGTATGCTTATACAGTGTGGAACGGCAAAACAAAAACATGGATTTATGGCAGAAATAAAGACTATGAATATGAAATGAAAACGCTTGGTAAAGATATTTAAGGGAAAGGAAGAATAAAACATGGGCAAAGAATATTACATAATTATGCGAAAATATTATGGTTTTTCTAATTATTACGATACAGATTTATCAAAAAAGGAAGATTGTTTTTCTTTTGATACAGAGTATGAAGCAAATAAATGTTTGCGGAATATATTTAATAATGGTGAATGGATGGAAGACGAAAAGCATGGAAAAATAAGACATTATATAGAGAAAAGAATAGAATTATTATAGAAAGAGTGATATTAAATGAAAAAATTCAAAGAATATATTGAAAAGTGGTTAGATGGATACAAAGTAAGAGGTATTCAAGTATCATTGCTTGATATAAGAGAATGTGTTAGAATATATAATGCAATGGTACGGAATGAAAAACCTGAATTTATCAATGGTAAAGTAAAAGAAATACTTAGTAAATGCAAAATAGAAACAGTTGTAGAAGGGATTGGATGGAGGATTGCATAATGAAAGCTTGTAATAGCTGTAAACATTTTTGGTATGATAATTCAACCGGCACTTCTGAATGTGGTCAGTATGACAATATGACAGAGGATGAAACTGATAAGTATTATACAAACGGAGAAGATAATTGTCCGTTCTATAAGGAAGATACAAATTAATCAATGAATACAATTTAATAGAGAGAATAATTAAGCAGATAGCAGATAATGTTATCTGCTTTTTTAATTCCAAAAGGAAAAACTGTTTCTTGAAGAGAAAGGAGTGATTGATATGGTATACCAGTGGACGGGCGAATGGACGGAAGAAAAAGATTATAGTACATATCCAAAAGAAAAATGGTGCGATTACGATTATATGGCTGCATGGATTAGAGAACAGAAATACGAGCCAAAAACATCAATGGAAAGCTTGATCACGAATATTTTCTTACATTATGATTGTGAAATTGAAGAAGAGTCAAGCAGTTATAATACAGAGAATGGAAACTTTGAAGGGACATATATTGAAGCTGTACAGGCATATGTAACTGATACAGGATTAAGCGAATTTGATTATGAAGCATAGATTGGAGTGATGGAAATGAGAAGAACAACCAAAAAAGAACGAAAAGAAAATGCAAATAGATTTTACAATATGTTTATGAATAGTAATTGCAATCAGGCAGCTATTGTAGTTGAAAGAACAGAAAGTAGTAATCCGAATATCAATAGGTGCAGATTCATAGCAGTTCTATCAACACTTGCATTTATGGAAAATCCAATAGTAATTGCAGAGTCTGTATCTGGGATTACAGGTTGTTTTATGGAATTATTAGATGATATTAAGCCAAGAAGAGGAACAGAAAAAACATATTTTGATGATGGTTTTAATGATTGGCTTGAAGAAACGTATAAGTTCAGAATTATATATAAGGATGGGCTTGTATTTATGTTGGAAAAGAATATTGAAGAAGCACAGTAAATAGCAATTTCATTTTAAGATTGGAGAGTGATTTATATGTTATTAGATAAAAAGATACAGGATATTTTAGAGAAGAATGAATTCAATTTTGATGAAGAAATTAATGAACAGGATAATGGAAAATATATTGAAATCAATCAGAGTACACCAGAAGGAGAAGATTGGTGGGAGACAATCTGGTTTGATGGTACATACGAAGGATTTACAAATGCAATTGAAAAACGAGTATTGAATTTTGATGTCGATGAAGAAGTCGAAATATGGATTCCAAATAGAGGTAAGGGTGGTTGCCCTGATAGTATTATGGATTTAGTTCATGATGCTGAATGGAAACAGAAAACATTAGAAAACTTATTGGATGATTTACAGGAAAACGAAAAAGAAGAAAAGGAAATTACAAAAGAGTCTGTTGAGAATGAGTTATACGATTTTTTCAATGACAAAATGGAAACAGGCGATGCACCTGAAATTGAAGGTGTGTGGAAACAATATGATCCTGCAAACGGTAATATTATTGCCATTGATTGTAAAGGTGGAAAGCAGATCCGATTAATTATTCAGGTAGATTAAGGAGTGATGAGATATGAATTATACTTATTTTGGAAACAGAATTGAAAGAAGCCCATTAGGGAATATGGGGTTACAGTTATTAGAAGCTCAAGAGAAATTAGTTTCTCAAGAATATGAAGTTGAGAATCTTAGAATTAAAGCAGATATGTATAAAGCATATTTCTTTCGTAATTTTTCATTAGCAGAAAAATTACGAAAACAAAGTGAAGAAAACGGAGATGCACTTATTGGAGAGTTTGATGGTTTTTCATATGCAAGTTGGAGAGCAAACGCTGTATATAGAACGCTTGAAGATATGTGCGATGAAGGACTATTAACTGAAAAAGAATATAGAGAATGCAAAGTATGAAACAAGAGTTTCTTTGGAAGATTGGAGGAATAAATATGTGCATGTATTGTGAAAGAAGAACAGACATAAAATTTGGACGGGAACAACCGAAACTTCCATACCATAGTAATAATCTAAACGAAGGTAGATTGAATGGAAATGTATTAGAAAATGAAAAATGGGACGGTGTTATTCATGATTATCAAACGGCTACTCCAGAATTAATTCTCACTTGTCCTGGTTATTTTAACGGAGAGGGTGTTGGTTCTATTTACATTCCAATAAAATATTGTCCTGAATGTGGAAGAAAATTGGGAAATAAAAAATCATAAGAAATGAGGATTTACTCGGAAAGAGAGGCAAATAATATGGTAAGAAAAATTAACAATAGATTATATAAAATCAATACATATGCTTCTGCACACATTATTGAAATAGATGACAATTATGATGAAGAAGTACAGAAGTTAAGAAAAGAAATCCAGCTTAACAGTCTTGGATACAAATTAAATTTACTTGTATATCTTGCCACATTAACGGTACAGGGCTATGCGATTTTAAGCGTAACGGAATTTAACATTGATGGAAGTAAACCTAGAGTTGCTTATGCAAGTAGCAAAGATTTTAAAAAGATTGTTAAGTATTATTCTAGGAAGAAAGCATAGGAAACGATGATTTCTTGGAAAGAAAGTGAGGTTAATTTTATGGATTATAAATCGTTAGCACAAAAATATATCAAATATGGAATTGAATGGCTTGAAGGCGAGTTTGATACATACAAAGGTATGACAACAATAATGGAAACAGAAGAAAATTTGAATAGAGAACAGTTAGAAATGTTGTGCGATGAAATCAAAAAAGACACCAGAGTTAAAATGGCAATGATTGACAGTGAACATGAGTGTACTATTACAGTTATGTTTAACAGATGAAACGGAAATTTACTGTCCTTTTAATAGGACACAAAACATGGTATAATATATAAGAAAGAAGGTTGATGAATATGGCAGGATATAATGGATTTAGTATGAGCAACAATGCAGTTGCAGCCTATGAAGATGGTGAAAAACCGTTAAGCAAATGGACAAAGGCAGATATTTTTGATACAATAGAAGAGCAGGAAGTTGAGTTAAAATGTTCAATAGAAAAATTGAAGAAACTTCCAGTAAAAGTATTAAAGGAAATTTGCTTAACATATTCTTCGTGGCATCATACAAGTAATCATTATAATAAAACAGATTTCTATTCATTAGATGTAGATAGAATAGAAAATTTGACAGATGATAAAATTGAAGAATTGCTTTTGTATTATAAAACAGACAAAAAAGCAGAATCTAAACCTTCGGAAGAAAGGTGGAAATGTGCTTTCTTAGAATGGTCTGGTAGTAGAAAACATCCAGTGGCAACAGAAGTTATTGAAGAAGGTATTATAAAAGGCAATTGGTTCTATCGTAAAGATGGTTCTAAAAAGAAAACTACAGCTAATGGATTTAAGTTTATAAAGAAAATTCAGTAGTCAAAAGGAATTCAATTCGTTTTTCGATAGTATCAATAACTTTATCAGATAAACCATTCCATTGTGGTTTCATTGAAAAGAAATCAGTCATTATAATTGCAGCAAATGCATTTGCATCAACTTCTGCTATTTGAAGGTTATATTCTTCAACTGATGAACATTTGTTAGATGGTTTATATCCTGATAAATAAAATTCCTCATCAGTTTGATATTGATAAATATGACGAAGTTCATGAGCAATGGAAAATACATAATCTGGATTTGGTTTATCTACTTTAGTTAAATAAATTATATTAGCAGTTGGTTCGCATTGAGCCAATGTAGTTTTAGTAGGAAAATGAGAAGTATCATATGAAATTTTTGGTATTTCTATTTCAAGTAACTCGCAAACATCTGTTATAAATTCTTTTATCATAGTTAATCCCCCGATAGGGAATAGTATAACAGAATATAAATGGAAAGAAAAGAGGTAGTTATTATGGAATTTTTTGCAACATTATTATTTATTGGAATGTGTATTTACATATCACATAAAGACGAATGGAAATCAAACAATAGGTTGCCACCACCAGGTTATCATATAGACAGAATGCGGGCAACTGATGATATTAGAAGATATGGTAAACATTATTATTATCAGGCTCACATCGCAGGAAAGTATGATGTAAAAGACGAATAATACAATAAAATAATAGGATAAACATTGATTAAGCCATCAGATTAATTTCTGGTGGCTTTTATAATAGGAAGAAACGGAGAATATAATTATGAATACATATAAAATTATTGGAAAATTTAAGTGTTATGAAAATACAATGGTAACTGTAATAATGAACGGTGCAGCTTGTATTATGCCGGAAAGAGAATTTAATCGTATTATTGAGACAGAACGTAAATGGAATAAGGGACATAAGGCTGCATAAAGTGTTGAAATGGAGGAAAATATGAAGACGAGCGAATTATTAAATGATATTAAGGATTTAGTTTTATTATCACCATCGGCAGAGTATTACTTGAGAGGTTATTTAAGCCGGTTGGATGGAGAGACATTAGAAAATGATTTGGATGACGAGGAGGAATAGATATGAGATTAGTATATAAAGACACAGGAAAAGAAGTACAGAAAGGCAATGTGCTTACTGATTTCAGAGGAGAACAGGCAATTGCGGATTATTGGAGAGAACCAACACATGGAATTGGCAAAATATCAGTAAAGAAAAATCAAGAAGATAAAATGTGCTGTGGAGAATATTATGTTTCTGTTTTTGGGTTAGAGTGGGCACAGTAAATGGATATTTCTTTAGGAAAGGTAAATGGTGAATAATATGATAGCTTTTGGAACGGAAGAATATGGAAATAGTGATGGATTTAAAATTATTTGTAATAAATGTGGAAGAGAAGCATGTATTGTTCCAACACATTATTATAAGGAGGTTGGAAAACTTGAAAAGATAACTCTTGAATTTAGATGTATTTGTGGAAACAAATATGGAGCAACTATTCATGAGTAAATGCGTGTTTCATATGGAAAGGAGAAATTAAAATGAATGAATCATTATTAGCATTATTGAAAAAAGAGGATGATCTTCTAAGAGATGTACGGTTAAATAAAGAAACTTATGAGATGTTGAGAGATAAAAATAAGCATCTTGCATCTGAATACATGGAAAAACTAGAAGCGTCTAAAGATGATCTTTTAGAGTGTCGAAAAGAAATCTCGCAATATTTGGATTTTTTGGAGGTTTTAAAAGAGAACTAAATTCGCATTTCTTTAGAAAGGATGTGTTTATATATGACAATACAAGAGAACGCAAAGTTTACTTGTGAAAGATTGGTGCAAGAGTATATCGAAAATGGCTCATTTAAAGGGATGAACGATTTTTGGGACACATTAGCAATCATTAAACATTCTTTGGAGATAAATGCAATAAACAAAGGAGATGCTGAAAGATATTGTTATCATTTACATGTCACATTTGACGAAATGATGACGGCATAACAGGGAGGGATGCAGATGCTATTTATACAATGTTGCATAGTTGGATTTACATTTTTTGTATGGATTATATCAATAAGCGAAAAGAAAATACCTCATGGAATAATTGAGTGGATTTTAACCATATTGTCTATAATTATATTAATAATTTGGATATTTAGATATTAGAATGAAACTAAGATTTATTTTTATAAAGTGATTGAGTTGTTGAATGATACGTAGAATACAATATATAGTATAAGGTAAACGTAAACCGCTAGTAATAAAATACTGGCGGTTATTTTTAATAAAAAACACAATATAATCACAAAAAATATGATTGACAGCACATAAACAAAGTGATAATATAATCAGTGTAAGGAGGATAAAAACGAAATGGCGAGAAAATCAATGTCAATCCAGATTGAAGAATCCTTACAAGATGCTTTTAGGGATAAATGCAAAAGTGAAAACTTGAAATATAGTGAAGTAGCAGAAGCATTGTTACAGGCATATGTAGAGGGCAGCATAAATGTTGCAATTGAAACTAAATATAAAGTAACACCTAAAGCCTTGTAACAAAAAGGAGCAGGTATCCAGCGACCAAACCGAAACCTACTCCTAACCGACACTTGAATTAAATCGAAATGTACTCTTATTATATCACTTTCTTATGACTTATTCAAGTTGGAAATCCCAAAGAGATTTGTACCTTGAAAACTAATAACGGATTGGCTATCTGTAAAAGCTGTCGTGATGAAGTTGAAATACTTTGGATAGTCTGCGAGCAAAATGGAGAATAAAACATTAGAAGGCTATCAACAAATTTATATAAGAAAGGAAGATGCGATATGCGATTAACAAAAGAGCAGAAAGAGAAAGAAAATATTATCTCTGATAGAAATATGAGAGATAAGTGTGCAGGACATTATGAAGTTTTAGAGAAAGTAAAGAAGTTATTACTCATTCCAGATACAGAATGTGCTACACAGAAGCAAGTGGCAGATTATTATGAAGTCGGTGAAAAAGCAATAGAAACTATTTGTAGCCGACACAAAGACGAATTGACAATGGATGGATTTTCATTAAAGAGTTATAAGGAATTTCTAAACATTCGTAATGAAGGAATAGAAACTGTTGTTGGAAAAACAATTTTCTCATTTACCAATGGCGAAACATTGACAGTTCCAAATAGAGGACTAAAGGTATTTCCACGTAGAGCAATATTGAGAGTTGGAATGTTACTTAGGGATTCAGAAATTGCAAAGGAAGTCAGAACACAGCTTCTTAATATAGAAGAAAAGACTTCAACGGAAATAAAAACAGAAGACATTGAAGAGGAGCAGAAGCTAATGCTTAGTGTTGGAATGGCTGTAGCAAGTGGAGATGCAAATGCAGTTGCAATAGCATCGGCAAATCTTGTAGCGTTTAAGAATAGGCATATTGAAAAATTGCAGAATGACAACAAAGCATTGGCGGGTGAGATTCTTTCATGGTCTGATAGAAAGAAATTAAATGCAGGTGTTAGACAGTTAGCTGCCGTGACAGGTATTCCATTCGGGAACATGTGGAATGAACTTTATAAGAACCTTCAGTATAAATATGGAATCTGTTTGAAACAGAGAGGTGGAAAACCATATATCCAGTGGGTTGATGAAAGTGAATGGGAGAATGTTATTAAAACATTCTGTGCAATGTGCGAAGCATATGATCAATCACCAACAGAAATGTTTCAACAGACTACACCAGAAATTAAAGCATAGTTACATATTTGAGTGCTGATATGAAGCATTCGACTTGTTCTATACTTCTCAAGTCAAAAGAAGTAGTGTATAATAATAAAGAAAGCGAGTAATGAATATGAAATATGGAGATATAGTTGTATATAAAAATCAGATTGGAACAGTTGTAAAAAGTGAAAATGAGTTTAAATTTCATCCGTGTAAATATGGATGTTGTGATTTTAGCGAGTTAGATACGATCACAGATGCTGATGTAAGAGAAGCGACATCTGATGAAAAACTGGAACTAATAAGAAAAGAATTTACATGGGGCAAAGTGATTGATATACATTGTATTGGAGAATATCAGATTATAGAATACGAAAGCAAAACTGCACCTAAACATTTATGGCATACATATATTAATTATGCTGATACAAATAATTCTTATATGTCTTTAGACTCGGCATTAATTGGTTGTATTGGACGTAAATACGAAGGCGCAAATGGAAGGGCTGCGATGTATTTTGAGAAAATGATTGGTTTGGAATAGAACAATTGGAAGATTGGAGGTAAATAATATGAAAGATATGAATATTACAGGAAATGCAATCGAAAATTTATTAATGTCGTATGCAGATCATAAAGCACAAGTAAGATTATTTATGGAAGACGAGAATGTTAATGCTGATGAATTGGAAGAAAATTCAGAATTTATGTATCATAAAGGATTCTGTGAATGTGCCGAAAGATGGATTAGATGTCTTGGTATAAGTCCAGATAGTCCTAAAATCGAACAAATGATTAAAGATTGTATGTAAACCAATGAAACCAAGTTTTCATGTGGAATGAAAGGCATAGTAAAATGGACAAATATTCGATTGTAGGACATTCAAAGTTAATAGATGAAAGTAATAATTTATGGGGATTTGTAGTAGAAAGTGACAATTCAGAAGATATATTATTGTCTGATGACTATTTTAGTTCTAGCATTGTAATTGCATTAGACGAAATTGCGCAGTTTAAAAATAAACCAGAAATAAAAGAAGGTCAAAAAGTAAAAATTACAATAGAAATAGAAGAATAAGAAATCTAAGTTTCAGGAGGTTATGAATGCAAAATAAAAAATATAAGTACAAAGTGAGTAATATAGCGGATGATGAGACAAGCGGATATATAGAGTTGACACCAGACGAAGCAAGGATTGTGCAATATGCAACAAATCAAGAAAATTGGAATATTATAGAACAAGGAGAATATAGTGGTGGATTTGAAATTGACGTAAATAATCCAATTGAAATTTAACTTTCCTTTTATTTTAAAGACGAGGTAAACAAATATGTCAAATGTAATAGAAAAATTAGTACATGAAATTATAAACCCAACAAAAATTTCTGACTTGGTTAAATATGACGCTCCATCAAACCTATTATTAGCAGGTAACGATAAGACAATTTTATATGATCAAAATTGGTTCGTAGATGGAATTCAAAGAACTTCTATAATAAAAGAATATAAAAATGGGAGTATGAAAATATAATGATTAGAAATTCGACATTCATTGGAAGATAGGAGGTAATATTTATGCAGGGGACTCGTGATTTGAAGATTGATTTAGATAGATTTGATTATTATTTTGACAAGGGAAATGAATACAAAGAAAATGAGTATAAGGATTTAATTGTAACTCATGTAAGAGAATTGCTTGATAAAGATCCGTATTCAAAAGAATTAGAAGTTAAAGAGATTTTATCAAAAGAAATATTTGAAAAAATGTCAGATCAAGGTGCTGCACAGGTGTTGAGAGATATTCTTTTCTCGGATGATAATGCAATTGACTGGGGACATGCATTTTACAGTATACAAAAGAATATGCCAGAATTGAAAATGTTTGATTAGAAATGAGGTAATATAGTTGAAAATAAGATATGCTATTGAAAAAGAAATAGAAGTTCCAGATAATTTAACAGCTATGGACATTGATGATATCATTTCACAGAAATGTAAAGAAGTGAATGGTTTTGATTATCAATGGATACATACAAGCGAAATTAATAAACAACATTTAACAGGATTATTTGATGAATTGGAGTGAAGTGAATGAGTATTAAAGACAAACCAAATAAAATAAAGGCAAAATTATTAGTGGAAGTCGAAACTGAATTTTATGACGATGAAAGCAGTGAAGAAACTGTTAGATACTGTGTTGAGCAGGATCTTGAAGATGCTGGATTAAATGTTATTGATGTGTCAGTAGATAACACTATGAGAACTTTTAGAGTTAAAATAGAACAGCTTATAGAGAATTTTGAAAATGGTATTGGAAATCGGAACATGAATGATTTAGAACAAGGAAAATATGATGGATATAGAGATATATTGGACTTGTTGGATGAGATGGAATGAGGTGATATAAATGGTTGATATGAATAAAATTATGGAAGAAGAAATGGGAAAATATAAATTAAAAATAATGCAGGCTATATCAAAACACTTCTCTAATCCATATTGTGCAAAAACAGATATTGGTAAAGTGATGTACGAAAAAGAAATTTGGGACGTAATAGATTCGGTTAAGATAAAATAATAAATCTAATGAAAGAATTGTTTTAACGGAGGTGAATTTGATGACTAAACAATATTGTGATATATGCGGAAAAGAAGTAATGCATACAAATGTAAGAAGATTATGTATTAGTGCAAATAGTTATTGGAAAAATCAAAAGGATTTTGATATTTGTGATGATTGTGAAGAAGAATTAGTAAAATTAAAAAATGATACAGAGATTAATTTTGCTAAAAAATCAAAATGGTGGGAAGAGAATTCTAACGAGACTGGTGAAATTAATTATGGTTCGTTTAAATTAAGTGGAACATTTGAACAAGGAGGATATATTTGTCCTAAATGTGGTTATTGTAATAATGCTTATTCATTTGAACATATATGTCAAAAATGTGGTTATACAACTAAATAATAAATATCTGGCTGCTAGTAGAAATACTGGCAGTTATTTCATTATAAGAGAGAATATTATAATGTAAAATAAAAGAAAGGTTGTGATAATCATATGGGAATAAGTTCAAATATAGATGAAGTAATTTCATTTTTAAAATGTAAACAAAAAGAAGGATATAAAACTGTAGAATTAATAGATGATGCAAGAGTATCAGGCTGGTTTCAACTTAATCCAACGATACCATTTATATTTTGTGAGCAAGAACCTACTGTTTTAGGAATTGATATAAGAAAAAATAGAATGGAGTGACAGCAATGAACAAGCTAATACAGAAAGTCAAATGGAATTTAGACGGATCAAATACAGATATGTATGTATATGGCGAAGCTGATTTTGAAGCAAATAAGTCTATGCAAGAACTATTAGAAAAGCTGTATCAGTATGAGAATCAGCCTAATATGAGAGAAAATGTTGTTGAATATATTGGTGAGCTTAAAATGGAAATAAAGAGAGTAGAGCAATACATTGTTGATAACGAAAAGGAAGCAGAAACAACAAATAATATGTTACTTGCACGTTGTCAGACTTTACAAGAAGTTATCAATGATTTAAAAGGTAGATTGGAGGAAAGAGTATGATTGAAGCAAAGAGAATGATTATAAAGCATTTAAGAGAAGTTACGTTTTGTATGGTTGAAGAATCGAATGAAGAAACAGATTGTACAAAAAATAGATTTGGTAATAGGACAATGGATGAACTTAACAATATAAAATTTGATAAGGTTAGGTTATCGCAAATTAGTGATGATATTCCAAAAGTAAGAGAACAGTTTTATGGTAAAAATTTATGGTTATTATTAGATGAATGAGTTATTTCAAAAGGAGGAAAATAAAAATGAATGATGATATGAAGTATGGATATAATGTTTGTGGACAGCGTTTAAATGAAGAAATTGACACTATGATTGATGAAGTACATAATGCTTATATGAATAACACGGATGAAAGTGCAAAAGAGAGATTGGACGCACAAATTAAGATATTATGGAAAGTAAAAGATAAAATTGAAAATGCAATTTGTGATTGTCAATAAGTAAAATGAAAAATTGCTTTCTTACTGAAAGCAAATCAAATGTAAAAAAATAAGTATTAGAAGCAGGAATCATCTGCTTCTTTTTTATTATAGAAAAAGAGGTGACGAAAAATGAATATGGGAAATCCAAAGAGAAGTTCAAAATTTTTATGTTTAAATTGTATGAAAATAAATGAACTTGGATCTGGAATCCAGCGTGGAGGTCATCAGCGTGAAAAATGGCACATAAAGGATCTAGCTTGTTTTAATAAACCTTGTTGCGGAAAACAAACTAAGAATTTAGAAATTAGATGGTGTGACGATTTATTGGAGGCATATGATAGAGCCGAACAAATTAGAGATAGATACTATAAAAACGGAGAATAATACATATAGAAAGAGAGGTTATTTAATATGGCACAGACAAGAGATTATGCGACTAAGAAAAAAGGTAAAACTAAAGGTTATCCTTTTTGGAATATGGAAGATATCAAAGGGATGATTGATTATTTTCGTGAAAATCAATTATGGAATGATTATTTAAAATTTATGTTGTTATTTTTATTTGGAAGAAGAGTAGGCGATACACTAGATATGATATGGTCTGATATCTTTTATCCAAATGGAACAATAAAGGATGAGATTAGAACAATTGAGGAGCAAAAGACTGGAAAATATAATATCATATATATTTCACCATATGCAAAGCAGGTTATTAAAGAATATCTACAGATAACAGGCATCAATCCATTAGATAATTTAAATGATTATATTTTTCCTTATGACTTAAAGTATGAATGGAGAAAAATGGAGAACGATGATTTTTTTCATGAAACAGAGTCTATAAATTATTCTGACGAAGAAGCATTAGAAATGATTAATAGATTTACAGAGTTATACAACAAAGATTATAGTGAAGATAGAATTAAAAAGATTTTAAATGGGTGGAGAAAGCATCAAAAAGAATTTAAAACTTTAGGAGAATATATATATAAAGAAGTAATTTTTAAAGATATTTCAAAATGGCAAATTGGAGCATTTGATAAAATTTTTAAAAAAGCAGTGGAATTTAACAAAATTCAATACAAGGTGACGATTCATAGCATAAGGCGTTCCTTTGGATATTATAGTAAAGTGATTCATCCACATGATATGTTATGTTTGGAAACTTTACAGAATATTTTTGGACACAGTGACACACAAACAACTATGCATTATATTGGCTTATCTGAGGAAAGAGAAAGAATGTATTATACTGATATTGGAGATTTTTTAAATGGTGTATCAAATGGGAATTATGATCTAAAGAAGAATAGTCCCGTAATAACAATAAAAGAACAAGACTTAAGAAAGATTTTATTACAAGCCATTAAACTAAACTCTAATGATGCAGCGATATCTTTAAATCAAATATTAGATAAAATTGATGAGGTGAAATTAGAATGAAACAAGAGATAAAAGGATGGAAAGGAAAATACAAAGTATATGTTCATATAAATAAAATCAATAATAAAATCTATATCGGACAAACTTGTAATGATTTTAAACGTAGATGTGGTGGAAACGGGAATAACTATAAGCATTCTGCACATTTTTATAATGCTATTAAAAAATATGGATGGGATAACTTCGAGCATATTGTTCTAATTGATGGGATATCATTAGATGTAGCTAATATAATTGAAGAAGGGCTTATAAAGAAATATAATTCAATGAATAATAAATTAGGCTATAATATGATTGCTGGTGGGAATAATCGAAAGATGAGACAGGAATCAATTGATAAGAGAGCTGAGAAAAATAGACATCCATCACAAGAAACGCTAAGAAAAATGTCTTTAGCTTCAAAAGGAAGAAAGCATACACCTGAGCAAATTGAAAAAATAAGAAAAAGTAATATTGGTAAAAAACGTTCATTAGAAGCAAGAAGGAAAATGAGTATTGCCAAAAAGAATATGTCTGAAGAAACAAGGAAAAAGATTTCAGAGGCAGGAAAAGGTAGAAAACAGTCATTAAAACAAAGGCAATTATCTTCTATTAGATTTACTGGGAATAAATATCGTGCAAAGCCTGTTGCTCAATATGATCTTGATGGAAAATTTATAAAAGCATGGGAATGTGCCATGGATGTAGAAAAAGAGTGGAAAATTAAACATTTGCATAGTGGAATAGCTGCATGTTGTAATGATAAAAAACAAAAATCTCATGACTATCAATGGAAATATTATTATGGTGATAATTCTAACATTGAACCGTACAAATCTACTAGGAAAATAGAAGTTGAGCAATACTCACTAGATGGAGAATATATAAAAACTTACGAAAGTATTTCTTCTGCTGCAAGGGATAATAATACTACACCTGGGAATATTTCTAAGTGTTGTAAGGGAGAAGCTAAGATAACCAGTGGATATCAATGGAAATATGTAGATGATGATAAAATAATTAAAAACATAGAGTATAAATATATAGATGTAATTAATGGCGACAGATATAAAAGAAAGCAAGATATAAAGGTTCAAACTTGTTTATCTGATTTAGATATTATGAAATGTTTAAAAAATAATGAAGTTATTACTAAAAACAATAGGTCATACAAAATTGAATTATTATCTGCATAATGCTTACAGATGATGTGGACAAGTACCAGGCAGCTATTAATATGGCAAATGAGCTGAGGGTAATATAAATATGTAAGGACGATAATTATTTTTTATCGTCCTTACTATGTGTCATTTTATTTATTGCTGTCGTATAACTTAAAAGTCGTTTCATTTGGTTATCATCTGAATCAAGAATCTCAATGGGAGAACAATCAAGTTCTTTACAAATTGATTCTAAGATATCAAATTTAATTGAAGTTGATTCACCTTTGTAAATTTTGTCGATTGTTGGATATGTTACCCCTATTTTTTTAGCCAGTTCGTAACGTGTCATATTTTTTTCTTTTAATTTGTCCTGAATAGATAGTTTCATAAGTATAATCCTCCTATATACATAGAGTATCATATATAAAGAAAAAAATAAATATAAAAAATAATTATAATAATACTTGACAATATATATAGACAAGTATATAATACAAAATATCAAAAGATAATCCATTACATACAAAAGAAGAGAGGAGGGTACATATGGATTTACAATTGCAAAGATATGACATTATAAAGGCAGAAATAAAATATAAAGGAATGGGTTCTGTCCAGACAAATGAGCGTCCATATGTGATAATATCAAATCCAATCGGAACTAAGCACGCAACTATTATTACAGTTATGGCTTTAACAAGTAAAATAAAAAAACTTAATATGCCAGTTCATAGTTGCATTCATGCCGACAATGATAATGGATTAACAGAATATTCCATGGCTTTAGGAGAACAGTTATTTACCATATCTAAAGAAGAAGTAAAAGAAAAACTTGGTACAGTAACAAGCAAAGAAGAGAAGAAACTTATAGATAAAGCTTGTTTCAATGGATTATTTTATGGAACAGAATATAGATTAGAGGAGGTAAATGCATAATGTACGTTAGCAAAGAAGAAGCGAAACGGATGATTGATTCAGCTCAGGGAAAGATTTGGATTGATTCTTTTAATGGAATTACGTTCATTCATACAAAACCAAGACAGATTAATGCCGATGAAGGAAAAATGATGATTAATAAAGCTGCCACAGTAGATTATTTTGATAATGACTTTTTTGGTCATCTATGTTTAGAAGGTGTGCAAGCGGAGATTGTACACAACATAAATTTTCCACTTATTTTTCGGGAATAGTGTCCTAATTATGGGACACCATCTGATGTATAATTATAATACATAAAAAAAGAACAAACAAATGTTCGAAAAAAACTATTGACAAGAACGTATGTTTGAAATATCATTATTATTGTAAGAAAAATGGAAATACAAAAAACAGCCAAGCGATTCAAACGGTGTTGGCGCACCTTTCTACTTGACTGCTTTACCCAATACGGCAGAAAATACCGCAAAAATATTTTACATATTTTACCAATTGTTGTCAAGACTGGTAAATCTATAGCGTTTCTGCATTTTAAATCCATTTTTACAATTAAATAGAGAATATTAATATAGGGCATTCGCCAAGCGGTAAGGCACAGCACTTTGACTGCTGCACTCACCAGTTCGAATCTGGTATGCCCTGTTATAACCGTGCTCAATTTCACTTTGAGTAGCAACAAGCACCATTAGCTCAGTTGGTTAGAGCAACCGGCTCATAACCGGTCGGTCGTAGGTTCAAGTCCTTCATGGTGCATTAAAATTAAAAAGAAGGAGATGGTTTTAATTGGCGCAATATGTAATTACAGATGGAAATCGTTGGATTATGAGGGACAGAAAGGGGTGTTATGTTCCAACGTCATGTGAAGCTTTGGCAGATATTTATGGAAATAAAGAAGCCAATTCTGTCTATAACAATAATCTTTCTAAGGCTTTCAAATCGTGCTTTCGTGTGCAAAAATACGACCAGTCACCAGAGCTAATAAAGCAAATGACACATGAAGAAACACAAGAGAAGACTGAAAGGGTGGCAATAGCTGAAAATATTCAACATTGGATTGAGAAGGTAAAGGGACTCAATGGATTAGCCTCAGAAGCAGTACATAGAAAGAATGAGTTAACAGACCAACTTAGCACAGTAGATAAAGAAATCTGTGACATATTACATTACATAGAATTTTGTAACCTTAATGCTGCACAAGGATATAAAGCCTATAAAATGCTCAAGGAACGGAGAATAAAACGTAGAAGCATAAAGAATGAATTGCAGGTGGTAGACATTATTTTGGGAAAGAAAATTTCTGAAACAGCTACTGATGAGATTGAGAAAGCTATCTCAGGAATGGATAAACGCAAGTATGAGCCAAGAGTTATGACTGAATTATTTGACTATTAGGGAGGTAGATAAGGAGAATGTTATTATGTAAAAATTATTGGACTCAAATGGTGGGAGTTATGTCGTTCTCAAAGGACAAGCACGAGAAATTCTGTCGTTGTCCGAAGTGTCGTGGAGAGACAAGGCATATTAAACTTAATGACGAAGAATTAAATTTCGGAGAAGTATTACATAAGGAAATAAGTAAAGGTGGTAAAAGAAAATGGAAATGATATTGGAAGAATATTGTGCAAATGAAATGAAAAAATTAAAACAGATATGTTATCCATTGCTAATTAAGATAGGTGGAATCTCGGAAAAAGATTATGACGATTTTTATTCAATTGCACTTGATGCGTTAGCAGATAGTGCTCTTAGATATGATGAAACTAAAAAATGTCAATTTAATACATTTCTCATAGGAAATATTCGAAGAAAATTTAATACAGAAATCAGAGATCGTAATCGTGCAAAACGTATTCCTGCTAAGAAACTTGAAAGTACAAGCAATCTTGTTACAGAAGACGGGGTGGAACTTGGGGAAACTATTCCATCAAAGTTTGATACATATGAAACTGCTTGTGAATACTTATTTGAAGGTACTAAGATTGAAAGATATTTGGACAAGTTGTCATATACACAACGTAAAATTGTATCGTTATTATCTGATGGATATAAGGCAAAAGAAATCAGAGAATTATTACATATGAACAGTAAGCAATATTCTAATAATCTTGCAGCTATTCAAGCATATGAAAATATAAGAGAATTAATGTAAGGAAAATGTAGGAGGAATTAATTATGGCAAAGAAAGTAAGAGAACAAACAGTGTCATTATCTTCATATTTAGCAAGTGTAAATAGTGAGGATATTTCAGAAAATCAGGATGTACAGAGAATGTTTTGTTGGGACAATCCGGCAATGAATGAATTGATTTTAACAGTTCTTACGGAAGATTACATTCCTCCTATTATTCTCGGTGAAGAAGAATTAGGTGGTGGATTAACACAGGAATATATTGTTGATGGTATACAGAGAACCACAGCATTAAATAAGTTTCGTAATATGAATTGGAAAACAACTAAATCATTTGAAAATAGCGTTATTCAGTATCAAGCAAAGAGAAGAGATGAAGAAGGGCATCTTGTAAAAGATGAAAACGGAAGTATTCTTTGGGATAATTGCGAATTTGACATTAAGAACAAAACTTTTGAACAGTTGCCAGATGAATTGAAAAAGAAATTTGACGATTATCAGATCCGTATTGTCGTTCATCAGAATTGCACCATGCAAGAGATTAGTAAGCTTGTGCGAAGATATAATCGTAACAAGTCTATGGGTTCTAACCAGAAGGCTCTTACATGGATTCCTACATATGCAAGAAAAATCAAAAATATCGCAAATAATGAGTTCTACAAAAATTGTGTTGCTTATTCAAAGTCAATGAGAAAGAACGGAACATATGAACAAACCGTTGCAAATTCTGTAATGGCTACATTCCATCTTAATGATTGGAAAAAGACACCAAATGATAGAAATGAATACCTTGAAGAGAACTCTTCGTTTGATGAATTTGAAAAGGTAAATGAATATGGAAATCGTATTGCAAAAGTTTGTGGGAACAAATTTCAGAGTGTATTCGTATTCAAAGATATCCTTTGTTGGATTGCTACATTCCACAATTTTACAAAGATTGGCATTGAAGATAACAAATTCGCAGAGTTCGTAAACGCTCTTGTAAATGAATTGCATGGAAAAGTAGTTGGTGAGTGGAGCTACGATATGCTTGATAAAGAATCTGGTACATCTGACAAAAAGATTATTCAAGCTAAAATTGATACATATACTGCTTTGATGATGGATTATTTACATATTGATACAACAGAAAATATGGAAGAAAATACGGAAGAAAGTATTCTTTCCTTTGTTCAGGAAAATGCAAATTCTAATGCTACGAATGATGATGTGGATTTTTATACAGATATGGTTGAGGACTGTGTGAAGATTGACGCACCTGTATACAAGTCTTGTAAAATGGCATTAATTGCTCTTATGGCATACGCTTGTCAGAAAGAGCAGGATCAGGACTTTGAAAGTTGGATTAAAAATTATAAAACAAGCAATTTTAGCCAATCTCAGAAAACAAACTATCTTTATCTGAAACGTGATTTTGATAAATTCATGCAGAGGGATGTAAGTGCATAGTGCTAATTTTTCAATTTTTGGCAAGGTTGTAATATATGATACTGAGTATACCTGGATTTGATTGGGCGGTGCATTGGTGCTTACGGTGGATGGGTTCGAATCCCATACTGTCCATCAAGTTAGGTATATTCGGTCAACCGTATTAATAGAAAGGAAATCAAGATGAGAATTTATACAGAAATGGAATGTGATTGCGGATGTGAGGATGGCAAATTTTGTATATATTTTAATAAGGATACCAAAAGTTGCGATTTTCATAAAATGCGTAATGTAAAAATTGTGAAAAATAAAGATAAACAATAGAAATCTCTTTCTTTGGATTGTGAGGTGAAAAGGATGTTTAGAAGAAAAACAAAACTTAAGAAAGTATTAGACAAGAGAACAAATTATGTAACATTTAGAGATTTTCTAAAATCGTTATCACACAAGGAGTTACATATTTTGGCAGAAGAAATTATTTGGAAAGAATACGATGGGTATAATGGTTCGTCTTGTTATATGGAACAAAATCATTATGACTTAATGGATAGGTGGCAGAAAGAATTTTATATAGAGGAAAGAGAGTATTTATTGCCACAATAAAGTTCGATTTCTTTGGAAGAGAGGTGGAAATAAATGGCATGTGATTATTGTGCGTACCGTTATTCTTATGATTGTGATGATGGTTGGAATCGCCATAAAAATTGTGAAAGTTTTAAGTTAAATTGGGATAGTTTATCTGAGAAAGATAAGAAAACTATTCAGAAGATTTTAGATAGAAGAGGAGACTAAGTTATGGAACAGATTCAGGAAAATGAACAGTGGAAATTAAATGGAAACTGTGAAAAATGTAGAAGAAGTAATTATTGTTCAACGTCATGCACTCGTCATAATAGGCGAATAAGAGCAAAATTTAAAGGTCTTGTTGCAGATACAATGAATAAAATGACGGGTGGAGTAATGAGAGAAGCTATTGATAAGGCAGTAAATGGAATTTTGTAAAGAATAAAAGCCAAGTAAAACTTCGTTTCATTGGAAATTTGGAAGGAGACAATGTGTTAAATATAGGAGATTGTGTAGGGCAGATTAACAAAGATTCATCTGGTGTATGGAAGTTATATAAGGATAAGATAAATAAAATCACGATAACAAAGAAATATGGTAGAAGATATTTTACAAAGGCAGTGTTTTATCCATTAGACGCAGACGATGTAGATAACAATACAAAAGATATGGAAGAGTCGATTGGCAAAGGATATATCATTGTAAGAGAAGTATTTGGGTTAAATGATAAGACTGAACCTTATGCTGAAAGATGGATAAAATGGGCTAATGAGAATCAAGATAAGGCAACTGGTTTGATATAAACGGAGAATATAACGATAGAAACAATTAACAAAAATAAATATAAGAAAGAAGAGGTACAAAATATGGATGGATTTATGATGTTTAAGAAGGCTTTACAGAAGCACTTCGATGAAATGCAGAAAGAGGCAACACATTTATTTGAAGTAAATGTAGATAAGAATGAATTATGGAATACATATCTTGATAGCTTCCCTGCTGGTACAAATGAGATTTTCAGAGAGCGTAGAGAACATGATTGTAGTTGTTGTAGACAGTTTATTAAGAATATTGGTTCTGCTGTCACTATCAAGGATAACCAGATTCATACGATTTGGGAACTGAATCTTGGTGATACAACATATCAGCCAGTATGTGATGCACTTGATGCTTTCGTAAAAGCTCATACAGTTACAGATATTTATACAACTAAGTTCCCTAAAATTGGTACAGATTTTAACTTTGAGGAAATCAATGGAAAGTCTCATCAGTGGGATCATTTCTTCTTAGAGCTTCCAAGCAAGTTCGTAAATAGAAGTAGTCGTTCTAACGAGGAAATTAAAGGACAGTTCAGAGATACAAGAAATGTATTTAAGCGTTCTCTTGATGAGATCACTATGGATGCACTTGATACAATTCTTGAACTTATCAATTCAAATACACTTTACAAGGGTGAAGAGTGGAAAGGCGTACTCACAGAGTTCAAGAAGTATAAGAAGGAATATGATAAGCTGACTTCTGATACTGAAAAGGATTTATATGCTTGGGAGAAGTCGGTAACAGCAGGTATGGCTATCGGCAGAATTAGAAATCATTCTATCGGAACACTTCTTATTAATGTAAGTGAGGATATGGATCTTGACACAGCAGTTAAGAAGTATGAGCAGATTGTCGCTCCAAGCAATTATAAGCGTCCAAAGGCTATTTTCACAAAGAAGATGCTTGAGGATGCAAAAAAGACCATTGCAGAACTTGGTTATATGGATTCATTACAGAGAAGATTTGCTAATCTGAATGATATTACTGTAAATAATGTACTTTTCTCAAATAAGAGTGCTGCAAGAAGAATGGTTGGTGCAGATGATATTTTTGGTCAGATGGAAAAGGATGTTGCTGTAAGTCCTAAGAAGTTTTCTAAGGTTGAAGAGATTTCAGCACAGGATTTTATTGATAAGGTACTTCCAACTGCAAAAGAGATTGAAGCTTTTGTAGAAAATAAACATGAGAAGAACTTTGTTTCTATGATTGCACCTGTTAATCCAGACGCTAAGACAATGTTCAAATGGAACAATGGATTATCTTGGGCTTATTCAGGAAACATTACAGACTCAGATATGAAACAGAATGTTAAAGCTGCTGGCGGTAATGTTGACGGTGTACTCAGATTTTCAATCATGTGGAATGAGGGACAAAATGACAACAGTGACCTTGATGCACATTGCAAAGAACCTGATGGAAACGAGATTTATTTTGGTAATTGTAGAAAACCTAGTATGTCAAGATGTGGCGGTCAGTTAGATGTCGATATTACACATCCTATGGAGCAGATGAATGGAAAGCCTTCTGTGGAAAATATTACATGGGCAGATATGTCACGTATGAAACCAGGTGTTTATAAGTTCTTCGTAAATCAGTATGCAGCAAGAGGAAGTAAAGGATTTAAGGCGGAAATTGAATTCAATGGTGAGATTTTTGCGTTTGAATACAATAGTCCTGTTTCTGGTAATGTTCAGGTGGCAGAAGTTACACTTGACAAGAATGGCAACTTCTCAATTAAGGAAAAACTGTCTGGAAGTTCATCTATTTCAAGTCGTGAGATTTGGGGCGTAAATACAAATCAGTTTGTACCTGTATCAGTAATCAGTTATAGTCCAAACTACTTTGATGAGCAGGACGGAATTGGTCATAGACATTTGTTCTTCTTCCTGAAGGATTGTGTAAACACAGAAGAACCAAATGGATTTTATCTTGAGTTCCTTGACAATGATTTAATGAAGCACAAGAGAGTATTTGAGGCTTTAGGTGCTAAGTGTCATGTAGAAGATACTGATGATCAGCTTTCAGGAATTGGATTCTCTATGACAAAGAGAGCAGATTTAGTTGTTAAGGTTAAGGGTGCAACAGAACGTGTAATGAAGATTAAGTTTTAATTAGAAAAGGAGATTATTACTATGACAAACAACGAATTATTTATCAACGCAACAAGAGCAAACTATCAGTTTCCATTCAGAGGAATGATTAATGTAATTGATTTGTGGGATTTATCTCTCACAAATCTGGACTCAGTATTTAAGACACTCAATGCGGAAGTAAAGAAGTCTGAAGAAGAAAGTCTTCTGAACACTAAGTCAAAGGAAGATGAAGAGATTTCTAATAAGATTGAAATTGTTAAGTATATTGTTGGTGTAAAGCTGGATGAGAAGAAGAAGAGAGAAGACGCTAAGAAAAATGCTGAGATGAGACAGAGATTGCTTGAAATCAAGGCTAAGAGACAGGATGCAGCACTTGAGAACATGTCTGATGAGGATCTGGATAAGGCACTTGCAGAATTAGAGTAGTGATTTATGGGCTGGCTGACGAACAGTTGGTCAGTCCTTTTTAATAGAAAGAGAGGTACATATTATGCCAGTTAGAAACAGATTAGTCTATGTTGGTGAAGATTAGGAGGAAAATATGGAGAATTTATCTACTGTAGAAGCAGTAAATATGTTAGCTTGTATTGCAATGATGTTTTTTCTTGGATTGCAAATTGAACCGAGTCGAAAAGTACAGTGTGTTGCAAGAATTTTATGGGCTATTAATTTAGTTGTAATTTGGATTTGTATATTTTTAAGATAAGTAGAAATTCACGATTCATGTGGAATTTAGAAAGGAAAGAATATATGGTTAGATATTTTTGCGATTTATGTGATAAGGAAGTTGATAAATATAATGAGTATTCGTTGCCGATTGCAGCCACTTTTATAAATGGTGAACCATGTGATTTAATTCAAGTTCCTGGGTTTAATTTGTGTAAAGATTGTAGAAGTAGGTTTTACGGAGTCGTTGAAAGTATTGTTCCAAAGCAGAAGATTGAAGAATTAAATAAGAGGGCTTTGGATATAAAAATGGGAAGATGTGATGAGTAACAAGAATCGCACATTTCTTGCGGGAATTTGGAGGTGAAATTTATAGAATATATAAAGATTTTTATTTTGATACTTTGCTTGATTATTGTATTGGGATATTTAGTTGTAAAAATAGATCTATATACATCCTCAAAGAAAAAAGAGATTATAAAAAATGATATAAAACAAACTGCCAAATGTGTTGAAGAAATCCCAATATACAAAAAACCAAAATTTAAACCATTAACTCAGGAACAAATAGATGACATTCATTCAAGAGGAAAAATCACACCCAAAGAAAAAGTTAAAGAATGGGAAGAAATGGATTTATGTGCTCCTGGTGACGCAATAGGAAGTGCTGCTTGGAGATGTAAAAAGTTTCACAGAAATTGTCATGATTGTTTAGTTGATTATGCAAATAATAGAGATGAGTATACTTCATTTTACGACATTGTGAAGCTTTGTAGACCATATAGACTAAAAGATTAGGAGAATAATACAATGTCAAACTTATATGTATATCTAATGCGTTCTCGAAATAAGGACAACAAGGACATTCCAAACTTTAAGCAACGAGTAAAAACAATCCTTGAATACAAAGGGAATGAAGGCAAGGTAATTGAGGCTTTTAAAAGTTTTGCAGCTAAAGGACTTCCTGGCGAACAGACAAGATTGTATAGGTCGGTTAATTCAAGGAATGAAGAGAAAATCAGAGAAGAGTTGATTATCCGTCTGTTGAGAGATAAGCCAAGTATGACACAGCTTAATCGCACATTAGCATCCGTTGCACTACAGGTACAGAATCGTGATGAGAGTAAATGGTTATTTGATTTTGATGTAGATGATAAAGAATTACTTGGTCAATTTAGAACAGATTTGGGATTATTAGGTATTCACAATGATTGCCATAAGACTCCTCATGGTTATGCGGTAATTGCAGAGCATGGATTTGATACAAGAGAACTTATGGAAAAGTGGAAAGATTATGATATTACATTGAAGAAAGATGAGCTGTTATTTTTGGATATGATAACGAATGGAGAGTAACAATATGTACGAACAATTAAGAGAATATATAGAAGAATCAAATAATATTGTATTCTTTGGTGGTGCAGGTGTGTCAACTGAAAGTGGTATTCCTGACTTCCGATCCAAGGATGGATTATATAATCAGCATGACATTCAATTTGATAAATATAACCCAGAATATCTTTTGAGTAGAGAATGTTTATACAACAATCCGAAAGTATTCTATGAGTTCTATCGGCAGAAGATGGATACAAGGAATATTGAACCAAACATTACTCATAAGGTGCTTGCTAAGATGGAAGAAATAGGTAAGTTGAAGGCTATTGTAACACAGAATATTGATGGGCTTCATCAGAAAGCAGGCAGTAAGAATGTCTTTGAGATTCATGGAACTACACAGAGAAATTATTGTAGTAAGTGCAAAATGGAATATCATTCTGATTTCTTATTTGACACTAAAGAGACAATTCCAAAATGCGAATGTAGAGGTCTAATCAGACCTGATGTGACTTTATATGGAGAGAATTTGCCGAATGAAGCTGTAAATGGTGCTGTTGAAGCAATTAGTAATGCTGATATGTTGATTATTGGTGGTACTTCATTAAAAGTTTATCCAGCAGCTCATTATATTTCATATTTTAGTGGCAATCATTTAGTTGTTATCAATAGGGAGAAAATTCAAGTGTTGTTATACGGTGAAACTGATTTGATGATTGTTGATTCGTTGGGTAATGTATTTAATGAGATTGAAAAATGGATATGAGGTGAACTATGGCAGTATATGTAACAGGTGACATACACGGAAATCCTGTAAGATTAAGTAAAGATAGTTTCTATGAACAGAAAGATTTTTCTGGTAATAAAGATGAAAATATTGTAATTATTCTTGGCGATTTTGGTCTTGTATGGAATCGAGATGGAGAAAGTAAACAGGAAAAATATTGGTTGGATTGGTTAAATCAGAAACCATTCACAACAGTATTTGTTGATGGAAATCATGAGAACCATAAAAGACTTGCAACTTATCCTATCAAGCAATGGCATGGTGGTAAGGTTCATGAAATTAGATCCAATGTATTGCATTTAATGCGTGGTGAAGTTTTTACTATTGAAGATAAGAAATTCTTTGCTTTTGGTGGTGCATCAAGTCATGATATTCAGGATGGCATTCTTGATTACAATGACGAAGATTGGAGAGAGAAAGCCAAGAAACTCGACAAAAAAGGTAAGTATATGTATCGTATCAAAGATTTGTCTTGGTGGGAAGAAGAATTACCAACAGATGAAGAAATGCAGCATGGGTTAGAAATACTAAAAGAGAATAATAATGTAGTTGATTATATTATTACTCATAGTCCTTCTACGTCAGAATTATATCTTATGGGTGGCAAAGGGTTGTATGAATCAGATGTGTTGACTAATTATTTGGAAGAAGTGAAAGCTGCAACTGAATATAAAAAGCATTTGTTTGGTCATATGCATGTGAATAAGGCAATTAACGATAGAGATATTTGTTTGTATGAACAGATTGTTAGGATATTGTAAAGTGAGGTGAGATGAATGGATATTATAGAAGAAATTTTGGACAAGTATTTTGATGAAGAACATGAATATTATCATCGTTACAGAGAAGATGAAGAAAATTATTATGATGTCGTTAACGAGTTAAAGCAGGAATTAACTAAGAAGAACATTTCTTTTAAGTTGGATGTTACAGATGCATTTGATTCTCCTGGTTATGAGTGTTCTGTTTTATCAATTGCTTATATTAAACCAAATAATAATTGGGGTTCTATTGAACTGGAAACAGTTTTATTAGAAAGCATGTAGAGAATAATCTAATATAGAAATTTCTATCTTGGCGATTCAGCCAAATTTTCCAAAAAGAACAATGAAATATTTTTTTCCTATGGTTTTAGCAGACGTGTTAATTCCATAGGATTTTACAACAAAATAATTAAGAAGAAAGGAATTAACAGTAAATTCTAGGATAAATGATTGCGCAATCTCTGTAGATTAAAGGATTTTGACAGAGAATAAAGAAAAAAATAATTATTGTGAGTTAAGTGTATTAAGTTTATGCGATGGTATGTCATGTGGACACATTGCATTAGAGAAAGCAGGATTTAAGATTGGTAAATATTTTGCCTCAGAGATTAAGGACGTGGCAATTAAGGTAACAAAAGATAATTATCCTGACACAATTCACATTGGAGATGTGAATAAGATTACATATAAAGATGGCGTATTACATACAGAAGTCGGAGATTTTGAAACGAATATTGATATTGTAATGTTTGGTAGTCCTTGTCAGAGTTTTTCAAGAGCAATGATTAAAGAGAGGAAGATTGGTCTTGAAGATCCAGAACGTTCAGGTCTGTTTTATGAGTGTAATAGAGTATTGAAAGAAGTAAATCCAAAATATTTTCTTATGGAAAATGTAGTGATGAAACCTGAAGACGAAGCCGTTATTAGTGAAATGATGGGAGTAAAACCTATCAGAATCAATTCTTCTCTTGTAGTAGGACAGCTTAGAGATAGATATTATTGGACTAATATTCTAGGAGTAACAGTTCCAGAAGACAAAGGAGTTACCCTACAGAGTGTACTTAATGACGGATATGTACCAAATAAGAAAGCAAAATGCCTTTGTAAGAATGATTCTCGCGGATATTACAACGGCTGTTTTTGGACACCAATTAAGAGATTTCACAGATTCTATTATAAGTCGTTTGGAACAATGGTGTTCCCATCGAAAGAGTATTTTGATAACTGTTTAGAAGTTACAAAGAGAATATTAAATGGAAGAAAGTCTTCTGCAAAAATCTATGATGATTATAATGGGCATGATTTTGATGAAGCAAGATATTTGTGGAAAGATGAAAGAGCAAGATTACAAGGTGTGCCAGAAGAATATGTCAAAAATATATCTGAAAAAGATGCTGCTGATGTACTTGGAGATGGTTGGACTGTACCTGTAATCGCACACATTTTCAGTTTTATGAAATTTTAGCAGAGAATAACAGAATATGAAGTTCCAAGTAAAGCGGAATTTCTTGCGATGAAAGATGAAGGGAGAAAGAATATGTATCTAGAATACGATGATTTTTATGAACCAAGTGAAGGTGAAATGTTTTTTGATGAAATAAAAGAAAAGTTCAGAGAGATTTTACGTGAAGATGTAAATTCTGAAATCAGCAGATTAACAAAAGAAAATGCAGAATTAAGACAGAAAGTTAAAAGTACAATGATAAAAATTTAAATCTTTCTTGTAGAGAAAGAGATTTGCAGTACAAGATGGACAATTACAAACGAGAAGTAGAGAAAGACTTTTACAATAAAACAATGGAAGAAATTTTTGAGAAACTTTTAGAAGACTCAGAAGTGTGGTATGCAGAACGTGTTCCTCATGAAAAACCAAAATGTAATTTATGTAACGAGGAAAGAAAACTTATTGCAGTATATCCAAATGGTGAAACTGTAACCAAGGATTGTGAATGTTCTCGACCAGTATATATTTATGAGCCAGCTATTTCATTGAATAAAGAGATTAAATTTCATAAAGCATATAAGCCAAGATACAGTGATAAAAAGAAAATCTATTTTACTAAAAATCACGAACCAAACAAGGATTATGCAGATGCGTATGATTATTACAGTGAATTCAGAATAGAAAATATTTTTGATGATTTTAATGATGATGTAATTGCATATCATAATGGTAAAAGATATGGAGAAAAAATTGCATTCAGAAGTAAAGATGCTTGTCAGAAATATTGTGATTGGCTTAATAAGGAGAATAAGTAAATGATAGATATTCAATGTAAAGACGGAAAATATATTATTGACGCAAGGATTCATAGTGAAGTTGATACAAATGATATTGCAAAAGTACAGGAAAGATTTACTTCTGATTGTGCTTATGAGTTTGCAGAAGCTATGAGAGAAGCAGTAAATGTTAGCCATTTGGTAATGAAAGAACAAAGGAAAGAGGTGACAAAATGAGCAAAACATTAATCGTAGTAGATATGCAGAATGATTTTATTGATGGAACACTTGGCACAAAGGAAGCACAGTCGATTGTATCAAATGTGGCAAAGAAAATCAAGGAGTACAGAGAAAATGGTGATAGTGTAATTTTTACAAGAGATACACACCCAAATAATTATTTAGAAACATATGAAGGAAAGCATCTTCCTGTTGTTCATTGTGTAAAAGATACAATCGGATGGCAGATTTCAGAAAAGTTGGATTTTAATATTGAAGAAGATGTAATTATCGACAAGCCAACTTTCGGATGGACACATTGAGATGATTTTGATTTTACAGAAGTAGAAGTTTGTGGTCTTTGCACAGATATTTGTGTAGTGTCAAATGTACTTATGATTAGAGCAAATTATCCTAACATTGATATTACAGTAGATGCAAGTTGCTGTGCAGGCGTTACACCTGAAACTCATAAGGCTGCATTAGAGACAATGAAGATGTGCCAGATTAACGTGATTGGAGAATAATATGGATAAATACATGAGTGTGATAACCAATTTTGGATGCCACTATTCATGTCCATATTGCATTGTAAAGAATAATAATCTTCAGATTCCAAAGAGTTCGATTGAAGGATTGGACTCTTTGGACGATGAGATTAAGAAAAATCAGTGTAATTGGGTATCAATATCTGGTGGTGGAGATCCATTATGGAATTTAGAGAATAATATTGAGTGGTATAAAAAGTTTTTTGATATTACATTAGGAAAAGTCAAGACGGAATTACATACAAGTATGCCAAATGTGAAGTCTGCACCGTATCCTTACTTTGACAGAGTGGTATATCATTTACATGATTTTGAACAGTTAAAGTCTATTAAGCGTGTTGGTCACGAAATTATAAGAGTCGTATTCGTAGTCACGAAAAATTTCACAGAAGATTTGATAAACAGAATAGCAGTGTATTGTCACAATTCAAATGAGATTGATGAACTGAGTTTCAGACAGATGGTTGATAATAATTATGAAGAAACTGATTATTGTAGAGAATATTTAAAAGAAGGACATCAGAAATTGTGGTGGTATATCGAACAGTGTGATTACAACTTATACTACTGCGAAAATAAGGTGTACACAGAATATAGAAAGATTGGAGAACAGAATGAAGCACAGTAATTATATATCAAATATCTTTAAACATTTCAAAAAGATATGCATTCATAAGTATTGGGTATTCTATTACTGTTGCAAAGCAGGAATTCCACTTCAAGGATTAGTACATGATTTATCAAAATTTTCTCCAACAGAGTTTTGGGAAAGTGTTAAGTATTATCAAGGTACTTCAAGCCCGATTGATGCTTGTAAAAAAGCAAATGGTTGGTCAGCAGCTTGGATGCATCATAAGGGAAAAAACAAGCATCATTACGAATATTGGCAAGATGATTTTGATAATGGTGGAAATCCGATTGAAATGCCAATGAAGTATAAAAAAGAAATGTTATGTGATTACCTTGGTGCTGGCAGAGCATATCATGGGAAATCTTTTAATTTTGAGAAGGAATTAAAATGTTGGAAATCTAAGAAAAGTAAGCCAATTGCAATGCATCCAAATGACATAGCTTTTATTGATAAGTATATTAATCTGTTTTATGAGTACGAAAACAGAGAATATGATATTAGAACAATATTTAATCAAATCAAGAAAGAAGGAAAATAATATGGAACAGATTATTACAAGTTTATTAGAGACAGATGCCTACAAATTGTCAATGGGACAGGCTATTTATCATCAGTTTAGTGATTATAAAACCACTTGGAGTTTTAAGTGTCGTAATAAGGATGTTCATTTTACACCAGAAATGGTAGAAGAGATTCGCAGACAGATTAAATTATATTGTAGTCTGAGATTCACAGAAGATGAACTTACTTATATTGATAATATCAAATGGATGAAAGGTTCGTATGTTGATTTTCTGAGATTGTGGAAGCCAAGATATGAGGATTTTGAGATTACAACAGATTCAGATTGCGGTCTTTCTATCGAAACATTTGGTACATGGCTTAATACATCTATGTATGAGATTCCTACACTTGCGATTGTAAACGAAGTATATTTCAGAATGGCATATAACTATGAGGAATTGCTTAATAGTTTCAAAAAGAGATTAGATGAAAAGTATGAAAATTTCAGAAGCGGTCATTGGTATGCTGGTACATTTTCTGAATTTGGTCTTAGAAGAAGACTTTCTGCTGAAGCACAGGAGTTAGCTGTTGAGAAGTTTTCACATTTAAATGATACGTTACATAGTCCTTCAAAATTTGTAGGTACAAGTAATGTGTATCTGGCGAAGAAATATAATCTTACACCTGTTGGAACAATGGCTCATGAATGGATTATGTGTACAGGACAAGGTAATCATAAACACAATCCTGCATATTCAAACTGGTATGCTCTTGACGCATGGGTTAGAGAGTATGGTGTGTTAAATGGTATTGCGCTCACAGATACAATTACAACTGATTGTTTCTTGAAAGATTTTCAGTTGACATATGCAACATTATTCAGTGGTGTAAGACATGATAGTGGCGATCCGATTGAATGGGGTGAAAAAATGATTAATCATTATGAGTCACTTGGTATCAATCCTAAGACAAAGACACTTCTGTTTAGTGATAGTCTTGATTTTGAGAGAGCAGATAAGTTATTTAGACATTTCCACGACAGAGTTAATGTTGCTTTTGGGATTGGTACCTATTTAAGCAATGATACAGATGTTCCTGCACTTAATATTGTTATGAAAACAACAAAATGTAATGGTATGGATGTTGCAAAAGTTTCAGATGTAACAGGCAAAGGTATGTGCAAGAATCCTGAGTATGTAGATTATCTGAATAGATGTATTGATTGGAGAATGTCGCATGAATAAGATTTTACTTATTCCAGGAAGTTTTAATCCTATCACAAATGCTCATGTGGATATGGCATTGGCTGCTAAAAATGCAGTTAATGCCGATATGATATATTTTATTCCAGCTCATGATACTTATGTGGCAAAGAAAAGAACATTAATTCCTGGTTATTGTCGAGTATCATTAATAAATTCAATGCCAAATTGTGATAAAAATAATATGAGAGCATTGGATATATAAACAACAAGCTTCTTTCCACAGAGAACATACAATACAATAACACAGCTAAGAGATGAAGTAGAAAAAGAGTATAAGTTTAACGAATATTATATCTGTTTAGGGATGGACAATATTCAAACTCTGACAAGTTGGTACAACTGGAAACCATTTGTAGAAGAATATCATTTTGTTGCTTGTGTCAGAGAAGGACAGAATCTTAACGATGCCTTAGAAGAAGCTGATTTAATGGAATATAGAGATCATTTTACTGAAATTCAAATACCTGAAAACCATACTTCATCAAGTTTAGTTAGAAGTTTATGTGAAGAAGGTTGTTTCGATAAAGTAAAAGAATTAGTTCCTGAGAATGTATATGAATATTTGATACGTTTTTATGATGTAATGAATCGAATGTAAGGAAGGAGAATATATAAATGTTTGATGCAAAGACAGTAAAGAACGAAGTAGTGCAGTGGATTAAAGACTGGTTTGATAAGAATGGCAAGGATTGTAATGCAGTCGTTGGAATTTCAGGTGGTAAGGATAGTACAGTTCTTGCATACATAGCTGCACAAGTTTGTTACTTATTTAAGTGTAAGCTTGTTCTTTGGTTTTCTGATACAGGATTGGAATTTCCTGAATTAAGAGAACATGTCAAAACTTATGGAGATTGGTTGATGAAACAATTTCCTGGTTCAGAAGGTTTTCCACCATTAATAGTTGAAACAATTATAGATCCACCAAAAGACAGGAAAGGAAAGAGAATAGTATTTAAGGATGTGATTCTTAATCAAGGATATCCAATTCTTAGTAAAAATATCAGTAGACAGATTGGTGATGTTCAGAGATTAGGACAAGACTGCTGGGCTGCAAGATGTTTTGATGGCAGAGAAACAGGAATGTATGACATGAGAAAGTGGAAATTTGTCATAGATGCACCATTTAAAGTATCAAATAAATGTTGTGACATTATGAAGAAACGACCAGCTCATCGCTTTACAAAAGAGTCTGGACTTATGCCATTAGTTGCAACAATGACTTGTGAAAGTAAGCAGAGAAAAACAGAGTGGTTACATAATGGATGTAATGCATTTGATAAGAAAAATCCAAGCAGTCAGCCAATGAGTTTTTGGACTGAGCAAGATGTACTTAAATTTATAGTGAGATACGACCTTCCTTATCCGTCTGTATATGGTGAGATAAAGCAGAATGAAAAAGGAGAATATTATACTACAGGATATAGTCGTACAGGCTGTATGTTTTGTGCGTATGGGTGTCACTTAGAGAAAGAGCCAAATAGATTTCAGATGCTAAAGCAGACACATCCTAAGATTTGGGAGTATTGTATGAAACCTGTATCTGATGGTGGACTTGGAATGAAAACAGTATTGGAATTTATTGGTGTTAAGTGTGAGTAGAAAGAGGTGCAATATGAAAAGATATGAACTTTATATTACTGGTAAAAGAACTATCGACTTAGAAGATGATGAAGATATTGGCGAGTATGTAAATAATATCATTGAAGGAAATGGCGAAGAAGATGGATATCAGGATTTAGACGAACTTTTAGATGATATGGAATACGAGACATTAAATTATAGAAGAATTGTTTACTAACTAATAAAACTGATGAAATTTTTCTTTCCTTTGGATGGATTGGAGGTGTGAATATGTATCAAGAATTAAAAGGTAATGAAAATTTTTCAGATAAATACGCAAC
>ERZ773243.1005-NODE-1005-length-34499-cov-15.766607_pt1 | contig 34499 bp, 30 predicted proteins | sample MGYA00580520_ERZ773243 | MGnify/ENA primary metagenome ERZ773243 (study PRJEB29015, sample SAMEA2737747) | human gut metagenome | biome: human gut; feature: human-associated habitat; material: faeces | place: China | collected 2012 ... | reverse complement strand
AGGTCGGAAAACGAAAGTAGGAAGAAAACTGCTTCGTTTTCCTCCTACTCGATTGTCCCTTTAAACTACTCCATTGATTCCCGAATAATACGCAAAGTTTCTTTCTTATACTCCTTGCGGTCATATTCAAATCCTCTACACATCCAGCAACTACACGGAGTTCCTGTAGTTTTGTAAACCTGTGCCCATTTGTCTTTTGCCAACTCAAACCAATGAGGATGTTCATAATAGCTTCTATCCTCACGAATGATGCAATGACCATAAGCGGCATACAGAATCATACGAGCCTTAAACACACGAGCCATTTGTTGGCGTCTCCACAATTTGTTTCTTTTGTCCATCGTCTCTTTCTATTAAAGTTAGGATGAACAATGATGTTACTTTGGTGAGACTTAATATATCCATAGCATAATACCTTTAATGTTATACCCTTTCGGATACAAAATTAAGACAAAATATCAACAATATACCAGTATGGGTATAATTTGTTTGTATTTTTTAGAGGTACAGTATTTTAAGCGAATAATTCAGGAAACCATCAAAAAATACATCGAAAACCAAGGGTAGCTGCGCTACCCCGCATTTTCCATACCCAAACAGGATGGTCACGCACATGCAATGGTCTTCCATATCATAACCCCTTCTGCTTATCAACCAGTTTCTTATACTTCCTAATCAGTTTGACATACGCAGGCATTTTCCGGATGTTATCCAGGTCGTTATCAGATTCGATATGTTTAATACCCTTAAATCCTTTTTCTAAAGCTTGTTGCAAATAAGATATAGCCTCATCCTTGCGCCCCATGCGGCTGTACAAACAGGCAGCGTCATAATAGCAACCGGCATTAGGGTATTCGTTCAGAATGCTGTCATTCACGGCTATAGCCTGTTCTGTTTCCCCAAGCGCCAAGTAAGCGTATTGTTTGCACGTTCCCTCCTCTATCCCCTGATCGTATTGAATGCAATTCCGAAATGCTTCCTCAGCTTCTTCGGGACAGTTCAGGTAATCCTTCAGCACATTCCCTTTCATCAGATAGCTGTACGCATGCGTAGGGTCGAATGCCAAACTGATATCATAATAATTCAGCGCATTTTCATACCGATGATTCATCTCGTGAATCCAGCCTATTCTATAGCAACAATAGGATCCGTTTTCTCGATTTAAATTCATCGCTTTTCTATAATCGGACTCAGCACCCTCCCAGTCTTGTTCATAGAAACGGGCATCAGCACGTAACTGATAGAATTCTGCATCTGGCGAGACCAGAGATAATAAAGTGTTGCTCAAACTGATTACTTTCTCATACTCCTGTAAATTGCTATAACACATTATTCCCCAGTACAGGCTTGATTCCTGAAAATCTGACGGGCTATTCCAAAAGCGCTGAAGCAGAGGAATCGCTGCTTGATAATGTCCGTTCTTAATATAGATAAAAGACATCATCAAACTCAGCTGACTATTTTCGGGGTCCTGCTCCATCCTTTTCTGAAGGAAGGAAACGGTTTTTTCAAAAGCTTCTTCCGAAAGCAACAACAATGCTTCTACAGACTCATTATATTCATCACCATAAACACCTTGCTCAACAGATTCAGTAGCCAGTCTCAAGACTTCATCATAATTTTTAGCCGCAAATTCAATGCGCAAGCTCAAGCTATAGATGTAAGGATTCTGACTATCCAGAACGCGGGCATAGTCCAGCAGTTCCCGCGCTTCATCATATTCCTCACAGTACATCCGGCTGGTTGCTAAACCACAATAAGGAAACGGATTATCGCCATCTATCTTTATGGCTTTATAATAACAGCTGTCTGAAGATGCATAATCTCCGATTTGAAAGAACAGGTTAGCCATCCGATAATAGATAGCTGGTTCGTTTTGCGTTAAGTCAGCAGCCTGCCGATAGTCATTCACAGCGTCCAAAGTATCTCCTAAGGCAACATAGACATCCGCCCGGTTGCAAAGGCTGTATGACAGCAGATCAACCTGATCTGCCGGACATTTTTTTATCGCTTCACTCCACGAGTTCAAGGCTTTGCCATATTCTTTATTATATACATGCAGAATACCCATGACAGCATGCTTCTCTTCTTCTTTTAAACCTCCTTGAAAAATACTATCAACAAAATGCTTAGCTTCCTCTAGCTGTTGGTTATTCAGCAATTCTTTTAAATATGTGACGCTATTTACATAGCCACTTTCCTGACCGAAAGCTTGGCCAACAGTCAGTAACATAAGGATGATTTTAATAAATGTTTTCATGTGAATTTTACTTGTTTTTGGGGGAAATTATCTTTCGTTTTAATTTTGATCCAAATTACCCGATTTCATTCTTTCGGAACTTTATACAAATACCCGAGTCTTGTTTAAATCAGCACTGCAAATATCCTAAATTATTGAATGCAAAATAAATAAAAAGCACCTATATGTATCAGATGAAGCGTTCAGTGTCCGAACTTACATTCAAATGGAGATTTCATACAACCGGGGAGATACTGACAAACTAATAAATCAGAGCCCCTCTCCCTGTTATTGACACTTATAACAGGGAGAGGGGCTCTGACGATATAATCAAAAAAGGAATCTTATTTTCGGAAAACAAGGTAACTGGTACTTGGAGTGGAAGCATTCAGACGATTTCGATTCCCCCATGTAAGCCTTTCTCCTTTCGGATTGACACACCATCCGTAGGAATCACTCCCCACCAAATAAATAGCCTGAGTACATCCCAAATCAACCAGTGCCTGCGCAAAATCATGGAAAGATTCTCTGTTGACCGAGTGTACCATGAAGATCTGGCTGCCCTGCTGACAAATGGCTCTTCGCAAAGCCTTGCCTTTAGGCTTGTTTTCACAGACAATACCATTGCTCACTAAAGGATACTGACGAAAAAAATAGCCCTCCTTTGCTGTAGCCTCTTCAAACAAGGCAGTATTGTCCGATACACCTATATGTATTTTCTGGTTAATAATGGCACAATAGCCTTCCTTCGAAACTCCCCAGGACAAGGGGGTTCCTTCCAATACAAAAGCTCCTACAATATGCTGGTTGTCTGCTCTGACATCGGCAGCCTGAGCAATGTAAACAATCGTAGAATCCTTAATATCTGGAGTTCCCATCTGCAAAACCACCCTAGTGTAATGAGGGGTATAGACAACCATCGGCACATCATTAATGATTGTATCATTCGCTTCTGTCCCCCCCTGCCATCCACTTTCATGAGATTCATTCCCGGGCAACCGAACAGATTCTGAAGCCGTGGATGCTGTCTGCTGCCCCCCAACTTGCAGTTCGGCATTGCTGTGCTCCGAGAGGCTTTTAACACCACCCGGTCTATAAAAGAAGAAAAGAAGTAGCAGTAAACACACGATGATGGCAGCTGCAGTCACCACCATCCACTTTCGGATCCTGCAGCCTTTCTTCAGTTCCGGTTTAGCCTTTCCCAGGACTCTAATCTCCGTTTCTTTAATATCGTATTCGTTTTTCATATAACCTCCTGTTCAAATAATTCCTTTAATGATTTCAGTGCTTCCTTGGAAGCATTGAGTGTATGATTCGCCCCATGCTGATTACTCAAAATGAGTTTCTGCTGAGATATATTGATGTAATAAACGAATGTCCGGTTTATAATCAGGCTACGCCCAATACGTATAAAAAGCATTCCAGCTGAGCCCAGTTGGGTTTCAATAAGCTTCTCCAGTTGACCCAGTTGCATGGTTAAGACCCTACTCTCACCATCCGAAAGCACCAAGGTAGAATAATTCCCATCGGAAGATATAAAAACCAGATGTTCCGGATTCACCCCGACGAGTTCTACGCTGGTCGAAAAGATTAATGTATTCATATTATTTATATACTTTTTTCTAATGGAGTCTCCAATACATGAAGAATAACGGCTCGAACAGTATACGGCAAAGATAAGTGATGTTTTTCAAGGCAGATAATCTTGCAGGAATCCTTGTATGTAAGCTGTCATTGAATGTATGAATTCTCCTTATTCCGCTTTATATGCATTTCCCGTCAGCTGTTGCTAAATAACCCGGCATACAGATTAATCCTTACATCAAAAATAATTACATACATATTTACAGGATGTTTATCTTACCCATCCTGTAAATATTGAGCTATTCGATGAAATACAAACTATTTCTCATTCAATCTATTTAAGTCTCTTTTCTGATTCTGACACTCCTCAAAATATTCCCTTGAAACACCTTCTACTTCATAACCAGTTCCCGTTTCCATCGCATATAACTCGACAGCCGTCAGTTTTGTTATGTCAATAGGACTTCCAGTTCCACAATAAAAACTCCAATGATGCTCTTTTTCCTCCTCCGTTTTCATATCAAGAGGATCCCCGGCATACCATCCTTTATCATATAAAAGTGCTTCAATTTCCACATCATCATCACTTTCAATGTATTTATTCTGATAAGTCTCGTCCCAAAGACATGAAATATAGCTCTTATCTTTCGATACAGTAGTCAGTTTAAAGCACGGAAGCGTTTTGACTATATCATAAAACTCTTCCCGATTGTTGTCTGCCGTCAGATAACTCACCTGTTGTTCTCTTGTCTCCATAAGTCGGTTATTTTGATTGTTCATATATATTTTTGCAAGGTTCAATGCACGTTCTATTTTCAAACACGTACTGGTACGCGCATCATAATTCCCGTTTTCTATTTTACTGATAATTGCGATTGCAACTCCAGACCTCTGCGACAGTTCCTTTTGAGTCATACCACAGGATTTACGTAAATCACAGAGTATTTTTCCGTAATATGCAATGTCTTTTTTCATGCTGCAAATATAATAGCTTCTTTTCAATGTTGATTAATTGATTAACCTCGATAACATCTATTAACTTATACATTCCCTCGTCCAGAAAAAAAGAACAGACACGCAGCAGATACCATTAGCATCTACCGCGTGTCTGCAGAAACAACCGGAAACAATTAAACTTAAGGCTGGTAATACCCCGCCATACTCATCTCTTTAGCAGTAAAATACTGATACTTATCCTCCTCGAAAGGATAATCCCAGCACCCCAGTTGATGATAGATTTCACCGCCAAATCCATGCTTGAATTTATAAAAACCATACATCGGATGGGAAGCGTCTGCATTCGGAGCAATTCCAAACATATCATACTCCAGGCAATTATGCTCCAAAGCCATCTGTATGGCTCTCCATTGCAGCGCATAAGTAGGCATCAAGTTACGATGAGAAGACGACGACGCTCCATAAAGATAAGTAGCCCGGTGCGAAGAAAGCACCAGAAACATCGCAGCCAAAGGAATGTTATCATAATAAGCAATCAGCAGTTTTACATTCACTTCCAGATCATCACATTCCATTTTAGACACAAAGATAGAATGAAAATACTGAATATCATTCAGATGAAGTCCGTTACGGATTGCTGTTTCCTTGTAAAGATTGTACCAGATTTTCAACCCTTCTACCCCCACCGAACGCACCTCTACCCCACGTTTCAGAGCCAGTCGGATATTATAGCGTGTCTTGGGCCTCATCCGGGCAAGAATCTCCTCCTCCGAGGAAGACAAATCAATCACAATGGTATTGACCGGCAAAATATTCGTATTTGCCTTGCGGAGATTGCGGCAGCAAGTACCATAATTAAGCTTGATTTCCTGAAATCCTTTTTGAGGGAGCCCAATCCAACGTCCCTCCTCATCAAAATCCTCCTTCTTACACCAATGGCTTTCCCAGTTCAGGTCATAGCGCAAAGCAATACAATGCTTCGGCAAATACGAACGGAGGTTCTCTGACAGTTCCTCAAGGAATGCTCCCTGATTTTCCTCAGACGGCTCCACCTCCGGTCCGTAAGGCAGATAAGCAATGTAATCCTCCTGGTTAAGATACTGAAAGAACAGAATGAAATCAGCCTGCGTCTGCGCATAACCTCCCACGTGTGTATAAAGGTCACTATTGCGTACACTAAAATCAAAAGCACACGAACTCATACCCAACTGCTCTTTCACCTTCGACCAGAAAGAGGTTTGCTGAACAATAGGGGTACTATAAGCATCTGTAATCTCTTTAGGATTCAATCGGATATTCATATGTAAAAAGTTTTTTAGTGCTCTGTAGAAATACAAAATAAATAGAGCAAGATTGCATAAAGCACCAAAGTTACCCTTTATTATACGAAGAGCCAAGAAAATCACAAGAAGCAGCGTTTATTTACTATCTGTTGCTAAATATTAAATATATTTAAAGATCTTAGCGACTAATTCCTTGTATAACAAATTACGAGGACACTTTACCGCCAGTTCCAATGCAGAGTTCAGCTATATCACAAAACATGCAAATCTATATGCGAGTTTTCTTACAGCTATTACACACTGACATCCAACACCACATCACAGATCACCCAAAGATTTTCCTTTTTCTAACACCAACTACTAAAACTATATCAATTAAAACTACTCATGCCAGCCTGAATAGAAAGTCATCACCGGGAGGCAATCAAGGTCCCGTAAAAATTATAATACTCGACCTAAACATATCGATTTATATTTCTCTTATTACAACTTATCCATTTTATCCAATTAGTTGTCTCTCACATTTGTTCTTTATAAAACCAGTTTAAATTACATCCTTGATGCAAGGAGATGTTTCAATTCCTTATGGTACAATTAAAAGGTCAGTTCTCTGTAACATAAGCAATCGTAGTATTAGTTTCAATTCCTTATGGCACAATTAAAAGGGTTACTATTTAACAAAGTGTTTTACTTATAACCTGTTTCAATTCCTTATGGTACAATTAAAATATAATCAAATGGTTTTCCCTGACTATAATCTACCCGGTTTCAATTCCTTATGGTCAATTAAAAGATTGATATTTAGTGTGATACCTATTGTTTTGCCAAGTTTCAATTCCTTATGGTACAATTAAAAGAGCCAAAAGTGGTTTGGTTACGCGCAAAGATACAAGTTTCAATTCCTTATGGTACAATTAAAAGAGCCTTTGTGTCCTTGTTATACAACTGAGTTAATCGTTTCAATTCCTTATGGTACAATTAAAAGAAAGATAGAATTTGCTGTAGGAGAAGTGTTTCAGTTGTTTCAATTCCTTATGGTACAATTAAAAGTTCTCGAACAGAACACGATTGCTGAGATGATGTCGTTTCAATTCCTTATGGTACAATTAAAAGCTGGCATGGACTCCGGCAATATGCTGTCCATTGTCTTGTTTCAATTCCTTATGGTACAATTAAAAGTCATCATGCGTCTGTGTATAGGCATTCATCAGGAGTTTCAATTCCTTATGGTACAATTAAAAGCCAGCTTCGTTTTGTGCAGCCTGCCTTCGGAGAAGGTGTTTCAATTCCTTATGGTACAATTAAAAGATGCCGCATTCTCGGCATACATCGAAATTCCCTGGTTTCAATTCCTTATGGTACAATTAAAAGTACTCAGAGAAATTCGGCATCGAGTATGCCTCTCTCGTTTCAATTCCTTATGGTACAATTAAAAGATTAGGTAATAATGAAAGTTCGAAATCAGCCAATGTTTCAATTCCTTATGGTACAATTAAAAGGCTTGTTCGCCGCCCGGACCGTGCGAAGATTAACCGTTTCAATTCCTTATGGTACAATTAAAAGGAGGTGACCAAGACCAAGACCGTGACCGATTCGTCGTTTCAATTCCTTATGGTACAATTAAAAGCCAACTCGGGTCAGATATTCCTGCAGTCCGACTACGTTTCAATTCCTTATGGTACAATTAAAAGGCTCTGATGAAGCTTGAAACTATCAGCCGTGCCTTGGTTTCAATTCCTTATGGTACAATTAAAAATCAATGAACCAAACCCAGTAATGAATCTATTTGGTAGTTTCAATTCCTTATGGTACAATTAAAAGTTCTTTCCGGCTTTTGCTTTCTCATACATGTATGAAGTTTCAATTCCTTATGGTACAATTAAAAGTCAGCTTGCCCGACAGCAGCCATAACCGTCAGGTGCGTTTCAATTCCTTATGGTACAATTAAAAGTCCTCACCGATAAGGATAAGGTTACCCTCTCTCCGTGTTTCAATTCCTTATGGTACAATTAAAAGATTATAAGAATTACAGCGTAGATGCATCCAGCGTCACTCGTTTCAATTCCTTATGGTACAATTAAAAGAAGAATTAGAACAATAACGGGGAAAAGCGTAAAACACGTTTCAATTCCTTATGGTACAATTAAAAGCCGGCAGAAGAGAAGGCGGCATGTGTCTTGACCGCGTTTCAATTCCTTATGGTACAATTAAAAGTATACGTATCATCACTGCTGGCAGACAAAGTATATGCCGTTTCAATTCCTTATGGTACAATTAAAAGTCACTCGTGTATAATTCCAACCATCTTGAAGTTCGTTTCAATTCCTTATGGTACAATTAAAAGTCTGCTTACTTTTCGGAGGAAACGGGTTTTTTCGTCGTTTCAATTCCTTATGGTACAATTAAAAGTGCGCGAGTATGCCCGCAACAACGGCGTGCAGGATTCGTTTCAATTCCTTATGGTACAATTAAAAGAATCGAGATTAAGCAGGATAAAGCACGACAGAAGGTCTGTTTCAATTCCTTATGGTACAATTAAAAGTTTTCTCGCAGAATAGAAAAATAATGCACCAATTAAGTTTCAATTCCTTATGGTACAATTAAAAGGAAATATCCTTTAGGCTAATTACTTGTTTAAGCTGCGTTTCAATTCCTTATGGTACAATTAAAAGGTAATACCTCCAATTATAACCTTTACACTTGTACCTTGTTTCAATTCCTTATGGTACAATTAAAAGCCTCCAAAATAAAATAGATAAATTACTGACTATTTTAACTTTAAGTAATTACAAGATAGAGAAAAACGATTAAAAAAATGTCAACCTCCGGTTCTATTAAAAAGACCAGGTATCGACAACACCCTAATATACTGATTATCAATCTGTCAAAGAACGACATTAAAAAATAACATAAAACAGATACAAGAAAACTTGCCCATTGACACTACAGAAAGGTGTCAATGCTGCACCGCTCCTTACCTATAATCTGCTTATTTAAAGCCTTCTGCGAAGGACCGCTAAAAATAATGATACTATCTTCATCCCTATTGATAAACTTTTCACTTTGCAAAAGTAGTTCTTTCAATCGAACTTCAGATATTTCACCTTCAAAAACTGAATTCTGAATCCAGTTCAAATATTTCCTACATAGCTTCAGCATCTTACTAACCCGCTTTTCACCGAAATCATATACCAAAATCACATACATTTCTACCAATACATTTTAAATGGTTTATACTCTTCCATTGCCAATAAATGCTTCGCCAGTTTATAGCACTCCAACTTTATCAAATGCTTATAACTGACAGAACGATGCAGCGAGCGGTGCTTAATTGTTTCCTGCAATCGCTCATCTAACGCTTTTACAAAGATTTTCTTTCCTGCTACGTTCAACAAACATCGATTCAACTGCTTGTCAAAATGCTTCTCTTGAATCTCTTTTCTGTTCAGAACCTTGAAAATTACACGATCCACAATGATAGGTTTGAAGATTTCAGCTATATCCAACGCCAAAGAATACCTGCGTTCACCCGGAGTGTGCAAATAACTGATTGTTGGATTGAGCTGCGTTTGATGAATGGCACGTAGACATAAAGTGTAACATACCATATTGCCAAAAGAAATAAGTGCGTTAACTTCATTTTGTGGAGGCTGTTTCGTTCTTGACCCCATTTCAAATTCTTGAATAATTCCGTTAAAAGCTTCATAATAACGCTGTCGGATCTGACCTTCAATCCCCATTAGTTCCGTCACATTTTTTGAAGTCGGAATCAGTTTAGATAAATCAGAGATTGCTTGAATAATTAATTCCATATCTTTTCCCCTACGATTATAATATTGCAGGTTCTTTATCATATTATAAACTGCACCTTCAATAAATCGCTGCGCTATAAACAAACGTTTCTTTCCATTCTGATAAAAGGAAGTTTGAGCCAGCAGCATCCTACCCGACAACAAACCATCCTTTGGCATAAACGAACCTGTATAATTTTCATAGTAATCGAAAAAATGTACGGCAATATCCTTCTGTCCTAAAAAATTAAAAAGTGCACTGTTCGCCCTTAAGCTTCCAAAAGCATAAAACTCACTTATATCTTCAACTGGAAGATAACGCACCTGCGCATCGGTTGCCGGAATAGCATCCTCCTCTGTAATCGGTGTAAACTTCAGCGTATTATCTCTACGCTCCAGTACACCCGGATTAAATAAGTAATAAGTTTTCTTCATTCTTCTCCCTCCCCACTATAACAAAAATCAAAATAACTACAATTCTTACAAAGCCCTTTAACCTCCAGAGATGGACAAAACTCACAGTCAATAACCGAGTAAATACCATCCAGCATCTCCTCTATAATATCCCGATCCGCATCACCCAGAAAAACCGTCTCTTTCTTCCGGAGCGTAGGATATTCCAACACCCCGCTTACTCCCTGAATATCATGTTTCTCAAAAACATAAATATAATACTTCAACTGCCATAGATGAGCCAGTTCAACCTTATTCGATTTCTTGATTTCATGAATTACTCGATTTTTGGTATCATAATAATCCACTTTAATCCCATCCAGCTCTATTTCCTCATATTTTTCCGACCGTTGTTTGTAAGAATCCTCATGAATAAGCTTCCCGTCAAATACCAAATCGGATGTATGTTCAAAAGTTATACCATTTGCAAAGAGCCAAAGCTTTCGCTTACATACTTGATAATAATTAAAGTGTGTCCCTGTTATTTGCATCGTATTTCAAATTACAATATTACAAAAACGAATCATTAAAGAAATCAGGTTCACTGATTTGCAATCCGAGTTCACTGTCATATCTTTTCTTAATCACATTTATCCTCTTCTGATACAGTTTACTGCATTTCCGAGCTCCATCGCTTCCACCCGTTTCAAAAGCGAAGATATCTTGACTGATACTGCCTTCCTTCAGCAATGCATATAAACGACTCTCACGAATAGAAACCAACAAACTGTCTGCCTTAACAAACCGCTCCTCTCTACAACAATCATCATAACGTTTATAAAGACTCACCGGCAAGACTTTCACGCCATCAAACTGCTTGTAATATTCCTCTTCACGCTGCTCACTATAAGTTAAGGGAGAAAGCCCATGAAGTATCCCGTGCGATAAAGCCTGATAAATGAATTCGTATTGCTTTTTCTGCACCTCCTCCCAACAAGGATAAACCTGGTCTATCAAGCTTTGCAGGTCTCTCTCGTGAATCAGTCCCCCACATTGTTCCAAAACACCTTTCTGTAAAACATCCAGTGTACGGTTAACTACCGCCTGATTATAGATAAACCGGTCTTTCTCATTGCTTTCATTAAATACATGACATACACAGATTTCTTTTTTACGTTTACGGTTCACACGACCAAAACGCTGGATCAAAGCATCCAATGGTGCAGGTTCTGTATAGATTGTATCATAGTCAATATCCAGACTGACCTCAATAGCTTGCGTTCCAACCAAAAGCTGAACCTGCTCTTCACGAAGCCGAACTTCTTTCCGGCTCCTGTCTTCCGCATTAAAAGAGCCATGAATCAGCAATTGACTTTCAGCATACAGATTCCTGTAAACCATTTGAGCCTGCTCTACAGTATTACAAACCACTAATACCTTTAAACCAGCCTCCAGGTCTGCCTGTATCCTGTCAATCGAGTCCGACAACAGCCCCTGCTCAATAACCAACCGATGACGGTCGAACGCATCATACAGAGAAGCATCAGCCATTATAAGCGAAGAAGTCCCCAAGGCCTCCTGCAATTTGACCCGCATAAAAGTAGGCAAAGTAGCCGTCATAATAAAAACAGTTACCCCCAACCGCTTCACGCAAAACTCAAGCAATACTACAATCTGTGCCAATGTGGTGCTATCATAAGCATGGATTTCGTCAAAAATGAAATAACCTCCACTCCACTCGGCAATCCCCTTTTCAAAGCCCTTCACCCCAAAAATATGTTTCAGCAGCTGAAACGGCGTAACAATCTTCAGGGGAGTTACCATCGTCTTAAAATCCTGAATCAGCTGCACACTTCCGCTGACGGACGACTCCTGCCGCCCATCATCAGAAAACTTTTCCTCCAAGTATTGTGCCAACTTACCATGCAACATCCCTACCCAATGGGCTTCCTTTCCCAATTGCTCATTCAGCCGCTCATACATCGCATTGATAGAAGCAGTATAAGGCAAGACATAAAACACCCTTCCCTCTCCCTGAACCTCCAACTGATGTTTCAGCCAGAGCAAAGCAGTTTCCGTCTTTCCACTACCTGTAGGCGAAGACAAAATAACATTTCCATGACTGGCATAAGAACGTTGCTGATGTGTGTACAGCGGATATTTAAACAGAAATGAGAAATCGGCATCCGACAGTCGGTAAAGTTGCTTGATTCCAGCAGATGCTAAATGATCACATTGCTTCATCATTCCCACCAGTAATAGATTCCAAAGATAATCAGCCTCATCAGGAAGTGCAGGATGTTGATAAACCTCGCGCAACAAGGGAAGCAGAGAGAACCCTTCGGGCGATTCTTGAGTAGAGGCATCGGTCGACTCCGGACAGATTCCATAGTGACTCAAGATTTTCCATGTCTTGTTTTTCCATAATTTTTCACATTCCAGCTTATAAGAAAGAACACCTTCCGTATCGTTAAATCCAGCATAGCCCACATCGTAAGTCCGCTCAGACAATTGCAAGATTTCCTCTTTACTTTTATGATGACCTGCCACCACATAATACAGTTCTCTCTTCTCCTCCTCAGTCAAAGAAGACTGATGAATGTAATATAAAGAAAACAATTCATGCCGCTGATGATTCCAGTCTGTTGAAGCCGGAGAACGGCCGTACAAAATGCGCTGGAACTCCGGATGCGATTTGCCGGTATCATGAAATACAATCGCATCACGCAATAAATTCCAAAACCCCCGAACATTTTGGAAGGGCAAACGACTGAAACAAAGCGTCAGCTGATGATAAACAGCCAAACAGTCATCAATATGTTGCGCTAAAGTAACCTCAGGCTTGGATTTAGCCAATACCTGACGTTTTACTTTAGGTGCAGATTCATTCATTCTATATCTGAGAAATTCAAGTGATGAACAAAAATATCCAAATCCTTTCCTTCAATTGTGTCTCTGTATGCCACTATAGGAGTAGGAACATCCAGCGCATCAAAGGAAATAACAGAGTAAGCCTCCGTGCCGATGTTATTGCGAGGTATCTCGTTTGTAAAATATTTCGGCAAGGCTTGAATCAATCCCGGCAGATGATAATCCTTGAAAGGTACCAGCTGCCCTTTTATCTTAGTTGCTTCCCTACTCTCTTCCAACTCCACTTCCTCTATGGCTTCTATGGTAGCCAAATCGGAGCTCCGTCCTAACAGCAGCGGATAAACGGGAGAACGGAAATAAGCTGCAAGCTGCGGGTCGAAGAGATAAACATACAAACGTGTATCATAAAGAAACTCGCGGCGAATAACATTCGACTTCATCTGATTCTTGGGCACACCCTTGTTATCCAGTTCCACTTGATAGATGGTTTCCAGATCAACCGATTTAGCCCCATACTCAAAGTAATAGCCCAAAGAAACTTCATCATACGAAAGATAAGCTCCTGCACATGCATTGATTATCCCTAAGACCGTACTAACAGGTGGAACAGGCAGTGTAGGCTGAAATCCGGATAAAATATTCGGATACCTGAAGCTGGACGTCCATGCGGTTATTTTAATACGGTATGCTTTCATTCTCTTACTGCATTTGGTTGGTTATTTGTTCACAATAGGCATCAATCATGGCATTAACAGGACCAAACACCACCAAGTCCGGGTAAAGCTCCTGAAGTGCTTTCAGTTCCTTTTCATTGTCATCAAAAAATCCCTTGCGCTTACCGATAAACAACTTGCCTACAAAATTTTCTTTATACTCTTCAATGACCTCCTTCAAAGCCTCTACATCCAGCCTCACCATTTCATCACGTTCGCCATAACTGCCAGCAATGTGTGAAAAAGGATGATTACCGGTGTTCGTGGTAGCCAACACGATGAACTTGGGAGTCACATCGCCCATGTTATTAGTCTGCATTGCCCCGCCGGAAATATTTTTCAGCACCTTGATGGTGTCTGCAGCTCGCTGAATGCGGGTATCTAAAGGAAGACGAACCAGCTTCTGTCCCGGAACGAAAGGGTCATCCAGTTCAGTACACCCCATCTCCACAGCCTCTTCTTTCAGGCGCTGAGAAAGATTCTGATAGCCGGTTTTGTTATAATTAGAGAACGTACCTACCTGATTCAAGTCCAAGCTGAACATTCCCTTCATCACCGCACTGTATTCCTGCTTGCCATAAGGAACAGAATCACCTTCCTGCCGTGCCATGCTCGACCAGTTTTCAACAGGACGAGCCGAACAAGCAGCCACAACCGCCGAGTTTTTCAATGGTGAGATTCGGGTAACCGTTACATTCACCTTTTTCTCCTTACCCTTAGCATCTACCACCACCTCCGATGCAGCACGCATATAGCCAAACACATCGTCATCCGCATAATGCAAAGGATCAGCCTGAGTAAACGCAATCTTGTCTTCACGGACTACGGGAGAGAGCGTCCAACGACACACCTTCTGCAAGCCATTACGCCACCAGTTACGCACTGACTGACCCGAAACATACGGATATACTCGTCCATTCTTAGTAATACACTTTGTTGCGACACCATTGTCAAAATTCGACAATAAATTTTTACCTGCATTATTCAATGCCACCACATCTACATCAATCAGATAGTAGCCTTGCGTAATCAAAATGTCACTCATAATCTATTTCAATTTATAATTAAACCATAATCAATCTATATCATCCACAAAATCATCCTCATCCAACTCATCCACGTCCACATCTACCTTCAGATGCAGTTCGTGCAACTTCTGATAAATCGCAATCAGGAGCACATCCCGGGTCTCTGCCCATGAACCTGTATCAGGAAACAAATAATTAACATAATCATTGACAGATACCAGCAGTTCTCCGTTCTGTTGATAATTTTCCGCAACAATACGAAGAATAAACCGGCGCAACATAAAAGGATTCTTAACCGCATTAAGCGTGGTCAAGACTTTCTTCATTTGAGTTTCTTCAAAATGGCTGAGAATAAAGTCAGCTATCTGCTGTATTTTTTCAATCGTTTCATTTTTCATATGACGAATATTAATTAAATAACATTTTAGCAAACGAAAGTCAAAGAATTGATCAATACTCCATTTTCGGATTTCCTTAACAATGCTTTGATTGCGCATCAATTTATTATAAATCGCATTACTCCAATACTGGAATTCATCTTCCGATAAAGTCCGCGTCTCCTTCTTCTCAGTTGCAACAAACACATTGCGCTCCATCTGATAAGTAGCATTTTTATATTCCGTAGTCCGGTAATGCGCTGCAATAAATTTATTCCAGCACTCTGCATAGACAGGACGTCTTGCCTCCCGATAGAACTGAAAAGTGGGGAAAGGCAAAGCATAGATTTCTGCTTCCGGACTGGCTCCGAAATTAGTAAAATGATACAAGGTAAGCTGTTCTTCCCTCGTTGGATTCAGCATCGAGAACAGATAATCCAGGAAGCGGAACAAAGCAGTCCCCGGTGAGCGGGATTCGTTTTTCAAGACCCCTTTTGACCGATTCTCGCCGAGTGCTTTTTGAGTCTTAAGCAAACATTCTTTAGCATAAAAAGCGGCAGTAGCAGGATTACTGCTACTGATAAGTCCAATCTTCCCCTGCATCTGTTCACAAGCCAAAGGAATGAAATGACAACGAATCAGCATTTCCTTTGACAGCATCAGTCCCGCATCAAACGAATGATGAAAATTAACAAAAGTACTTGAACCCGAAAGCACCGAATTATCACGCCCTGCCGGAAACAGATTGGTTTTACGCCCAGTAATCCTACAATACCCCTCAATATGGGGAGCGGTATCATTCAAGAGATTCATAAAATAATTTTGCGTCTCTTTTTTCTTTTTTTCAGCCGTATTAAAAGCTGGCTGAGTTATCTTCGAGTTTAAGAAAAAAGTATTAATCTTCGCATCCCAACAATCCACATAGATATGAGTAGCCAGCATAATCAAGTCCAGAATATCATAATCCGGATATTGTTTGGCCAATTCCTCCAGCACAAAGCCACCCGCATCGACAAACGGATCACCCGTCAAACAAGTCAATGCCTCATAATCTAAACTTTCATAAGTGTGTTTCATAAGCATTTATCCGTTCTATATATTTCTCCTATCTAAGCACGAATCATCTATCCGAAGGCATCCAAAGCCTTGAGCACACAGATTCCCCGCACCACTTTCATACATCAGCTGAAGCAGAGGAGCAGGAGCCTTCAGTCTGAACCGGGTCATATAACCTTTCACACGGGTATGCTGCGGTGTACCTGTCTTAATGGAAACCAATACTGGTTTGGGATCCTTCAAAACCTCCAGCTCACAGTCTTCCAAAGAGCAATTCAACCTCTCAAGAAAGACCACCTTATAACGGTCAAGCAAGCCCTTCACCAATAAGAACTTTGCTCGCACATCCGTGGGAGACAAGTAGTCAACGCCGTTTCGGTCATTCCGGAACTTTATACACAGAGGAGACATCGTTGAAAAAACAGTTTCTTCCGTCAAGACAGGAGAAGGCAAGATTTCCACAGAACGGACAAAAAACTGAACAACCGATTTTTTATCCCCTATTTCAAAAGTCTGGTGCTTAAAAAGGCCTTCTATAAACCGCTGCGTACTCACTTCCGGAAGAAAAGAAATCTGCCACTCCACCGTTTCAGAAAGAATCCGAATCCGTTGCTCGTTTTCCAGAATTTGCCGTTGATCAATCTTAAAACGAGAAAAAGTAAAAAGCTTAAAGTTTTTCCCAGCTTCCGACAACCGATATCCATTATCATGCAGCCAACAGGTAAACTCTTCATCAGCCGAATAAAGAATCTTATAAATAGCAGCCGATTGCTCATATTGGTAATTCAGCGGAAGCAAATCGCCAAATGCCTTTTTATTGACTTCTAACGTTAACTTGAATCTCATAGTTTAATTCTTAATATATTCAACAAGTCACTACCATATCTTTATCACCCCCCAAATCAGAAATTTTCTTTTGAAATAGCTCCTGTGACTTATTTCACTGCAAATATAATATATATCCATTAGTTTATTTATAGAAAAGTAGATGTTATTAAACAGCCTGCTGATACAATTGTTTTTTTAATTACACTTCGTATATTTGCAGAATCAAAAAGGATTTGAAACTTAGTTTATTTGTAGAATTTAATTGCACCATCCTCCCCAGCTTAACACTGGGGAGGTTTTTATTTTCCCCGTAACTTGAATTCAAACTTAAACAGCAGATTATTCTCCTAAACAAGCACAGCCCAGCAAGATTCTCTTGCTGGGCTGTGCAACTATTTTAATTCAATTCTATTTCCTAAGAATCTTTTCAGACTAGCCGTGCTTTTGTGCTTCAGTGTATGCATATTTATATATCACTATCCACAACCATTTACCACCTATCCCGTCACTCTGCCGAGAATTCCTTGATACGCTGTTCCTCACTCAAACGGCAAACCAGCAGCGTATTATTCTTTTCAGCCACGATATAGCCATCCAGACCCTGAACCACCACCTTCTTCTCCTGCGTGGTATGCACCACACAGTTACGCGACTCATACAACTTGATATTCGGACCGATACACACATTGTTATGCGCATCCTTCTCCGAATTCTCATGCAGCGACCCCCACGTACCCAGATCACTCCATCCGAACGAAGCAGGGAACACATAAATCTCGTCCGCCTTCTCCATGATGGCATAATCCACCGAAATATTCTCACACGTAGGGAACAATTCATTCACCACCGCCTGCTCTTCATCCGTGTAATAATAGGGCAGCATACGTTCAAAAATCTCCGCCATCGAAGGCTGATACACGCGGAGCGCATTGACTATCGTATTCACATTCCATATAAATATACCGGCATTCCAGAAATAATTGTTCCGCTGCAGATAACGCTCAGCAGTAGCCAGATTCGGCTTTTCCTTAAACGCATCCACGCGGTAGATTTCCTTATTCGACGGACATGCCATAGTCAAGTCGACTTCAATGTATCCATACCCGGTTTCCGGACGGGTAGCTTTCATACCCAGCGTCACGATAGCATCCGATTCTGCTGTAAAATTCATAGCCGAAGTCACTACCCTGCCAAATTCACGCACATCCATCACGATATGGTCACTCGGAGTCACCACAATATTCGCCTTCGGATTTTTCGCTTTGATTTTCCAGCTTACGTAAGCAATACACGGTGCCGTATTTCTGCGGCAAGGCTCCAGCAGAATATGATCTTCAGGCACTTCGGGCAACTGTTCTTTTACAATTTCCGCATAATTTGCCGAAGTGACCACCCACACATTTTCAGGGAGGCAAATACCTTTAAAGCGGTCTACAGTCAGCTGAATCAGCGTACGTCCACACCCCAATACATCGATAAACTGTTTAGGCAGTTGTGCGCTACTCATCGGCCAGAAACGGCTTCCGATACCACCTGCCATAATGACTAAATGGTTATTATAGGAATTCATAAACAAAAACTATCAAAATTTCGAGCACAAAGTTAACAATTAATAAGAAGAAAACATACTTTTTTAAAAGGAAAAGCAGTGTTCTACAGCATCAACTCACATTCTTTTACCCCAATCTCACAGTCCATACAATCGAAAAGGCCGTTTCAGCCTTTGCATTCCCGCAAATAAGCCAAAACAGCCTTTTCCCCTAATTATTATAGTTAAACAAACCAGATGCTCAACAATCAGCAATACATATTCAAGATAGCTTCATACAATTCCTGCTTACCGCTGGTCTGTTTCGGTTCGCCCACTTCCTTAGCATAAGCCACAACCTCTTCCAGCGTCAGTTTGCCTTCTTCAAACTCTTTACCCTTACCGCCATCAAATGAAGCATAGCGGTCGGCAAGCATCTTCTTGTAAGGAGATTCTTCCAACAACTGAGCAGCACTCAGCAATGCACGAGCCATCACATCCATACCTGCGATATGAGCAATGAAGATATCTTCCAAGTCGGTAGAGTTACGGCGAGTCTTCGCATCAAAGTTCGTACCACCGTCACCGAAGCCACCGTTACGGATAACCTGCATCATCGCCTGAGTCAGCTCATAGTTATCGATAGGGAACTGGTCGGTATCCCATCCGTTCTGATAGTCACCGCGGTTAGCGTCGATAGAGCCCAACATACCGTTGTCAACAGCCACACACAATTCATGTTCGAAAGTATGGCCAGCCAAAGTAGCATGGTTCACTTCAATATTCACTTTGAAATCCTTGTCCAATCCGTGAGCTTTCAAGAAACCGATAACCGTTTCTGTATCCACATCATACTGATGTTTAGAAGGTTCCATCGGTTTCGGTTCAATCAGGAAAGTACCAGTGAAACCTTTTTTGCGAGCATAGTCACGAGCCAGCGTCAACATCTGAGCCAAGTGTTCCTTTTCACGTTTCTGGTCAGTATTCAGCAATGACATATAGCCCTCACGTCCGCCCCAGAATACATAGTTTGTACCACCCAATTCGATTGTAGCATCGATGGCATTTTTAATCTGCACAGCAGCACGAGCCACTACGTCGAAATCAGGATTGGTAGCTGCACCATTCATATAACGTGCATGACCGAAAACGTTAGCTGTACCCCACAACAGTTTGATACCTGTTTCAGCCTGTTTCTGTTTAGCGTAAGCCACTACCTCTTTCAAGTTAGCTTCATATTCTTCAATCGTATCCGCTTCTTCGCACAAATCCACGTCATGGAAGCAGTAATATTCGATACCCATTTTCTGCATGAATTCGAAACCGGCATCCATTTTATCTTTCGCAGCCTGCACCTTGTCAGCATTACCGTTCCAAGCGAATTTTTTTGTACCGCCACCAAACTGGTCAGCACCTTCAGCGCACAAAGTGTGCCACCAAGCCATAGAGAACTTCAACCAATCTTTCATTTTCTTTCCCATTACCACGCGTTCAGCGTCATAATAGCGGAAAGCCATAGGGTTTTTACTTTCTATACCTTCGAATTTAATTTTTTCAATTCCGGGAAAATACTGTTTTGTTGCCATAAGATTTAAGTTTTTAAGTTTATGAGTTTTTAATTTTTAATTTTTAATTTTTCGTTTTATCCAAGATAACCCTTCCAGCGTTCATAAGCCTCTTCATACGCAGCCCTGTCACGTTCATTCGGTTCAATCACCGCCAGTTTATCAAGCGTAGCAAAAGCCTCTGTATTATCCTTATAGATACCAGCACCCATACCGGCACCCTTTGCAGCGCCCACCGAGCCATCCGTATCATACAATTCAATTGTAGCCCCGGTCACCCCGGCAAGCGTATCGCGGAACAGCGGGCTCAAGAACATATTTGCATGTCCGGCATGAATTTTATGCACCTCCATGCCCATCCCCTTCATAATATCGATTCCATAACGGAAAGAGAACACGATACCCTCTTGCGCAGCACGAATCACATGACTCTTCGTATGCCGGTTAAAGTTCACTCCATGAATCGAGCATCCCACTTCGCGGTTCTGCAACATACGTTCCGCCCCGTTACCGAAAGGCAAGACACTCACCCCCTCAGCACCGATAGGAGCCTGTGCAGCCAAGTCATTCATATCCGCATACGAAATACCTTCCGGAGCCACCGTACGCTTCATCCACGAGTTCAAGATACCCGTACCGTTAATACAGAGCAACACCCCGAGGCGAGTCTGTTCAGCCGAATGATTCACATGAGCAAATGTATTTACGCGCGATTTCGGGTCATAGTTTACCGCTCCGTTCACCCCATATACCACCCCCGAAGTACCTGCCGTAGAAGCAATTTCTCCCGGGTTAAACACATTCAGCGAAAGCGCATTATTAGGCTGGTCACCCGCACGGTAAGTCACCGGAGTACCCTCTTTCAGTCCCAGTTCCTCAGCCACAGCAGCCGTAACACGACCCTGTTCAGCAAAAGTCGGACGAATATCCGCAATCAGCGAACGGTCGAATCCATAATAATCCATCAGGAAGCCAGCCACCTCATTCTGTTTGAAGTCCCAGAACATCCCTTCCGACAAGCCAGAAACCGTAGTACAGATTTCCCCGGTAAGACGCATGGCGATATAATCGCCCGGCAACATGATTTTATCAATCTTCGCATAAATTTCAGGTTCATTTTCCTTAATCCACGCCAATTTTGAAGCCGTAAAGTTTCCCGGAGAATTAAGCAAGTGCGAAAGACACAAATCCTCTCCCAGTGTCTGGAAAGCCTTTTCTCCATAAGGAACCGCACGCGAGTCACACCAGATAATAGCCGGGCGCAACACCTGCTGATTCTTATCCACGCAAACCAGTCCGTGCATCTGATACGAGATACCGATTGCCGCAATATCCTCCTTCTTCGCTCCGCTATGAGCAAGAATATCTTTTGTAGCAAGTTTCAGGTTTTCCCACCACATATCCGGATGCTGTTCAGCCCATCCCTGACGTACCGCCATAATTTCGGCTTCTGTTTTCGGATAAAAAGCGGAAGCTACACATTTTCCTGTCTCCGCATGAACGATGCTCGCCTTTACCGAAGAACTGCCTATATCGTAACCTAGTAAATACATGTGTTTTTAGTTTATTAGTTTATAAGTTTATTAGTTTTTTAAGTTCGTAAGTTTAAGAGTTTTTACCGAGCCAGTTACTGCATCGTTTTTTTATATACAGCCCGGTCAAACCGATAATAACGTGCAGCCCGATGACGCACCCCCTGCTCTTTCTCCTCCAGCGGAACAACGTAAGGCATAAGTGCAATTTTCTTATGAAAGTTACGCACATCAAACTTCTTGTCGTAAACCAATTCAAAGAGGATACGCAACTGTGCCGCCGTAAACTTGCGCGGAAGCAAGTCGAACATCACCGAAGGCGTTGTTTCCACATAATGACGGATATACGTCAGTGCATCCTGACAAATCTGCAAGTGGTCGAACGCCAACGCTTTCACCTCCGAAACCGGAGTCCAGCAAGCATCATACGTATTACTCAGCCGGCGGTTCTCTCTGTCAATCTTCAGCAGAGAGAGGTAAGCGATGGTAACAATTCTCCCCACCCTATTCTCCGTAATCCGGTGAAAACGCTCCAGCCACATCACATCCTTCGGATTCGCCGTACGGTCTTTCGACCCATACGCCTTAAACTGTGTCATCTTTATGTTTTTCAATCCGGTCAGCTCATTCAATACGCGTTTGGCTGCATCATCCAAATCTTCATCCGCATAAATCAAGCTACCCGGAAGCTTCATATCGTTCACTTCTCCGTCGGTCTGCTTCCCCATCTGGCGAACCAGCAACACACGAAACTGCTCTCCGTCAAAACCAATCAACACACAGTCCACTGAGACATGTACGTCAATCACCAAATCTTTTTCTTCAAGCTTATTCATAGCGTTTATTTTTAATTGACGCTGCAAATATAAACACTTTTTCAATTCATCAAACTAAAACAAAAGAAAATTTTACCATGTTATAAAGCACTATTTTCCAAGCAGATAGTTTTCATCTATTATACGATATTAATAATCAAGCTTATTGTATCAAATACGATATATAAAAACCCCTCTGAAAACGCCTAGGCAAGCCAAAGGAAACGCCTAAGCATTCCAGCCCGCACACCTTAATATATAAAGCAAGACGAGCAGGCGTTTTTTTGCCGGAAACAACCCTTCATCCTCCGCATATCAGAAAGCACCCCGATGCTAAATACAAAATAGTTTCAAAAAACACACTTCATCCCAAAACTTGACCCTTTTCATAAATCCGTATATAACAGCATATTATCCCCTAATTTTAGGCTCAAAAAAACTTTGTAAACAAAGGGTCAGTGCCAAAGTGTCAAGACACGATTTTTCCTGCTTCCATATTTAACCACCCATGCACCCACGAATGTGGTACACATCACGACCGAGACTTCAATGCCGCTTGTAACATCAAGGAATTTGGCTTGAAAGCCCAACCCACGGAGCGTGGGAAAGTCAAGCCTGTGGACCGTCCTCTTGTGAATGACCGACCTCGTGTCCTAAAAAGCCGTGGCAGGAAGAAGCAGGAAAAGAGAGGAGGTATTGGTACCTCCGAAGCCGCTAAATCTTTAGTTTAGGGTAATTCACAGACTCATAATACTCCCCTTTTCTTCGCGCGCGCGGGAAAAGGGTCAAGAAAAAAAATGGCACTGACACTTTGTTTACGACATTAAAAAATCATGACAAGCAAGACTCAAAAAGCTAATTATCAATAAAATACAGAGAAAAAAGAAAGTGCCAAGCAGCTCATAGATTGCGGTTTACAACACCCATCAGAAGCAAATCCAAGAGGCCATCAGGCATTTCCACCCCTCTAATTCAAAGTGTAAAAAAGCCCCTCATCGGTGCAGTATTTGTCGAATCCGCTCATTCTCTTATCGGAATCCTCAAAAAACACATTTTTTCCATATTTGCCCTTTGCTCTTTCGGTGGGAATGCGTATTTTTGTGGGATAAATAGATGCCAACGCTTACCTTGCATGCAGCTTCTGCATGGGACAGGTAACGGCGGAGCCGTACCCAAAGGTCAGCGTCAGAGTGAAAACAGATTCTTATCATACCGAAAACGGTTCTTATCCATGAGAAAATTATTAGACCTGAAAGCAGGAGCCATCTTCCACGAAGAAATGGACCGCATCACCCTATGCGTACGCAAGGAATGCATAGAGATTATCTACAAACTGAAGCCAGGCAGATTTATGATCATCAACATGATACGCAGCGATGACGACGAAGTACTTCTGATGACCAATTGGGGCAATTTCTTCAGCCGCATGCAGAATCCGGACGTGCAGCTTCCCAAGATCAAGCAATGCTGCCCCACCCTCCATGCGATACTTACAGGCGAAGACCCGGATGAAGTGTTCCGCACCAGTTGCGGCAAATCATCCTCACCCGACCATGTTCACGGCTTGGCTCTGACCTGCAAGACCGATCCGCGTGCCCCACTCATCGGTTGCATAACCGACCCCTTGCTGCACAAAGTAACGACTCTTGTAAACAAGAACATTGCCATCTATAACGAGCTGAGCTCAAACCCTCCTTTCCCGGCATGGAAAGACGGGCTGATGGAGGTGTGGAATGGGTGAAATGTATAAAAACAGATTCAATCCTTAAGGCTTCACAAGTATTAATATTTTAAAGTTCTTAACAATTTAAATTTCGCTCGCACATAGAATCATGAATGCCGAATCAAGAACATCCAAAAGCATACGCAATGCAAAAGTAGCCCTATTATTCTATTTCCTTAACCTCGTATTACAATTCTTCTCCCGAAAAATCTTTTTAGACTATCTGGGAAGCGAAGTGCTCGGGTTGAACACCACTGCAAACAATTTACTGAGCTTCTTGAACCTTGCTGAACTCGGAATAGGAAGTGCAGTTGCCTACAACTTATACAAACCTCTTTTTGACAAAGACCACGATGCCATCAATGCCATCGTATCCATACAAGGTTGGCTCTATCGGCGCATTGCCTACATTGTTATTGCTGGTTCATGCATTCTGATGTGTTTCTTCCCGATGATATTTGCCAAGGCTAATGTTCCGTTATGGTATGCCTACGGCTCATTCATCGTTCTGCTCATTTCCGCCTTGCTAAGCTATTTCGTAAACTACCGACAGATAGTGCTTTCGGCAGACCAGAAAGAATATAAGATTACATTTGCTGTACAAGGGGCAAAACTAACAAAAGTATTGCTACAGATTCTTGCCATTAGTTCTTTTGACTATGGCTATGTATGGTGGATGGCACTCGAAGTAACAATGGCAATTATTTCCTCATACATACTTAATAGAGCTGTAAAAAACGAATATCCATGGTTGAAACCAACTGTTTCAGAAGGAAAAAAGTTGCAAAAACTATATCCAGGAATTATCTCCAAAACAAAACAGGTATTTTTTCATAGGATAGGTGGTTTCGTATTAACACAAACTAGTCCTCTGATTATTTATGCATATGCTTCACTAACTTTGGTAGCCATATATGGTAATTATATGCTGATTGTTGCAGGAGTAACCATGCTAGTGAATGCCTTATTAAACAGTATCGGTGCAGGAGTTGGAAATTTAGTGGCAGAAGGAGACAAAAAAAAAATAAAATCGGTATTTTGGGAATTAACTGCCCTACACATATGGATTGCTTCAATTTTCTGTTTCGGGATGTATATGCTTGGGGACTCATTTATAGCTTTATGGGTAGGGGAAGGATACACTTTGCCGTATTGGGCTTTTGTTATTTTGATTATTAATACATTCATCAGCATGACTCGCACCTATGATATCTTTATTAATGCTTATGGACTTTTTCAAGATATTTGGTATCCTATTATAGAAGCTATTGTAAATTTAAGTTTTTCAATTCTTTTAGGATATCATTATGGTATAACAGGCATCCTAGGAGGAGTGATGATTAGTTTAGTTATAGTTGTATGCAATTGGAGACCTTATTTCCTTTATAGTAGAGGCTTCAAAGAAAATGTAATCGAATATATCATCCGTAATATAAAATATATAGGATTATTAGCCGCATCATTTTTCACGAGTAAAACAATAATACAAAAATTCATCCTTCTTTCTTATAACACATATCTTGAATGGATAATTTATAGTACTGTTGTCATCGTAACATACACTATAATTAGTTTTGTACTTCTTTATTCTTTAGACAAATCATCTCGTGACTTTTCAAAACGATTTCTTCGATTAATCAAACATTAACACCTCTAATGATAACTTACAATTCGTTCGACATATTTGATACATGCTTCATTCGCTCTTGTGGCTATCCGCATAATGTCTTTGATCTATTAGCCACTCGCTTATTAGGTGCTGAGAGTGATTATAACCTAAGAGCAGATTTTGTAAATATTCGCTTACAAGGAGAAGAAAGAGCACGAAAGCAAAAACAAGGAGAGGTAACTCTCCAAGAAATCTATGATTCATGCGATTTTTCAAGTGTTACAAATACTCCAAAAACAGATATTGCAAAAATAGAATTAGAGATAGAAAAAAATGTCCTAGTCCCTGTTTCCTCTATACGCAATCAAATAGCCAAGCTACACTCACAAGGAGCTACTATTTACTACATTTCAGATATGTATCTTCCCCATGAGTTTATACTAAACTTGCTTCAACAAAATGATTTTTGGAAAGAAGGTGATAAATTGTATGTATCATGTACCTCAGGTAAAACAAAGCAAGATGGCACCTTGTTTGATCTTGTGTCCCAAGAAAACAAAATACCTTTCCCCCATTGGCAGCATTGGGGAGACAATAAACATAGTGATTATAAAATTCCTAAAAAGAAAGGAATTAAAGCACATTTAGTATCCCATAGATTCTCAGCTTATGAAGATAATCTATTATCGCTTCAACTCTTTCACGATTCATTAATTAATCAACGACTGGCAGGTATACAAAAGGCAATCCGTTTATCAGAGCAGCCCAATAATAGAACTGATTTAGCATGTAACATCGTTATTCCTACATTAGTTTCTTTTGTTTTCAAATGTCTGCAAGATGCTCAAAAAGAAGGAATATCAAAGCTATTTTTCTTAGCTAGAGATGGAGCTCTACCCTTTTACATTGCTTCTTCCTTGCAAGAATACTTTCCTACAATACAACTTTGCTACTTCTATACTTCCAGAAGTGCTTTATATTTTCCAGGCATTCCATCTACTTCATTTGAATGTTTATCTGAGCTTTGCGGCAAAATGGCCAACAAAAAGCTTTATGAAGTCTTCATTGATAAAACAAATATAGATATAACTACATTCTCTACAGAAGAAAAAATAAAGCAGACAATAAAAACAGATAAGCAAGGTCAAATTCTTTTGAAAGAGTTATATAATAATCCTTTGTTTAAAAAGCACTTAGAAGAAGAGTATTTTCGTCAAAAAGATTTGGTATTAAAGTACTTCTTACAAACAGGAATTGCCAATAAAAACAATAAAAGCGGAATAGTTGATATTAGAGGTACTAGAAAGTGCCATCAAATTATAAACAATCTGTTAGCACAAAACGAATATCCTAAGGTAAAGGGATACTATCTTGAAGTAACAGAAAATAGGAAACATATAAACGAAGCTGGCTCTTACTATGCTGAATTTCATTCAGAGCGTTTTTTTCTGAGCACAAAAAGACTTAAATATATAGCATCTCTTTATTCTGTCATCGAGCAATACATTTGTGCTACAGGCTCAGAAAGGACTATTACTTATCAAGAGAATGGTAACACAATTAAACCTGTTTTTGAATCCAACTCTGCTTCTGAGAGTAAACTTAAGCTATTTAACCTACACAAGAGAATAGCAAATCTCTATATACATCATCTTAAAGAAAATAGCTTATTCCCATACAATACAGAAATTAGTTATCTCATTCAATACAATCTTTTAAATTTTGCTGAATTACCATATAAAAAAGATTTAGAAGCATTAAAGAACATTACAACAAATGACAGTCAATTTGACTATAGTTCATTAATCAAAAGATATGCTATCAAAGAGCTTCTAAATAAGAAATTCAATAAAAATGAATGGATACGAGGTTCTATATGCTACACCATTTATTGTTGGGTCGGAGAAAGAATTAGTCGGTCTTTAATCAGTAAAATACAGAAATAGAATTTCAAGTTTTATGACAGTTTCAATCATAATACCTGTTTACAATGTAGAAAAATACATTGAATCCTGTCTCGTATCAGTCTTCAATCAAACTTACAAAGATTTAGAAATTATTTTAGTTGATGATTGCGGCTCTGATAAAAGTATGGAAATAACTGAAAAAGTAATATTTCCATATAAAGACAAATTCAATATAAGAGTAATTCACCATGACAAGAATAAAGGTTTGTCAGCTGCACGAAATACAGGAATAGCAAATGCAACTGGAGAGTATATTTATTTTTTAGACAGTGACGATACTCTCCCACCCAATAGTATAAGTCTGCTAACTGAACAACTTACAAAATATCCAAATGCAGATTTTATCATTGGAGGTATACAAACAACAGGATATAAGAAGTATACATATCCTTTACTCTCACAAGAATATCTTAATGGCAATAAACAGATTCTTGCAGACTATTTACTTTTTAAATGGAATGTTATGGCATGTAACAAACTTATAAAAAAAGATTTTATCGAAAAGAATAATATTTTATTCTTGGAGGGAGTATATCATGAAGATATGGATTTCAGTTTTAAACTTGCCCTCTTTGCACAAAGTATGGCTTGCTGTAAGGAAACAACATATAGCTACTTAATACGAGAAGAATCTATTACGACTTTTAAAAAGCCGCAAAATTACACAGATTATTTTTTTATCTTTTCGAACAACTTCAAGAAGTTAACAACCCCTAACTTTCCATATGATTTTCATGAATTAATTTCTGACTACATTACAGAAAATCTATATTTCCTAAGCTTGGATTTAATTAATGAAAAAAGTCGTCTAATCTCTAAAGAGTTCAAACAAACACTCTTAAAAGAGATAAAAAGAACATCAAAAGACTACTTGAATTTAAAGAATTCGAACTTTAAATATACTGTAAAAAAACATTTTTTAAGCCTACCTATTTGCCTACAAGTGCTTATATCAAAATTATATATCACTCTTATTAACATCCAACTCAATAAACGATAGAATGGGCAATATTTTATACATTGGAGATAATCCGAACAAAACAGCTAATGGAGGAGATTGGGTAAACCAGAGAAATATACTTGCTTTAAAAGAAATATATTCTGAAAATTTTTACATTTACCCAGTAAAATGTAAAAATTCAATTATGACATTCCTCAATTTAACAAGAAATTATATGTTGGGGCTTTCTCCAACAATAGTAAAAGATATTATAAGATATATAGATATAAACAATATTCAATCTGTTTTTCTTGCAACATCTAAGTTTGGGAAATTAGCCCAATACCTAAAGCAAAGATTTCCAAATATCAAAATTTATATTTTTTTTCATAACATTGAAAAACAATATACAGCTGAAGAGTTTCGAGTTGCGCCCAGTTTAAAAAATTGGTTAATATATCAAGTCACTAAATATAATGAAAAACGTGCATGCAAATTCGGAGACAAGCTTATAGTTCTCAATGAACGTGATAATTCACTTTTGAACCAGATATATGGTCTAAAAGCAGACTTACAACTTCCAACTACATTCATTGATAAATATAATCCCAATCTAAAGCAGATAACTTCAAAACCTGCAGAACAGTTTACTTTACTTTTCATAGGCTTTGCTTTTTTTGCTAATATCGAAGGTATCAAATGGTTTATAGAAAATGTACTTCCTGACTTACGCAATTGCAAATTACAAATAGTAGGGAATGGCATGGATAAGATTTTTACATCTAACAAAAATATTGAAGTACATGGTTATGTAGAAGATTTAGCAACCTTCTACTACAATACTGATGCTGTTATCCTACCCATATTTTCGGGAGGTGGAATGAAAACAAAAACGGCAGAGGCTCTCATGTATGGCTGCCCTATTATTGGAACAAAGGAAGCCTTCGAAGGTTATGAACTTGACTGTAGCAGAATTGGAGGAGTAGCCAATACTAAAGAGGATATGATAAGCCATATCTGTCACCTGCAGCAAGATAATAATTTCCTTACAGATGCTAGACTATACGCGCGTTCTATATTTATCAATAAATATAATTTTCAAACTACCATACAATGTTTAAAAGACAATTTATAAAAAAAATAAGTCTGGTTTATCTTGGAAGAAAAGGAGCAGGTCCAACATATTCCATTGAAATGACAGAAAACCTTATTCTCCAAGGATGTTTTTTACAATGTATTCTCTCCGATCAAATCGAGAATAAAAAAGACTGGGATAATCTAAAAACTAAATATCAAGCCCTATCTATAATATATGTTAATACATATTCTAATAAAATAGAGTTTTTGATGAGTTTACTTTTGGGATTTTTTAAGTATTCGTCTGTAAAATCATGTATAAAAGATTTCAATCCAAACTTTTTATACATCCCTATGCTCTCCTTATTAAGCATCTACGTACTACCAACAAGAGTTCCTGTAGTTACAACAATTCATGACGTAGAACAACACTTAGGAGAGCAGAACTTACTCATATCGCTTTTATATGATAAAGTTGTCAAGCGGTCACAAAAGATCATCACCCTAAGTAAAAAATTCATCAAAGACATTCAAATTAAGTATTCTTTTAAAACTCAAGACATATTTGTTATTCCACATGCCAACTTCACACATTACTTACCAGAAAATTATAAACCTGATTTTAACGATTTAAATTACAGAATCCTTTTTTTCGGCAGAATTCATCCTTATAAAGGTCTTAAAGTTTTGTTAAAAGCTATGCCAGCTATTATAAAAGAATATCCAGCTATACAATTAAGAATAGCAGGCAATGGGAAAATACAAGATGCAGAAAAAAAACTAATAGACGAATTGAGTGCAAATATTGATTTACACATTAAATGGATTTCTGATGATGAAATCTACAAATTTATACGGGACACTGACTTAATTGTTTTACCTTACGTAGAAGCATCCCAATCAGGAGTGATTCCTCTTGCATATAGTTTTGGTAAAACAGTAATTGCCTCAAATGTAGGCGGACTATCAGAGCAGATCTATGAAAATACAGGGATACTCGTCTCCCCCAATAATAGCAATGAACTTGCAAATACAATTATTAAGCTATATAATTCCCCAAATGAAATAATTAAAATGAATAAGCAAGCCTATAAAGTAGCTCATGAAATATTAACTTGGGAGCAATCTGCTCGTATCCTATTAGAAAATACCAAAGAACTCTAAAACAATGTTTTTCTACTTTACCTGTTTTTTAATACTACTTATTTGTTCTTTTCTAGAAGTTATCTCTAACAACAAAAGATATAGTCAACACACGTTTCTTTTTCTTGTTTTAATATGCTATGCTTTATCTTTTTTAAGATGGGAAACTGGTACCGATTGGAATACATATTATGAAATGTATACATGGATAAAAAGTCCCTGGAACAATGTATTCAGTACTGGCATGGAACCAGGTTTTGCATTTATCAACAATTTAGGTAAATTCGTATTTAACAGCTATACAGGAGTTCTATTCCTTTTTTCAACTATCATATACGCCTGTTTAGGACGTGCTTATACCGCTCTTTCAAGGTATCCGATTACTTCCCTCTTAATATCTTTTTGTATACTCTCTTTTGCACATATGCTATATGTTAGACAGAATGTTGCAGTAGTTATATTATGTTGGTCTGTTTACTATATACAGAAGAAGAATTTTAAACACTTTTTCTTTTGTGTATTTATCGCCTCCTTATTTCATAGAACATCATGGATTTTTCTTATCTCATATCCATTCTTTTTTAAAGAATATTCCTTAAAATTTTATATATCAGCGATTCTATCTGCACTAATCTTTGGAACAATCATTAGTAAAATTATTTTAGTTTTTATTGGTAATTTGGGGCTAGGAGTAATTTCCACTAAAATATCAGGATACATGGAATTAGGTAGCGAGGATAATTCAACAGCCCTTTCTACTACAACAATCTTAATAAAAGGATTTATTAATAGAGGTTTTATCCTTGCACTCATTTTCTATTGCAAGTTTAAGTTGAAATATAATTCCTCTTTTTTTACTGGACTTGTAAATATCTATATATTAGGAACCGTCCTTTATTTTATAACACTTCCCTTAAGTGTTTCACTAGCCCGTATAGCCGTGTATATGGATAGCCTTCAAGTTATACTAATTCCTTATATCATCTACTTACAAAAGACTCTATACAATCGTATTCTTTTTTTTACACTTATTATAATATACTATTTCCTTCGTTTTTATTCATCAATAATAACATTTGAAAGTTCATATATACCTTTCAAAACTATATTATAACAAATATGAAAATTCTTCAAATAATAACCCTCTGCGAACTAGGAGGGGCACAATCCGTCGTCATTAATTTAGCTAACGAACTTTGCAAAGAGCATGAAGTCATTGTTGCTTCTGGAGAAGGAGATGGAAAAATGTGGGCAATGCTAAACCCCAAGATTAAACAAGAACGTTGCCAATATTTAAAAAGAGCCTTATCTCCTATCAATGATTTACGCACTCTTTTCACTTTTTGGAATCTTTATCGCAAATACAAGCCTGACATGATTCACCTCCATTCTTCCAAAGCTGGTATGTTAGGAAGAATTGCCTTTCCTTCATCTAAAGTCATTTATACCGTACATGGATTTGATTCAATCAGACTGGCTTATAGGAAGTTTCTTCCCATTGAGCGTTTTATGCAAGGTGCTTGCAAGGCTATTGCAGGTGTCAGTAATTATGATAAAAAAAATATGCTAAGCGAAAATATCAATCGCAATGTCTATACAATTTACAACGGAATAAAAGAGAACACAGCAGAGGAAAAATTATCATTACCACTTAACGGGTATAAAAAAATAATCTTATGCATTGCAAGAGTGGCAAAGCCTAAAAGACTTGATGTATTTTTAGAAACCGCAAAACTCTTACCTGAATATGGATTTATTTGGATAGGAAATCAGCAAACAGTTCAGCAGCATCCACAAAATGTGATATTCTTGGGGAATATACCTAATGCAGCAAAATATAACTCTATTGCAGATTTATTTATGCTGCCTTCAGACTTCGAAGGTCTACCTATGGTTATCATTGAAGCGATGAGCCATAAGCGTCCAATCGTAGCCTCGAATGTGGGTGGAATTAGCGAAATTGTACGGAATGGAGAAAATGGATTCACAGTAGAAAATTCCGCCGAAGAGTTCGCCAAACGAATAAAAGAGATTCTTGAAGATGACGATAAACATAAACAATTCTCTCAAAATTCATACAAACGATTCTTACAGGATTTAACTGTGGAGAAAATGGTAGAATCTTATTTAGAACTTTACAAAAAATAACACTATATGAAAATTACATTCATCGGAGGCAGCGGATTCGTAGGAACCCGTCTCATTGAAATCTTGAAAGAAGACAAGGTTAATAATTATCAGCTACATAATATAGACTTACAGCAAAGCCATTTTCATCCGGAAGTTACAGAAATCGGTGACGTAAGAGATCAGGCTTGTATGGATGAGAAACTAAAAGGGGCTGACTGTGTGGTTTTGTTAGCAGCTCAGCATCGGGATGATGTGCATCCTACTTCGCTCTACTATGAAACAAATGTAGGGGGTATGGAAAAGACATTGCAGGCTATGGAGAAAAATGGTGTGAAGCGTATTGTGTTTTATTCTTCAGTAGCAGTTTATGGGCTGAATAAGGAGAATCCGAATGAAACGCACCCGGCTGATCCGTTCAATCATTATGGTAAAAGTAAATGGCAGGCTGAGGTGGTTTTGCAGGAGTGGTATAAATCGCATCCTGACTGGAATATCAATATCATCCGCCCGACGGTTATTTTCGGAGAGCGTAACCGGGGGAATGTGTATAACCTGCTGAAACAGATTGCAAGCGGAAAATTCTTGATGGTAGGAAAAGGGAATAATAAGAAGTCAATGGCGTATGTAGGCAACATCGTGGCTTTTACCAAGTTCCTTATTGAGAATAAAACGGAAGGATATAATGTATATAATTATATTGATAAGCCGGACTTTACCATGAATGAATTGGTTGGACATGTTAGCAAAGTGCTGAACAAGCATATTCCTACGACTCATTTCCCTTATTGGCTTGGCATGATGGGTGGCTATGGCTTTGACTTGCTTGCCAAGTTGACCGGAAAGAAGCTGACGGTTAGTTCGGTTCGTGTAAAGAAATTCTGTGCCACTACTCAGTTTGATGCAACGAAGGTAAAAGAAGCGGGATTCAAGGCTCCTTATACTTTAGGAGAAGGCTTAGCGCGTACATTGGAGTTTGAATTTATTCATGATGCCTCAAACGGAGTTACTTTTAAAACGGAATAAGGGTGAACGGTAGACAGCAAGCTGTAAAATTCAATAGTTTTGTATTTTTTCTCACCACTTATCTATTACGGGGTGAAAAAGTTTATCAAATAAATAATTCTCCAACAGCCTCATATTCTAGAACATTTTCACTATCTTTGTTTGTTACAAGAATGCAAAACGTATGAGTAGCTTGTCAGACCAACATAGCAACCGGAAAGAAGCCAAGGAGGTATTTGGCATAAGCTTCTTGCTCTGGATGAACACGAAGGCCGGAAAGAAATGGCTCTCCGATTTGTAACAAAGATTTTGTTGTTTCACGATTCAAAAAGAATGTATCATGATATA
>ERZ773243.950-NODE-950-length-35930-cov-4.241059_pt1 | contig 35930 bp, 30 predicted proteins | sample MGYA00580520_ERZ773243 | MGnify/ENA primary metagenome ERZ773243 (study PRJEB29015, sample SAMEA2737747) | human gut metagenome | biome: human gut; feature: human-associated habitat; material: faeces | place: China | collected 2012 ... | reverse complement strand
GGCCCAGCCGCCGGGAGATGGCAAAGGCATTGGACTTGCCGGGGATGCCGATCAGCAGCCGGTAAGTGGGGCTGAGGGTCTCCACATTGAATTCGCAGGAGGCGTTCTCCACTCCCGGCGTGGTCATGGCAAAGGTTTTCAGCTCTGCGTAGTGGGTGGTGGCGGCGGCTCTGGCCCCCAGTGCCCGGACGTGCTGAATGATGGCGATGGCCAGCGCCGCGCCCTCAATGGGGTCGGTGCCGGCGCCCAGCTCATCAAACAAAATCAGGCTGTCCCGGTCCGCCTCCTGTAAAATCTCTACAATGGTTTTCATGTGAGCGGAGAAGGTGGACAAGCTCTGCTCGATGCTCTGCTCGTCGCCGATGTCCGCCAGCACCCGCTCGTACACGGACACCTCGCTGCGGTCCCCGGCGGGAATATGCAGGCCGCACTGGGTCATCAGGGTCAGCAGACCCAGTGTTTTTAAGGAAACAGTCTTACCGCCGGTGTTGGGGCCAGTGATGACCAGGGTATCAAACGCACCGCCCAGTTCAATGTCGATGGGTACCGCTGTTTTTTTGTCCAGCAGGGGATGCCGCGCCTTCCGCAGACGGATCAAGCCGTCCCGCCGCACCTGGGGGCGGATCGCGTCCATCTTATAGCTCAATTCGCCCCGGGCGAAGATCAGATCCAACTGCACCAATGCGTCATGGTCCCACTGAATGTCCCGCCGGTGGGCGGCGGCATCAGCGGACAGCTCCGCCAAAATGCGGTCGATCTCCGCCTGTTCCTTGGCCTGTAATTCCGCGTATTCGTTGTTGGCCTGCACCACTCCCATCGGCTCTACGAATACCGTAGCGCCGGTGGAGGAAACATCGTGGATCAGTCCCGGCAGATTGCCCTTCTGATCCGCCCTTACGGGGACCACAAAGCGCCCATCCCGCTGGGTGATGATGTTGTCCTGCAAAACCTTGGAATAGCTGGGGGAAGAGATGATCTTCTGCAAAATCTGCCGGCTTTTTGCCAGCGCCGCCCGCATGTGACGGCGAATGTCCGCCAGCTCCGGGCTGGCGGCGTCGGCCACGGTGTTCTCGTCGCTGATGCACCGCCGGATCTTATCCTCCAAGAACCGGTTGCCGTGGATGGACAGAAAAATCTGGTCGAGAGCGGTAGGCTCTGCCGCGTCGGCATTGAAATACTCCTTGGCCCGGCGGGCAGCATACAGCAGATCGCCGATCCGGATCAGCTCCGGGATGTTGAGGCTGCCGCCCCGGTCCGCCCGGTCCAGCAGGTCCTTTACCGGCTTGACACCGGAAAAACCCGGCGCCCCCCGCAGGACGATCATGGCCCGTGCGCCGTCGGTCTGATCCAGCAGGCGCAGCACGTCCTCATAATCTGTTTCCGGCCGGACCGCCAGTGCCAACTCCTTGGCCTCCGGGCTGACCGCCTGCTCAGACAGTAGTTGAAGGACCCGCGGCAGCTCCAAGGTGCGGATGGATTTATCAAATAATTCGCTCATAATCGCTCCTTACCGTATAAAAGGCACGGTATCATACAAAATGTAATCAATCAGGATGGCTCATTCATGCACCGGACACTCTTATAGAAGTCCAGCGTCCGGAATCCCCGCTCCAACTGGGCGGAGACAAAGGCTTCGGCGGCAGCGGACAGCCGCTTTTGGGCCTCCGGTCCCAGTGTGAAGGAATAAAGCCGCTTGGGGTCGCCGTAAACGATGTGCCGCAGGGCGGCCAGTGAATCCCGGCACAGTGGAAGACCCCGGCGCCCCTCTCCGCAGGTCCCGCAGCGGAGAACGCCCTGCAAAACGTCGAAATACGGCTGTTGGGGATCGGGGCAACCGCAGTAGGCGCAGGCGTCCGCCAGAGGCTCGTAGCCTGCCAGACACAGCAGCTTGACCTCGAACGCCGCTTTCACCAGCGGCAAAGGCTTTCGCAGAACGGAAACGGCGTACAGCCCGTTGAGCAGATGGCTCAAAAGCCCCTGATGGGGCGCGTCCTCTGTGGTGACGGCCTCCGTCAGCTCCGCCAGATAAAACCCCAGCGCCATCGCGTCCAGATCCGCCCGCAAGCCGTTGAACAGTTCCAGAGTGGCCCCCTCGTTGGCGTAGTACCAGTCGCCCTTTTTGTAAAGCGTCCACTCGGAGTAGGCCAACGGCTGGGCGCAGGCGGCGAATTTGCACCCCTTGCGGCAGACGCCCCGGGCGATGACAGAGAGCTTGCCCCGCTCCGCTGTCAGGAGGGTTAGGATCTTATCGGCGTCCCTTGTCTCCGTCTCCCGGAGGACTACGCCCTTTGTCACAATGTACGGCGACAACGCCATCAATTCACCACCTATGTACGGAGGCCCCGCCTCCGAAAGAAAATCAGCGTCCGGCAGACCCGGCGCGGTAAAGCAGATAGGCCAACGGATCTCCGGTATCTGAAAACAACGTCCAAAGCGAAGGTTCTTTCATCGTACAGCCCTCCCTGATGGATAGTCTGTGTCGAAAAGTCCCGCTTATAGCTGGAAAATGCTTCGTACAGACCCAATTATAGCAACCGGACAGCTTTTTTTCAAGCGGAGGTTGCTGCATGCGCTCCTCCGCGTTATACAGCTCCGCAAAGTTGGAGGTGGCAACCTCAATCAAGTAGCTCTCAACCGTTCTGTCAGCATTTTCAATGCGGAACATGACGTTTCCCTCTCCCTTTAATGCTGTCAGCACCTCATCGATATAAGCATCATCAATATTAACTCTATCATCACCACAATACATAGTACCTGTTATCTTGTGGTCTGCACCATCGGGCGTTCTCATGGTGATGTTATATTCATCCCAATAGCGCTCAGAGCTGTTTTTGACCTGTCTGCTGCCATATTCATAGAGGAATATCATAACATTATCGTCCAGATCCACCATTACATTCGCATACAATTTTGAATTTGTTGTTGCGCTGTTGCTAAAAGTACTTACGAGATATTCGTCTTCCGTAATATACCATTCATCTGTTGGCTGATTGAAGTCATCCACAGAATAGTCGATGCGCCAATCGCCGAATGGCTGTCCGCATCTTTCGCAGGTACCGCTTTCGGTCATGTGGCCCAGAGCGGGAACGGTTTCCTGTGCCACCAGAACCTCGCCGCACTCGGAGCAGCGCTTGCCCTCTGTCAGCCCGGTCTTTGTGCAGGTGGGCTCCACTGCCGGCATAACTTCCTCCACATGGGTATGCTTGTCGGTGCTTCCGCTGTTGGTATTTCCGCCATTGGTATTTCCGGCGTTCCCGCCTCCGCAAGCCACCAGAGGCAGCGTCATTGCCATCGCAAGCAAAATTGTTGTCAACTTTTTCATCTTCTGTCTCCCTTTCGTTGTCTTTATATTTGCAGTGCGTTTTCCGCACAGGCAAATCCTTCCCAGCGCCCGGTCAAAACAAGGTTTTTTCCTGCTCCGCAAACAGCTTGTCATTGATCTCCCCCAGGGGCAGCTGATGGACCACGCCATAGCTGATAATGGCGTCCCGTCTGGTGCGGGGATACAGTTGGGCGTAGCCCCCCTGCGTCAGCATCCGCTGGGTCTCATCCAGCGTGATGCCAAGACCGACGCAGATGCACAGCAGCCGATCCCTGGAAGGATTCCGCCGCCCCGCAAACACCTGATGCAGATGGACCTCGCTGATGCCGGACCGGCGGGCCAGCTCCGCTTTGGTCAGATCCTTCGTTTCGTAAATTCGCGTCAGCCCCGCCAAGCGGTATAAAAACGTTCTTCGTCTGATGGAGGCATTTTAAAGATGAAAGAGTCCAAAATCACCTCGGAAAAGCAAAATCTCTGCCCGCTTTGCAGAGTTCCCCTCCCGGATGGCGCATCCTTCTGTCCCCACTGCGCCCGCAGTATCAAGCCCTGGACACGGCAAAAGGCCCCCAAGCCACTGCAAAAGAAGTTCCCGCACATTGCCGCACTGGTGACAGCGCTGGCCCTGATCGCCAGCTGCACCTGACAAGCTGTACTGTTTCCGGCTGGAAAACCGGCGTGTTGGCCTACGGCACCACCTGGGTCAACGCCATGGACTGCCGCTTCGAGGACAATCAGGTGGGATTCCGCTTCAACGCCGAGGGTACCGTCGTCACCCACACCCAGTATGCGAACAACGAGTTCTTCCACAACGGCACCGCCGTTCTGCTGAAGAGCGTACCTGCCGAAAGCCCCCTGTCCTTCCCCGGCAGCGTGTTCGAGGACAACGATACCGGCATTGACAACCGCTGCGGACGGGAAGTGAACATTTCGCAGACGACCTTCCGCTGACAGCTATTTGAAAAGAGGACCCATCCGTATTGGATGGGTCCTCTTTTGCGCGACGGGAATCGCCGGTGCATACTGCCGCTGATTTCTTTGCCGATTCGATCTTCTGTCATTATCTCGTCCCATTCAGCGTCAGCTTGGCTTTCTCCATTGTGATGACAAGAATGGGGATCAGGATGATCTGTACAAGGATGCCGGGAAGCGCATTGGTCACTGCGCCTGCAAGAAAAAGAGAGCGGTCAAACACGGTATGCTGCAAGCCCGCCATCATAAACTGTACACCGCCCCACACCAGGCGGCCCACGATCATAGCGGCGATCAACGTGACATACACAGACCAATTTCTGCGGGGAAAAATGCGGTATAAGATCCCGGAAACCGCGCCATAGGCGGCCAGTTCAAACGCCATGGCCACTGCCGTATAAGCCGTAGGCATCCCAAAGAGAAGGGACCGCAGCAGCGGGGAAACAAATCCCACCGCCAGTCCCCACGGCCAGCCGCAAACAAAGCCGCACAGCAATGCCGGAATGTGCATTGGGCAGAGCATGGATCCAATCTCAGGGATCTGTCCCGTCAGAAACGGCAGGACCAATGCAATGGCAAGATACAGCGCCGAGTAGGTAAGCTTTCTGATCTGCATAGAAGAACGTGCATCGTTCCGGGTCATAGGCATGCAGTATCTCCCATCTCCGTCAGCAGTTGGCGAATATGCTCCATCGCGTCATCCATGATGGCAGAAGATTTCTGGCTGACGCCTGCCACATAGGTGTCGCAGAGATTCATGGGGATCAGCACCCGGTAGGCCGCGCTGGCAGCAACGGCATTGGCCATTGCCGGAGAGATCTCTCCCATCAGCGCGTCGGCAATGGCAATTCCCATGGGGCCAACGATAATCCGGGCAGTCCGGCTGGCAACGATGACCGGGTTTTCACCGGTTGCCACCCGGTCCGCACCGGCACGCATCATGCTCTCTGACGCGGCGCTGTTGGTCCCGACGGCCATGACCTCCACCTGCGGGAAGGATTTTTTGATGCTTTCCACCAGCCGTTTTCCAAGCTTTCCGCCCTGACCGTCAATCACAAGAATCGTCATATCAAAACCATTCCTTTCATCCTACATAAATAAATGTACCGGACGCAGGCGCGCCGTATGCTTCCTGAGTAAGTGCACGGAGCGCCTCTCCCCCATCTGTATCACTGAACAGGCTCGAATACATGGCCTTGGCAAGCAGAACCGCCGCGCCGGTCCGTCTGGCCTGACCGGAAAGCAGCTCCTCGGAGAGCAAAATGACCCGGCCATTCCGGACGGCATCCAGCCCGGACCAGCCCTCCCGTGCTTTCAACGCACCGCAAACCGTTTCCGCCTGTCGGGTGGACGACACTCCGCTGCCAAGGACGGAGCGCTCCACGACCTTGACGATCACACCGGGATCTTTACGCTGGATCCAGCCGTCATCCACAATCAGTGCGTCATTTTGCAGCTTTGCGGACACGTCATACGCCCCGGCATTCAAGATGATCTGATGCTCGTCAGATGATTTATGGACAGTGTGGTAGTCCTCCGCCGTCTCCCAGTAAATATAGAAGCGCTGGCACTCAAAGAGTCCGCTCAAACGGTCCTCCAGCAGTGTTTGATAGTAGAGCAGCGCAGTTTCTGCCGTTTGGCCGCTTTCATCCGCGCCGGTGTTTTCTGCCTGGTCAGCGGGAACGGTTTCCGTTGCGGTCAGCTCACCGGTGGTCGCATCCTTTGCGCCGGTAGTTCCTCCATTGGCATCATGCTCCGGTGTTTTTCCGCCGTCCCCCTGCTGCGTGAGGGTCTGGTCCGCACCGGGAACGATCTCAGCGTCTGCGTCCTCCGCATACGTCTTTCGGTCGGAATCCGGGTCCGTTGCGGTCGGGGCATCCGCATCCGGTCTGACATCCTCTTCTGCCGCAGAATCGCTTTCCGCCTCCTCAGCACGATCGGTCTGTCCCAGTTGGTCCTCCGCCGTCTCGCCGTTCTCATCGGGGATCGGATCCACAGGCACGGTGGTCCGGGTACGGCAGCCCGTCAGGGTCAGCAGCAGCACCACAGTCAACAATAAAAGCTTTGCGTTTTTCATTCTTGCTTCCTCTCAGGCGTGGAGACACTCCACATACTTCAAGCGAAATTTTGTTCTCCGGTCCGCATTGTCATACAGCAGCCGCTCCGTTTCGGTTAAAAGGCTTTGCAGTTCGGCCCGCTGTTCCTCCCCCATGGCATGGGTACTGTATGCAGCCTCCTCAAAAAGCACGGCGGCATGACGGAACCGCGCGGCGTATTCCGGAGAAACGGTTTGGGCCAGCGCAGCGTCCCATTGGGAGAAGGGGCGATTCCCAACGCCTTTTCCGCATCGATCCAGATAGGCAGCCAGATGCAGAAACATAGCGCGGATCGCTTCCCCGCAGTCAGGGGAATCAAACGCCGCCCGCCGTTCCATTGCCTTGCGCCGCCGGGCGTCAAACAGGACGAACGGTAGGAAGGGCAACGTCAGCAGAGCCAAAATCAGGATCGTCAGCACGGCGATTTTTAGATAGTCGATGCGCTTGGGACGGCTGATTTCCTGTTCCTGTTCATAAATATGCTGATAGTCCTGCGTATTCTGCGTATCGCCGGACGTCTCTCCGGCGGTTTCCGTATCCAGCCGGTTTTCCTCACGGGCGGTCTGGGGCGGTTCCTGCTGCGGCGTATAGTCTGCGCCGGAAACAAGCTGTTCGGCAGCATCCAGCCGATCCCGCACATGCTCAGAGGCTTCTTCCACCCCCATGCGAACACCGGGAGCCAAGAGCTGTACCGTCAGAAAAACGGCCATGACCGCCAGCAGAAATACCAGTCTGCCCCGCAGGGTATCCACAGGCAGGGCCAACAGCGCCAGCAGCGCAAAAATCAGCACATTGACAGCCGCCGGAGGAGTCAGTCCGAACCAGATCTCCCCGCCGGCCAGGGCCAACGCCGCCAGAAGCGGAACGATCTTGCTGCCGCGCAGGTATGCAAGCAGGAGAACACCGGCCACTGCCGTCACCAGCAGGCCCAATGCCAGAACCGGGCTGGCCGCGTCCGAAACCTCAAAATAATCGTAGGCATAGGCATTGACCGCCTCACTGGCCGCAAACACCAGATTGCACAAGCACTTCAGGCTTTCTCTGGCAGGCTTGAGGGCCAGAAGCAACACTGCCGCAAGCAGCGGCACACCGACAATGGGGAGTGCTGTTTTCCATGGTTTTGCCCGCTCACTTTTTTGAAAATCAAATTGTAACCCAACCGTCTGATGTTTCATGAACATTCCTTAAATCTCAAGATATTCCAATTCCTGCGCCATATTCTTCCGCGAAAAGGGTATGACCATCACCCCGTCGCAGCTCTGTGCGCCGCCATCAGACAGCAGCACGGTCACACGGTTGCCCGCCTGCAGCAGGGAAAGGCCCCAGGGCAAAGACGGCGCGCAGACAACGGTATGCGCATAGACATCCCCGGACCATTTGCGGAAGCAGTCGCAGATGCTTTCCGCATCCGGTGCGGCAGCGGCAGTCAAAATCTGCTCACGCACCGCTGTACAGTCCTGCTGATCCCGTACCGTGCACAGAGAGAGCTCCTCTAATTCCCTGTTTTTCCAGCCAACAGAATGGGCGATCCCCTGTTCTGTCAAGGATCGGGACAAGGACAGCAGCGCTGTCATGGCCGCGTTCAGCGCATCCGCGGCATCTTCCTTCCCAGTGGTGGAGGTATCCAACAGCAGCAGGACCTCCTCCGCTACCGGAAGTCCCAGTTCCCGCACCATCAGGGAGTCTGTCTTTTGGGAGAGCTTCCAGTGGATCTGCTGGATGGGATCGCCGGGGACGTATGTACGGAATCCGAAGGTCTCACTGGGATCGTGCCCCGGATGGGTGGAAGACCAGCGCTCGCTGTCCGCCGTGACCGTTTCATTTTCCGCAAGGGTGATCCGCACATCAAACAGCAGCGGTTCGACGGTCACGAAGCGGGTGCTCCGAACTGTCAGGGCACAGCGGTACAAGCCAAACCAATCCTGCACAGCCGCGTCGCTGAGAGAAAGCATGACCGTACCGCAATGGGCGGTACGCAGCGTACCTGCCGCGTCAGGCGCAAACCGCGAGGCCGAGAGCTTCACCGCCGTTTCCTCCCCGGTCAGGCGGCTGCGGCCCCGGAGCACTGCCGTCAGCACCGCTCCGGGCAGAAGGCCCTCTGCCCGCACGGAGCATTCCGCGGCATCTCCCTGTTTGCAGCAGCCCGGCGCAGATAGATGAACCGTTACCCGTCTGGCTGAACGCACCGCGCAGAGGACCGACACAGCCGGCAGGAAAACCGAAGCGGCCAAAATCGTCCGGGTGCCGGTATTGTTCTCAAAGAAATACAGCAAAATGGCAAACAGCAGCCATGCGCCGTAAGCAAATCTCCGTTTCCGCATCATGCCTGTCTGCGGTCCGGAACTTCCACTGTTTCCAGCAGTTCGTTCAGTACCTGCGTAACCGTTCCGCCGGACAGCCGTGATTTCTGGTTAAGGATCACACGATGGGCGCAGACATCATGGAAAATCGCCTGCACATCGCCGCCTGTCACATAATCCCGGCCCTCCAGATAAGCATGGGCCTTGGCCATACGGTCAAGGAACAGGGTACCGCGGGGGCTGATGCCTACCTCCACCATGGGATGCTCCCGGGACGCCATGGCCAGACGGGTAATATAGTCCAGAATACTGTCCTTTGCTGTGACGGCCCGCACCTCCGCCTGCATCCGCAGCACATCGTCACGGGTGACCACCTGCGCCACGGAACCAATGGGATCTGTGCTCTGGCGGTCCCGGAGGATGGACATCTGGGCCTCATAATCGGGATAACCGATGGAAAGCCGGACAAGGAACCGGTCCATCTGGGCATAGGGCAGCAGTTGGGTACCTGCGGTTCCTACATTGTTCTGGGTCGCGATCACCGCAAAGGGCTTTTGCAGTGGATAAGTCATGCCGTCCACCGTGACCTGACGTTCTTCCATCGCTTCCAGCAGGGCGGACTGGGTTTTGCTGGACGTCCGGTTGATCTCGTCCCCAAGCAGCAGGTTGGTATTGCTCACCACGCCGCTCTTGTACTCAAAACAGCCGCTGTCCTTGTTGTAAATGGAAAAGCCCACAATGTCGGATGGCAGCACATCCGGCGTGAACTGGATGCGGTTATAGGTCAGGCCCAGTGTGCGGCTCAAGGCCACAGCCAGCGTCGTTTTGCCGACGCCGGGGATATCGTCCAGCAGAACATGTCCGTCAGCCAACAGCGCCATCAGGATCTTTTCTATGACCTCACGCTTGCCCACCACGGCCTTTTCCACTTCAACAATGATCGTTTGCAATTCACGGTTCATACGATAAGTCCTCATTTTCTACCATCGCTTGACAAGGGCAGACACGGTTTTGACGGGCAGAAATGTCTGCACCTGACAGGGATGGATTTTCGAGTGATTTTTGTTTTTTGAGATGCAGGTGGGCTGGCGCCCACCAAGGCGAAAAGAGCAAAAAGCGCCGGAAAGACGCGCTGTCAGGCGTGTTTGCCCTTGTCGAGCGATGGTATGGTTTTGATTGCCGTACAACACAGCAGTCCCAAGTGGTCCGCTCTGTTCTAAAGCAATAAGGATGCCCGCACATCCGTCTTGTGACGGATGTGCAGGTCTCCTGCGGCTTGTGCCTCGTGATTTACTTTGCGGGAACGGTCAGCGTCTGACCCACATAGATCATAGATGCATTCTTGATCTGGGGATTGGCAGAGAAGATCTTGCTCCACAGCTTGCCGCTGCCGTAGACCTTAGATGCGATCTTCCAGAGGGAGTCGCCGGACACAACGGTGTAGGTTCCATTCTCTGTCGTGGTCGCGGACTGGCCGGGCTTCGCAGACTCAGCCGGCGCCGCGGTGGCCGTTACCGTGATGCGGCCCTGAGGGGCGGCATAGGCGTCGCCTACCATATTTCCCAGTTCTTCGCTGATGTACATCCACACCACATCCCGCACAACGGCCTTGGTGATAGCAGACTTCTCGTTAGCCTCCGCAGCCGCCTTAAACACATAAGAGGAGTCCATGCCGTTAAAGTTTGCGTTGTGGGTGATGACCGCATAGGTAGCGTTCGGATCGAACGCCTTGCCGTTTACATCGGTGATCGTCACACGGCTGACGGAATTTGCCTTGAACCAGTGCTTGCCGTAGGCTTCTCCCTTATCATAGGCCTGATCCGCGTTGACGCTGTAAGTCAGGCCCGCAGCCTGCATAAAGGAAGCGCAGGCATCGGCGGATGCATCGCCGTAGGGCAGCGCCTGAGCAGCCGCCTCCAGAGCTTCCAGCAGCTGAGCGCCGCTCATATAGATCACAGCCACCTTGTTGGGATAGGGCAGGACGGCTGCCAGCTCCGCCGCGCCGAACTTGCCGACAGCAATGTCGGCGCGCAGATTGCCACCGTTCCAGAGGGCAACAATGTGATCGGCGTCCACATCTACCTTGGTGTTGCCGGCGGTCACATCGTCCTCGTCAAAATACGCATTGATCTTGCCGGACACGGCGAACCACCGCAGCGCGTCGGTCCACAGATCGCCCAAATTGGTCTCCGCCTTACGGGCCGCGTTGTCTGCGCCGGACAGCACCACGCTGCTGTAAGCCTCCAGCGTGTCATCCAGTTCCACCTCATTCCCGTGGGCATCCACGAACTTGGATGCAGACACGGACGTGGCCATCACGCTGAGTGCAAGCCCCAGCGTCAGCGCAAGGCTGATAAATCTGTTCAGTTTTTTCATAGCTTCCTCCTAAAATGAGTTTTCAGGCATTTTCCGCAGCATCAAACAAAAAAGGCACCAATACCCTCCTTGGGAGGACACTGATACCTTCGTAATATCTGTATTGCCTGAGCGTATAAAAACATATGCGAAAAATGTCAGCTTCTGCCAACTTCGCCAGCTTGTGCTGACGAAGGAATTTTATCAAAAAAGTTTTATGTTGTCAATACGCCATTTGCCATGCTGCAATTTCCGAAAGATTCCGGTTGCGCGGGGTGGCAAAATCCGGTATGATAGAAAAAAAGTGAAAAGGAGAACTGCCATGATCGAAGAAATGCTGGCATATAACCGCGAATTTGTCCGGTCCAGGGGCTATGAAAAGTTCCAGACCAGTAAGTTCCCAGACAAGAAAATCGCCATCCTCACCTGCATGGATACCCGTCTGGTGGAGTTGCTCCCCGCAGCGCTGGGCATCCGCAACGGTGATGTGAAGCTGATCAAAAACGCCGGCGGCATGATCACCGGCCCCTTCGACAGTGCTGTGCGCAGCCTGCTGGTGGGCATCATCGAGCTGGGCGTGGAGGAGGTCATGGTCATCGGCCACACGGACTGCGGCGTGGCCCACATCAACGCCGACATGATGATCCGCCACCTCATTCAGCGAGGCATCTCTCAGGACCATATTGATATGATGCGCTACTGCGGCATTGACTTTGAGGCCTGGCTCCGGGGCTTTGACTGCGTGGAGAACTCCGTAGCGGAGACCGTGGACCTGCTGCGCAACCATCCCCTTATGCCCGCCGATGTCACCATCCGAGGCTACGTCATCAACACGGAGACTGGCGAGCTGACCCCGCAGGAGTAAAATCCGCAGCAGGCTCCGATCCCAACTGGGCCGACGGTGTATATTTTCGGCCTGAAACTGTCGATAAAGTGGTAAATCCTCCGTAACGGTAAGGAAGGGTGTGCGCGGGAAACCCAAGAAGGGGAAACGGGCGATGCGCCGCCAGCGGCGGAGAAAGCGAGCCCGTTTCGAGGAAGGCCCCGATTTCCGGGCGCAAAGCGCACGGAAACCGGCTGGGCCGACGGTGTATTCCTGCCCCGCGCGGGGGAGAAAAGGCTTTTTCGACACGCTGAGGACAGTGCTTTTTAAGCACTGTCCTCTTTCGCCATGTCATTATTTTATCGTGCAAAGAAGCGGAAAGCCGTCCACTGTTGCAGCGTCTCTCCCTTGCGCAGGATCGGCGACGGGAACGCTGGGCAGTTCACCGCGTTGGGAAAATGCTGCGTCTCCAGACAGACGCCGTGGGCCTGACCGTAGACCGCACCGCCCTTTCCCTTGCGCTCCGTCAGCCAACCCGACGTGTAGAGCTGCATTCCCTCTATCGAGGTGGTCATTTCCAGACCGATGCCGGTGGCGGGGCACCACAGCTCCGCCACCGAGCCTTCTCCGCCGTCGAGGACATAGTTGTGGTCATATCCCCGCCCGCCGTTAAAGGCTTTATCGTGGAGACGGCTCCCAAATGCCGCAGGTGTCCGGAAATCCAGCGGCGTTCCCTCCACTGGGGCCACCGTCCCCACTGGGATATTTCCGCTGTCCATGGGCGTATACCGGCTGGCCCGCAGGGTCAGCACATGGTCTTCCACCGTGCCGCTGCTGTGGCCGCCCAGATTGAAGTAGGTATGGTTGGTGAGATTCACCACCGTGCTCTGCTCCGCCGCCGCCTTGTAGGCGATGGTGAGCTGATTGTCGATCAGGCGATAGGTGACCTCCACCCGGACAGCGCCGGGAAAACCCTCCTCACCGTCGGGAGAGGTGTAGGAGAAGGTGACCGCGTTTTCCTCGCAGGTAAATTCCCACAGTTTCTTGTGGAAGCCCTCGTTTCCGCCGTGGAGGCAGTTCTCCCCCTCGTTGGCCGTAACACGGTACCCTCTGCCGTCGATGGTGAACCGTGCCCCGCCGATGCGGTTGGCGCAGCGGCCGATGGTCCCACCGAAGCAGGCATCCAGCGTCCGGTAGCTTTCCAGTTCGTCATATCCAAGGCAGATGTCCGTCAGTTTGCCGGTTCGGTCCGGCACACGGATGGCCCGGACAGCCGCACCGTAGGGCAGCAGCTCTACGGCGCATTTGTCATTGAACAACTCAATGACGGGCACCTCTCTGCCATTCAGCACGCCAAACGGCTTCAGTCGATACATCCCTTAGCCCTCATAGCCGTTGGGATGACCGCTGTGCCATGCCCATGCGTCGGAAATGATCTGATCCAGACCCAGAACAGGCTTCCAGCCAAGAACCTCGGCGGCCTTCTTGTTGGAGGCGATCAGGACAGAAGGGTCGCCGCCCCGGCGGGGCTCCACAACGGCCTTGATCTCCTTGCCGGTGATTCGGCGGGCCGTTTCGATGATCTCCCGCACGGAATAACCGGCGCCATTGCCCAGATTGAACACGTCACTGCTGCCGCCCCGCTCCAGATATTCCAGTGCCAGCAGATGAGCCTCCGCCAAGTCCTTCACATGGATGTAGTCCCGCACGCAGGTGCCGTCCGGCGTAGGGTAGTCCTCGCCGAAGATGCCGATGTGATCCCGCTGACCCAAGGCTGTTTTCATCACCAGCGGGATCAGGTGGGATTCGGGGTTGTGATCCTCGCCGATGCCTGCCTCCGTGTCGGAGCCAGCGGCGTTGAAGTAGCGCAGCGCCACATAGCGGATCTTGTAGGCGCAGTCGCACCATTTCAGCATATTTTCAATGGCCAGCTTCGTCGCGCCGTAGGGATTGGTGGGTTCCGTGCGGTCCCCTTCCTCAATGGGCTGCTTCTCCGGCTCGCCGTAGGCCGCCGCCGTGGAAGAAAATACGATCTTGTCCACGCCGTGAGCCTGCATGGCCGACAGCAGGGACACCGCGCCCTCCACGTTGTTGCCGTAGTACTTCAGCGGGTTGGTCACGCTCTCGCCCACCAGCGAAAATGCCGCGAAGTTGATGACGCCGTCGATTTTGTTTTCCGTGAAGATTTGATGCAGGAACGCGCCGTCCCGCAAGTCACCCACATACATCTTCCGCGCGCCCTTGACGGCCTGCCAGTGTCCGGTGCGCAGATTGTCCGCCACCACGACCTCGTAGCCCCGCTTGGCCAGCAGCGCTACCATGTGGCTGCCGATATAGCCGGCTCCGCCGGCCACCAGAATGGTTTTCATATACACGTCCTCCTTATTTTTCACGTCTATATCCAGCTTACACGCTCTGAACAAATCTTAAGAAGGCTTCCCTGCCCTCCGGTGTACACTTGTAAACGCCGGCGTGTTCCAGAACCGTGGCGAACACTGCGCCGACCTCCCGCTGCAGGATCTCCTCCGCGTTTTCCTCGGTAAACGTATAGCGGCTTTTCAGCTCCTCGGCCCAGTCCGCGTGCTTTGCCAGCGTCTCATCAGCCCGCAGGTCCTCGCCACGGGCCAGTGCCCGGGCCACGCCGTTCAGCTCGGCTTTCAGCCGGGTGGGAAGCACTGCAAGGCCCATGACCTCGATGAGGCCGATGTTCTCCTTCTTGATATGGTGCAGTTCCTGATGGGGGTGATACACGCCCAGAGGGTATTCCTCCGTGGTGATGTTGTTCCGCAGCACCAGATCCAGTTCAAACTTCCCGTCCCGCATCCGGGCGATGGGGGTGATGGTGTTGTGGGGCTCACCGTCGGTCTCCGCGAACACAAAGGCCGCCTCGTCCGTATAGCTCCGCCATGCGGTGAGGATGCGGTCTGCCAGCTCCACAAGACGCTGATCGTCTCCGCAGCGGAGCCGGATCACGGACATAGGCCACTTGGCGATGCCCGCCTCCACATCCTCAAAGCCCCGGAAGGCGATGGGCCGCTCAATGGGGGCCTTCTCCATGGCAAAGGTGTAGCAGCCGCCCTGGAAATGGTCATGGCTCAGAATGGAGCCGCCCACGATGGGAAGATCTGCGTTGCTGCCCACAAAGTAGTGGGGGAACTGCTTAACGAAGTCCAGCAGCTTGCGGAAGGTAGCTTTGTCGATCTTCATAGGGGTATGCTGCCCGTTCAGAACGATGCAGTGCTCGTTATAGTAGACGTAGGGGCTGTACTGGAGGAACCAGTCCTCCTGATTGATGGTAATGGGGATGATCCGGTGGTTCTGCCGGGCGGGATGGTTGAGCCGTCCCGCGTAGCCCTCGTTTTCCCGGCAAAGCTGGCACTTGGGATAACTGGTCTGAGGTGCCGCCTTCGCCGCCGCGATGGCCTTGGGGTCCTTCTCCGGCTTGGAGAGGTTAATGGTGATATCCAGCTCCCCGTAGGGGGTGGCCGCCTTCCACTTCACATCCCTTGCGATGCGATAGCGCCGGATGTAGTCCGTGTCCTGACTGAAACGGTAAAACCAGTCCGTAGCGTCCTTCGGGCCAGCTTGATACCGCCGCCGGAACTCGCTGATGACCTGAGAGGGCCGGGGCGTCAGCCGCCCCATCAGCTCCGTGTCAAAGAGATCCCGGTTCGTGGTATCATCCTCGATCTGTCCCCGGGCCGCCGCGTCATCCAGCAGCTCCTTCAGGATGTCCTCTAAGGGGCGCTCATGCGTTTCCGCCGGCTCCTCCCATGCATCCATCCCCATAGCCTTCAGCAGCTCGTTCACCGCCCAGGGGCGGTCATATTCCTCGATCAGTCCCGTGCGGAGGGCGTAGCCCACCAGGTCCTTGATGGCTTGGTAACTCATGCATCTGTTCTCCTTATCCCAATCTGACGCCGCCCGCCGGGCGGATCATCACCACATGGCAGCAGTCCTGACCCAGCGCCGCCTCCGTCGCTTTCTTGAAAGTGTCCAACATATCCAGCGGCACAAAGGCCTGGGCGGTACCACCGAAGCCACCGCCGTGGACACGGACAGCGCCCCGGCCCTCCAGAATACGCTCGCACAGGGCGATGGTCACCATCAGTTCCTGCGCCGCCGTGCTTCCGGTGGGGATGACATTCTGCAAATACATGGCGGAGGACCGACCAGACTCCCGCACCAATGCAAGGAACTTGTCAAAATCCCCCTGACGGAGTGCCTCTTTTTCCGCCAGTGCCCGACGGTTTTCCGCGTAGACATGGAAGGCCCGGTTTACCGCCCGGTCCCCTGCCGCTGCTCTGACCTTGGGCAGTTCCGCAAGGAACGCTTCCTCCGGCACCTCCCGCAGCACCTCTTTGTCAAAAACGCGGCAGACCGCCCGCAGCTCGTTGGTGATGGCGCTGTATTCATTGGTCAGATCCTCGTGGCCCGCGCCGGAATCCAGAATACACAGGGCGTAGCCGTAGGCATGGAGATCCACATCCAGCTGCTCCACCGCCGGGTGGGCCGTATTCTCGAAATCAATAGATACCACGCCGCCCACGGAGGAGGCCATCTGATCCATCAGACCACAGGGCTTTCCGAAGAACACATTCTCCGCATACTGGCCGATCTGGGCCAGCTCCACCGCCGTGCAGCGCCCCTCCCAGAAAAGCTCGTTGAGCATGGTCCCCATCAGCACCTCATAGGCAGCGGAAGAACTCAAACCGCTGCCCTTGGGGACGGTGGAGGTCATGTACACATCCAGTCCCCGCTCCTGCAGATCACAGCCCATGGCGCTCATGCAGGACGCTACGCCCCGGATCAGCGCCGCTGAGGTATTGATCTCTTCCTCCTTCGGGTCAAGCTCGCGGAGATTCACCTCGATCATGGGATATCCCTGAGACAGCACCCGGATGATCCCGCTCTGCGTAGGCGCCACGGCCGCCAGAATATCCAGATCAACAGAGGCGGCCAGTACGCAGCCCTTCTGATGATCGGTGTGGTTTCCTCCGATCTCCGTACGGCCGGGTGCGCTGAACAGCGCCTCCGCCGGACGGTCAAAGGTCTTATAAAACTCTTCCATGACCTCCATGCAGCGGGAATGGGCCTTTTCCGCCCCCTCCGCGCCATATAGCCGAGAGAGTGTTTTATGAAATGCAGCCTGCTGCACATAGGTCTCCAGCCCTGTATATGTCATACCTCGCGCCTCCTTGCTTTCTTCGTACATCCAACCCTCTGCGGGCTTCTATTCTATGTCCGCCGTTCTTATGAAACGGCCTGATCTTCTAAGCTCTCCGCTGTGACCGCCTCATACCGCAGCCACACATACCGCTCATCCGTCAATTCCAGATCCTGAGAAGGCTCTCCATCCACGGATAGGGAAACGGCCAGCTCCATCATGCTCTCTGCTAATCCGACAGCGTCATTGCGGACAGTCCCCTTCAGCGTTCCCTCCCGCAGTGCCTCTAACGCTGGCGGCGTGGCGTCTACGCCTACAATGAAGGGCATGGAGCGCTTGTCCAGGCCGGCCTCCGCGCAGGCGTCAATCGCTCCCAATGCCATGTCGTCATTATTGGCAAAGACTACCTCGATGTTCTCTCCGAACTCCTGCAGCCATTGGCGCATACTGACGCTGGCCTGACCCCGCTGCCAGTTGGCAGCATCGCTGGCCAGCTTTTCTGCAGAGACACCTGCGTTTGCCAGGGTGGAGATACAGTATTCCGTCCGGAGCAGGGCGTCCTGATGTCCCGGTTCTCCCTCCAGCATCACATACTGGATCACGCCGTCGCCGTTACGGTCCAGCGTGTCTCTTTGGGTCCGCCATGCGTCCAGTACCAGCTCACCCTGTAAAACTCCGGCATCTCCCGCTGGAAGGCCCACATAGTAGGCGTGTTTCCAGCGGCGCAGATCCTCCTCCACCGGTTCCCGGTTGAAAAAGATCACCGGCACCCCCGCAGCCTGTGCCTTGTCGACGATCACCGCCGCCGCCGTGCGATCCACGATGTTGACGCAGATCACGTCATATCCCCTCTCCAGGAAGCGGTCCACCTGCTCATTCTGACTGGTCTGGCTTTCCTTGCCGTCGGTGATATATAAGTTGATTTTGCAGTTCTGCGCCTGTTCTTTCTCCAGGGCTACCCGCTGCAATTCTCTGGTCACGGTCTCAATGAACGTGTCCTCCTGCTGATACAGCGCCACGCCGATCCGAAGCGTTTGCTCGGCTTCCCCGCCTGTATGACAGGCAGAAAGCGTCATCAGCAGAGACAGTGCGGCGATCAGACAACCGATCCTTTTCATCCGTCCTCTCTCCTTCCTGTCTCAGGTCACAGGGAACAGCAGCTTCTGATTATCGCTGCTGTACATCGTTTCCTGCCGGACGACGGAAAAGCCCACAGATGCGGCCCCCGTCCAGCTTTCATGCCGGGCCAGCTTTGCCGCAGCCTCCACTGCCAGATACCCGGCGGAGAACACGTTGACTGCCGCAATGGCCGTCACACGGCCCTTTTCCAGCGCAGCGGCGATGCTGGCGGTAGAGCCGCAGCCGTAGAGCAGCGGGAAGGCTTCCTCTCCCCGTGACAGCTCCGCCATTTCCGTCAGCGCCGCCGCTTCAAAGGCGATCACGGCCCTCGGGCGCTCGATCCGCAAAATATTGGCGAAGGCTGTACTGTCGGAGGTCCACCGGCAAATGCGCACCTGCCGGCCCTTTTCTTCCAAAAGTGCCTTAGCCGCTTCCATACGCTCCCGCACGCCGTTGTCTCCGGGCAGACTGTCCAGCAGCAGCACCGTGCCGCCGAAGGGCACACCGTTCAGTGCCGCTTTCCCAAGCGCTTCGCCAAGGGCCTGATGATCCATACTGATAGAGGCATCGGCTCCCCACGCAGTCATATCGCTCTCCACCGTCACAAGGGTCGTCTTTCCTGCGGCGGCGGATACCGCCTCGCCCAGCGCCTCCCGGTCCGCCGGTATCAGCAGAATGGCCGGAGCCGCTCCCGACACCTCATGTTCCAGCAACTGCACCTGTTCAACGGCACTGTCGTCCTCCGCCGGGGTCAGGAAGCGCAGCTCCACGTTCAGATCCTTGGCCGCCTGCTCCATGCCCTTTCGCATGGCGGAAACATTGCCGTCTCCATCCCGCAGAATAACGGACATTTCCAACAGGGCTGGCTGGTGATGCTTATCACCGGGAGCGAAGGCCAGCAGCCAGAACAGCACGCTCAATCCAATCAGGGGAAGCACCAGCTGCAATAATACTTTCCGGCTCATCGCTCCCCCTCCTTCCGGTACTTCCGGGCGTCCTCTTCCTCCAATACAGGCAGGCAGATCCGCACCACCGTCCCGTTATCCGGCTCGCTGCGAATGGTCAGGCCATAAGCGCTGCCAAAGGTCAGCTGGATCCGCTGGTGAACGTTGCGGAAGCCGATACCGGAGCCCTTTGCCTTCGGGACACTCACATCCCTGGTGGGCTTCAAAAGCTGCTCCACGATTTCCTCCGACATACCCGGCCCGTTGTCCTCCACCTCGATGACCACCGTTTCTCCCTCGCGGAAGGCCCGGATGTGGATCTCGCCGTCACCGTCGGCATACTCCATACCGTGATAGATGGCGTTTTCCAAAATCGGCTGGATGATGAGCTTGATGGTATACAGCTTCTCCACCCCCGGCTCCACGGAAATGTCGGCAGAGAACTTATTCTTATAGCGCATTTTCTGGATGGTCAGATAGTTCCGGGCATGCTCGATCTCGTCCCCGATGGGAATGATGTTGCTGCCCTTGCTGAGAGAGATCCGGAAAAACCGGGCCAGCGCCGTCAGCATGACCACAGCCTCCTGTGTCCGGCCGTTCTCCGTCATCCACACCACGCTGTCCAGGGTGTTGTACAGGAAGTGCGGATTGATCTGGGATTGCAGCACGTCCAGCTCGCTGCGGCGCTTTTCCTCCTCCTGATGGAGAACATCCTCCATCAGGTGCCGCATGGTGGAGATCATGGATTGCACGGAATGGCTCAGATGTTCCACCTCATAGGGGCCGTCCACATTGAAGTCAACGGACTCCACGCCCTTTTCCAGTTCTCTCACCGCATGATCCAGCTTTTTCATAGGTGCGGTGATCCACTCCGAAAGCCGCAGGTTCACGAATACCAGCAGGAAGATGGAGAAGGACACTATAAACAGGGCAAACAGCAAAAGCTGACTGTAATTGTCCCGCAGCGTCTCCGCCGGCACCACGCCTACCAGCTTCCAGCCGGTGTAGCCCACTGTTTTCACCGTCACCTGCCGGCGCTGGGACTGAAAGATCTCTGTATGCGTCCCGTCGGAATATCCGGCGGCCGTCAGGTTGTTTTCCTCCTGCAAGCCCGCATAGAGAAGCTGCTGACGGGGGTGGTAGATGATCTCTCCGTTTCCGTCGATCAGGTAGAGATAACCCTGCCCGTCGAAAAAGGATACATCCTTGCAGATCTGCTCAATGCCGCTGAAGTTCATATCCACCAGCAGCACGCCGCTTTGGATCACGCCGCCCCGGGTCAACTCCACATGGCGGCTGAGGGACACCACCCAATGATACCGCGCGTCGGGGTCCTCAAACAGGTGCTGCACATGAGGCGTGGAAAAATGCAGGTTTTCAATGCGCTCCATGGCGGCGGTGAACCACCCCTCACGGCTGGGCGTCACACTGTTTTTCAATTCTGTCAGGGGCGTGGCGGAGATCAGCTCGCCGTTCCCATCAAACACCGCCAGAGACACCAGTACATCCCGGTCCTTGGCGTACAGCAGCTTCAAAGCATCACGCAGCTCCTGCGCCGTATCGCTCTGCTCCAGATCCGCGCTCTTGATGACCCGGTAGTACACCGTGTCGGATACCCGCATCATGTTCCGCAGATAGCTGTCCAGATTCCAGTTCACCTGTGCCAGCACACGCTGGCTGCTCTCCGCCGCCATCTCGTTGGCGGAGGAGGAAAAGCGCAGCAGCAGCGCAATGCCCAGAAACAGCATTCCAATCACGGCCACCGCCGTAAAGGCGATGGACAGGATCAACTGAATACTGGCATGGTGATACCGCGCTTTCCACCTTGCTTTAAAGCCGGAAGGTTTCTTATCCACAGGTGGCTCCTCTCTCCGTCCGTCACTTGCCCTCGCTGCGGTACTTCGTCGGTGTCACGCCGAAATGCCGCTTGAACACATAGCTGAAATAGTTGGGGTCCTCATAGCCGCACCGCTGGGCGATGAGATACGTTTTCTCCTCTGTGCCGCGGATCGCTTCCGCAGCCGCCTCCATCCGCACCGTGGTAACATAGGCGGTGAAGCTGGTCCCCGTTTCCCGTTTGAACAGCGTGGAAAAATAGGTGGAACTTAAATGCAGATACGCGCACAGCTTTTCCACCGACAGGTCGCTCTCCGCGTAATGCTGCCGGATATACTCCTTGGCCGTTTCCACCGTCTGTCCCGCCGAATCCGTCTGACGGCGGCGGATCAGCGTGCGGAGCCGCAGATAGCGCTCCGCGCACCAGTCCTCCAGTTCCTCCAGACTGGGCAGCGCGGAGTCCTGAATGGGTAAGGAAAAGCCCGTGCCGAAAACCTCCTCCACGCCCACGCCGGAGCGCCGGGTCATTTTCATCAGGTGCGTCACCAGTTCCATAAGGAACAGGTTGTACTGTCCGGCGGAGGGGTTCACCTCCCGGATCTTGCCCGCCAGAGCCGCCGCCGCGTCCCGGACCTCCTGTTCGCTGCCCAGCCTCACCGCCGCAGTCAATGTGCGCTCGTCCGCTTCCTCGAAGGTAAGCACCTGACCGCCGTCCGGCTCCAGGTCTCCGATGTAGATGACCTGTCCCCGGCCCACCATGGAACGGTATTCCAGCGCCGTTCTCGCTTCAGCTGCGGACCGCGCCATCCCGGAAAGCTCTTTGCAGGGGGCGCCCACGCCCACCGTCAGCGTCAGGCCCAGATAGGATGCCGCCAATGTACAGACCCGGTCCAGAACACGGATCAGATCATAGATGGTAAATGATTCCGTCAGGCTGACGATCACCGCTACCCAGTCATTATACAGGGAGAGCTTGCAGCGATCCGCCGTCAGGGTCTCCTCCAGCAAGTTCTGGATGGACAGGGTCGACAGGGCGTCTCTCCGGTCGCTGCCGATGTAGGCCAGTCCCACCGCCCATTCCTCGCCCTGAAGGTCGATGTCCAGACGCGCCGCCCGTTCCCGTTCCGTTCCCGGCTCAATGCGGCCGTCCAGCAGATTGGCGTAGAACAACTCCCGCAAAACAGGCAGGTTTTCCATATAGCGGCTGCGGAGAAGCTCCACGTTCCGCCGTTCCGCCCGCTCCCGGTCCAGCTGGTCCTTCAGCCGCCGCAGCACGGCGGACAGTTCATCGGCGTTGATGGGCTTCAAAATGTACTCCACCACGTTCATCTGGATGGCCTGCTTGGCATACTCAAAGGCGTCAAAGCCGGAAAAGACCACGAACCGGGCCGCCGGGAGCCGGTCTGTCAAAATGCGGCACAGCTCCAGCCCATCCATAAACGGCATCTTGATATCCGTCAGGATCACGTCAGGCCGCAAACTCTCCGCCAGTTCCAAAGCGTCCTGACCGTTGGCGGCCTCCCCCACCAGAGAGAATCCCAGCCCCAGCCAGTCCATTTTCCGGCTAATACCCTCGCGGATATCCTCCTCGTCATCTACCAACAGCACCCGGTACAGTTCCATGGCTCCGACCTTCTTTCTTGTCTACGGCACCTCCGCCGCCCGGTCCTCCGGCTTTGCCGGATGGAAAAGCAGCGATCCGATAGCAGCCTCTTTTGCGGCTATTATACCACGAAGTGAAGCGAAGCGAAACGGTATGTCCATGTTTTTCGAGTTCAAGGGGTAGTCCGAACGTGAATTGTCTGGATTGCAGGAAGAACGGCGGTTTTTGCCGCCGTTTCGCCGCAAAAAGTTCCAGATAAAGCAAAGATGGCTCGCAAAGGCGGGCCATCTTTGTCGCAGATCATTTTTTCACAAGGTATTTCCGCATATCCAGTGCGCAGGCAAACAGGATGATAGCGCCCTTGATGAGGTATTGCAGATCCTGCGGCACACCCACCATGGTCAGACCCACGAAGATCAGCCGCAGCATGACAACGCCGATAACGATACCTCTGATCTTACCGATGCCGCCCACGAAGGACACGCCGCCGATGACGCAGGCCGCGATGGCGTCCAACTCATAGTTCAGGCCGGTGTTGGCCGTGTTGGAGCCGATACGTGCGCCCTCGATGAAGCCGGTAAAACCATACATAGCGCCGGCCAGGGCGAAAACGCCCACCGTCACGCCGAACACATTGACGCCGGAAACTCTGGCGGCCTCCTCGTTGGAGCCGAGAGCGAACATATTCTTGCCGAAGGTGGTCTTGTTCCACACGAACCACATGACCGCCGTCAGCACAATGGCGAACAGCACATAGTTGGGGATGGGGGTGCCGCCGATGCTGAACAGGCTGCCCTTGACAAAGCCGGTGTAGGACGGGTCAAGGTTGGAGATAGCCATGCCCTTGTTGTTGCCCTGCTGGACATACAAAAGCAGCACGGTGTAGAGGATCAGCTGGGTGCCCAGCGTCACGATGAAGGGGTGCAGCTTGAATTTCGCCACGAAAAAGCCGTTGAAGCAGCCGATCGCCGCGCCGATGAGCATGGCAAGCACAATGACCACGGGAATGGGCAGAGTACCGATCTGCGGCCACATCTTGTTGGCCATGTTAGCGGCGTTCTGCAGCAGAGATGCAGAGATACAGGCGGTGATGCCCACGGCACGGCCTGCGGACAGGTCGGTACCGGTCAGCACGATACAGCCGCCGATGCCCAATGCGGCAGGCAGATAGGCCGCCGTCTGGGAGAGGATGTTGATGAGTGATGCGGGTTTGATGAAGTTGGGGTTCTTGATGGCGATGTAAACGACCGCAATGGCCATGATGATGAGCAATGCGTTATTTAAAAGGATATCTCCCACCCGCTGGGCCGTCCACGGCTGCCGGACACGGGCTTCCTTTTCCTGTACGTTCGTTTCTTGATTCACAGTGCGCTCCTCCTTACACATATTTGGCTGCCAGCGTCAGGATCTCCTCCTGGCTGGTGTTCCGGGCATCCACCTCGCCGGCCAGAACACCGCCGGACATGACCAGAATACGGTCACAAATGCCCAACAGCTCCGGCATTTCGGAGGACACCATGATGACACCCTTCCCCTCCTTGGCAAGGTCGAGGATCAGCTGGTAGATCTCGTATTTCGCGCCCACGTCGATACCGCGGGTCGGCTCGTCCAGCAGCAGGACCTCAGGCTTAGTCAGAAGCCAGCGGCCGATGATGACCTTCTGCTGGTTTCCACCGGAGAGCGAGCGGATCTGTGTGGATTGACTGGGCGTTTTGATGTGCATGGCCTGGATCGCCCAGTCGGTATCTTCTTTCATTTTCTTATCGCTGAGGCAGAAACCGCCTGCCAGATAGCTTTTCAGGTTAGAAATGACGGTGTTTTCCTTGATGTCACGGATCCCGAAGATACCCGTGGCCCGGCGTTCCTCCGTCAGCAGGGCGAAGCCGTTTTTAATGGCTTCCCGGGGGGTCTTGTTCTTGATCTCCTTACCGTGGAGGCGGATGGTGCCGCTCTCCTTGGTCATGGCGCCGAACAGATTCTCCAGCACCTCCGTGCGTCCGGAGCCGTCCAGTCCGGCGATACCCAGCACCTCACCCTTGCGCAGCTGGAAGCTGGCGTCCTTCAGGCGGGTGTATTTGCCCGCCAGATGCTCCACTTCCAGGATCACCTCGCCGGGCTTATTGTCCTTGGGCGGGAAACGGTTGGTCAGCTCGCGGCCCACCATCAGCTTGATGATCTCCTCCATGGTCAGGTCCTTGGCGTGGCGCGTTGCCACCCACTGACCGTCACGCATGATGGTGACCTCGTCACTGATGCGGAGGATCTCGTCCATCTTGTGGCTGATGTAAATGATGCCGCAGCCCCGCTCCTTCAGCATATTGATGATGCGGAACAGGTGCTCGACCTCCGCCTCCGTCAGAGAGGAGGTAGGCTCATCGAACACGATGATCTTCGCGTTATAGCTGACCGCCTTGGCGATCTCCACCATCTGCCGCTGGGAAACGGGCAGGGTGGACATGATGGCCTTGGGGTCCACATGGACATCCAGCTCCTCAAAGATCTCCCAGGTGCGCTTGCGCATGACAGATTCGCTGACCATGAGACATGCCACCTTGGGATAGCGGCCCAGCCACAGGTTATCCATGACGCTGCGGGTCAGGGCCTGGTTCAGTTCCTGATGGACCATGGCCACGCCGTTTTCCAGCGCCTCTTTTGAACTTTTGAAATCAACTTCCTTACCGTCCAGAACGATGGTACCTGCATTCTTGGCATAAATGCCGAACAGACATTTCATCAGGGTGGACTTTCCTGCGCCGTTCTCACCCATCAGGGCGTGGACGGTGCCGGGCCGGACGGTAAGGGAAACGCCATCCAGCGCCTTGACACCAGGGAATTCCTTTGTGATATTCCGCATTTCCAGCAATGCCGGCTGCTCCATATTGCGTTTACCTCCTATCTGCGTGATTCCCGCGGCAAATCCCTTACGGCACGTTCCGTCCGTCTCGGGGTTCGTTCCACTGCGGGTTGAAAAGCGGCCCGAACCGGAACCGCTTGAATTGTAAAGCGGGGCTGTCGAACCGACAGCCCCGCTTATCCTTACTGTTTAATGGGGCGAGAGAAGCGATGGTCTGGCTTATTCGCCGGTGTAGGTAGCGTAAGGCACACGGATCTTGGCAACGCCCTCGTCCACGTTGAAGGAGGAGGTGTTATCCATCAGCTCGCCGCCGCCCTGAACACTGCTGACCAGGTTCAGAATGGTGGAAGCCATGCCCTCGGCATCCTGCTTGATGGTGCCGGTCATCTTGCCCTCGTTGATGAGCTGCTTAGCAGAATCGGTAGCGTCAACGCCGAACACGGGGATGGTCTTGCCGTCGCCGGTGTTGTAGCCGGCGCCCTGCAGAGCAGAGACAGCGCCCTCGGCCATGCCGTCATTGTTGCAGATGATCAGCTCGACCATGTTGCCGTTAGCCTCGGAATACTCGGGGAGGATGGTGGCCATGTAGTCGTTAGCAGCCTGAGCGGACCACTTGCCGCCCTGATCGACCAGGTACTTATCGGTAGCGGAAGCGTTGTAGTAAGCCAGTTCGGGCTTGCCAGCGGCAGTCAGGACAGCGTTGGCGTCCTCCACGCCGAACTGAGTACGGGCCTCAGCCTCAGCGTTGCCTTCCTGACCCTTGAACATCACGTAGGAGATGACGCCGTCGCCGTTCAGGTCCACGGTGTCATAGTTCTCCAGCAGATACTCGCCGACCATCTGGCCCTGCATGTGACCGGCCTCGGGAGCGTTGGTGCCGACGAAGGCGCACTTCTCATAGCTGTTCACAACATCGTCAGAAACCTCACGGTTGAAGAAGATGATGGGGATACCGGCGGTCTTAGCGGCCTCAACAGCGTTCTGAGCGGCATCGGGAGAGGAAGTCTCAACGATGTTGACGATCAGCAGGTTGGCGCCGTTGGAGATGGCGGTGTTGATCTGGTCGGTCTGCTGGGCCTGGTTGCCAGCACCGTCATAGTTGGTGTAGTTCACGCCCATAGCCTTGAGCTGCTCATCCATGGAGCTGCGGACGCTGGAGATGTACACGTCAGAGTAGTCATAGTAGAACACGCCCACGTTCAGCGCGGCGGTCTCCGTGTTCTCAGTGCCAGAGGTAGAGGGCTGCTCCGTGGTCTTGCTGCCGCAGCCGGCCAACAGGCCCAGCATCATGACAGCAGACAGGAGAATTGCAAGTGTCTTTTTCATCTTAGTTCCTCCTCAAGATCATTGATCATCCGTTCAAGGCGGTCAGGCCGCCTTGCCGTTATGATGCTATTGTATCGGCTCCCTTTTGAAAAAGCGATAGAAAAAACTTCGCTGATATAGGAAAAAACTCATGGACTTCTTGGTATTTTCATAGAATTTTCAACGTAATCGATTGCGGCAATTGTCGAAAATCCCAATCAACATATTTCGACACGCACGTTCCAAAATCCGCAGGCTTATGCACCACGCCCGCAAATCAAGAAACAGCCGCCTTCATTAAGAAAACGGCTGCTTAACATATTGAAAAAGCTCTTTCTGCCCGCTGCGGAAAGCTCACCGCTCTATTGACAGGCTCTCAGGTATTGTCCCGGCTGATAGGTTCCCGGACCAGCAGCCGCAGCAGCGCCTTGCCGTTGAAGGGAACCAGTGGATAGAGATATCCTTTCCCAACCAGCGGCTTTGTGGTGCACAGCAGGATGAAGATCCCCACCACGCCCAGACAAAACCCCCAGACGTCAAAGGCCGCCGTCACCAGCAGCAGCGCCACCCGCAGCAGTTTGAAGGCGTAGCCCAGCTCGTAGCTGGGCTGGGCAAACCCCGCCACGGACACGAAGGCCATATACACCAACACCTCCGGCCCCAGCCACCCGGCCTGCACCGCAAAATCCCCCAGGACCAAGGCTCCCAGCATGGAAAAGGAATTGGAAAGGCTGTCCGGTGTATTCAGGGACGCCAGCTTTAATACGTCGATGAGAAATTCCACCACCAGAAGCTGACTCAGCAGGCTCAAGGACACCGGCTCCGGGGAAGACAGGAAGTTCAGCCACCCAGGCAAACGGTTCGGTTCGCTGACCATGAGATACCACGCCGGGGTAATAAATAAAGAAAGGAGAAATACCGTTACCCGCAGGACCCGGAGATAGGTGCCCACCAAGGGCGGAAAGTAATAGTCATTGGATTCCTGTGTGAAATCGAAAAAGCCGGTGGGCAAAATCATCACAGAGGGGGAATTGTCTACCATCAGGACGATGCTCCCCTCCATGATGCTGGCCGCCGCCGCGTCGGGCCGTTCTGTATAGCGCACTTTCGGAAACGGATTGTACCACTGCTTAGGCCGAATAGCCTCTGCCAGACTTTCCTGGGCCATGGAGAGGGAGCGGACATCCAGTCCCAGCAGCTTGCCCCGGAGCTTCCGCAGCAGGTCCTGATCCACCTTGTCATCCAGATAGCAGAGGACCGCGTCATTATGGGTGCGGGAACCAACCTTGTGCCCCTCCATAGTGAGGTGCGGGTCCCGGATGCGGCGGCGCAGCAGCGCCATATTGGGCACCACTGCCTCTACAAAGCCGTCGTGGCTGCCCCGGAGCACCTTGCCGTCCGGCGGCTCGTGTACGCTCCGGCTGGGGTAGCCCTTGGCGTCCATCAGCGCCACCCCCGCCAGTCCCTCCACCGCCAGCAGGGATTTTCCCAAAAATACGGAGGTCACGGCGTCGGATATGTCAAAGGTGACGTTGGATTCTGAAAAGGTAATATACCGGTCCAGAAAGTCCTGCATTTCGGTGAGGCCCACCACGTTTTCCGGCTTCAGTGTCAGCCAGAAGGCCCCCATCCGCTCAAGGATGCTGTCGCTGCCAAAGCCGTCCACCACCCACAGCCGGGCCCGCCGTCCGCCGATCAGGTAATCCCGGCTCACCATGTCGCAGCTGCGGCCCACGCCTAAAAGGCCGTCCAGCACCCGGACGTTTTCCCGGTAATCATTTGAGATTTTTTCCATGCGATCCCTCCGTTTCTGGAGGTAGTATGTGCCGGGAATCAAATTTTATGGCAAAAAAGGAACAGACCCGCAAAGGTCTGTTCCTTTTACATTTTATAGTGTTATGCTTTCTTCGGACGGACGGCCCGGAAAATCAGGCCAATAACCAGCCCCAGGATCGCGGGGCAGATCCAGCCCAGACCGATGGTGGCAAAGGGCAGCGCCTTGCCCACAGTGTCGACCAAACCATTCACATGGAGCACCGCACGGAGATGATCCGGCAGCGTCCGCAGCAGATCGTAGAAAGCCGCCACCAGAGTCAGGCCGGTGACCCAGGCGTACACAGCCCGGTCATGGTCAAAGAAGTGGCCCAGCAGCGCCAGCAGGATCAGCGTGATAGCCAGCGGATACAGGAACATCAGCACCGGCACAGCGTAGGTGATGATGGCGGTCAGGCCCACGTTGGCCAGTAGGAAGGAAATGCCCGTGAACACGAACACCCAATTCCGGTAGGACAGGCCCTTGGGGAACATCCCCACGAAGGTCTCCGCGCAGCTGGTGATAAGGCCCACCGCCGTTTTCAGGCAGGCCAGCGTTACGGTGGCAGCCAGCACCAGCAAGCCCGCCTTGCCCAGATAGTGCTGGGCGATCTGTGCCAGCGCCGTGCCGCCGTTGGGAGCGGCTTCCAGCGCCCCACGGCTCCAGACGCCCATCAGCGTCACCAGCAGATAGATCACGCCCATCAGCAGGCAGCTAAGAATACCGGAGCGGACGGTGGTCATGGCCACGGATTCCGCCTTTTCCACACCCAAACCCTGGATCACCTGCACTACCACGATACCGAAGGCAAGGCTTGCCAGGGCGTCCATGGTGTTATAGCCCTCCAGAAAGCCGGTGAAGAAGGGCTGTGCGGCATAAGCACCCTGAGGCTCCACCGCGCCGATGCTGGTGGTGGGATGCAGGATCGTCACGAATACCATGATCGCCAGGAACACCAAGAAGCATGGCGTCAGGACCTTGCCTACATAAGTAAGGATCTTGCCCGGCCGCAGAGAAAGGACCAACGTCACAGCGAAAAACAGCAGAGAGAACAGCAGCAGGTAGAGCCAGCTTTTGTCATCGTGGGGCAGAATCTGCTCCAGACCCACGGTGAAGGAAGTCGTTGCGCACCGGGGAATGGCGAAAAACGGCCCGATGGTCAGATAAAGGGCGCAGGTAAAAAAGAACGCATAGGGACGGCCCACCTTATGACTGAGGTCAAAAAGGCCGTTGCTGCGGCTGATGCCCAAGGCAGCCACGCCCAGCAGAGGCAGGCCCACGCCGGTGATCAGGAAGCCAAGAACGGCCGCCCACATGTTCCGTCCGGCCACCTGTCCCATATAAACCGGGAAAATCAGGTTTCCTGCGCCGAAGAACATGCCGAACAGCATACTGGCCACATAGATGTATTCTTTAAAACTCAGTTTTTGCTTCATGGATCGATTTCTCCTCCTCGTGTTTCTTCCCTCAGAACACTGTAAACCCTAAAACAGCTCTGCCGGTTGGGAAGCTGCTTTGCCGCCTTCCGTTCGACAGCAATCGCTTTATTATAGCATCTGAATAGCTGAAAGGCAACTGAAAACACATTTTTCAACAGACCGCTTGCGCTTCTGCTGTTCGTATGCTATTATCAGTTAGATCTATCTAACCGACGTAAAGGAGTATCCTATGCGTTTTTCCACTTCTGCTTTCGCGCCCGCCTGCACATCCCCCAACCACTGCGAGGCCGATCCTCTGCGCCTCTATCCGGACGCCTCCGACGGCGAAGCCGCTGTGACCCGGTACCGGGTATTCCCCGGTATGGAGCTGGACTACCTGGATGTTCATGCCCGTGTCTGCCGGGAACTGCGGGATGGTTCCGGGGAACGGCTGGAGATCCATCACTGTCTGGAGGGGCGGGTGGAATACCGGCAAAACGGCCGCTATTTCTATCTGTCTCCAGGAGATCTGGCGGTAGCCCGCACCTCTTCCCTGCCCCCGGACAGCCGCTTCCCTACCGGCCATTACCACGGGATCACCGTCACCGTTGATCCCGCTGCCGCGCCGGAGTGCCTTTCCTGTATTCTCAGCGATGTGGAGGTACGACCGGCCACCCTGATGGAAAAGCTGTGCCCCGGCGGGACGGTTTTCACTGCCCGGTCCTCCCGGCGGGTAAAACATGTATTTTCTGAGTTGTACGCCGTTCCGGAGGATATCCGCAAGGGATATTTAAAGGTAAAGCTTCTGGAGCTCCTCCTGTTTCTCAGCACCCTGTCCCCGGAGGACGGGCAGACCCCTCACGGCTGCACCAGCGCGCAGGTCACTCTGGCGGAGCAGGTCAAGACCTGCCTGTTGGCGGAATCAGACCGGACCTTGACCCTCAAAACCTTATCCCAGCAGTTCAACGTCTCCGAGGCGCAGATCAAGAGCAGCTTCGCCAGGGTCTACGGCATGTCTCCGGCAGCCTACACCCGCTCCCAGCGGATGCACAGCGCGGCGGCGCTGCTGCGGGAAACCGACCGGACGGTGCTGGATATTGCCTGTCAGTTCGGTTATGACAATGCCAGCAAATTCGCCAGAGCCTTCCGGGATGTGATCGGTGTTTCTCCACGAGAGTACCGGGCCGGTGCGGAATATGACAGCTGCGCGCCCCAACTGGGCGAAAAACCGGTTTCCCTCTCGGATGCTGACGCTAAAAGGCGGATTTGATCACAATCATACAGGAGCGGAAGTCTGACATGGACTTCCGCTTCTTCTGTTCAGGATTATTTTGCCACATTCACTGTTTTGGAGCCGTACCCGACGTTTTGGAGCGGATACGGCTCCAGGCTTTTGATAAGATACAGTCACAGGGGTCAAGCTTCACTTTTCCTCCCCCCAGCAGTTAAGGTTATCTAACTGCAATCATCACCGCACAGGCGGACGCTTCTCACACCGGCGTGCCGCTTGTGCCGCGAGAACCGCCGTTAGCAGTCCGAGCAAGCAAGGAGGTCACGGTATGTCTGAGGAAAACCTGGTGCGGCAATGCGCACCGACTCTGGCCGGGATCAAAACCGGCACCATCTTCCCCGCGCCGTTCACCTCTCTGGCAGAGCTGACGGCGGAGATCAGGGAGTTGAATCGAATTCTGGTCCCAAAGGGCCTGCGGCTGCTGCCTCTGCGCTATCAGGACCATACCGCGCTGCTGTACCTCTACCGTCCCGCTGAGCTGCGGGTGGACCTGAAGGACCAGTTGGCGGAAGCACTGCTGACAGATGCCGGGTATTCCGGTAAAAGCAGTGAGCAGTGCGTGGCCTATCTGGCCAAGCGCTTCCGCTCCGGGGGCGAATTTCCCCACGAGGTAGGGCTGTTTCTCAGCTATCCGCCTCAGGATGTGCGGGGCTTCATCGAAAATCACGCCGTCAATTACAAGTGCGCCGGTCTCTGGAAGGTTTACGGTGACGAGGCGCTGGCCAGACGGCTGTTTGATAAGTTCCGCAAATGCACCGATATCTACTGCGCCCTCTGGCGTGCCGGTTCCGGCATTGACCAGTTGGCCGTCGCAGTCTGATATACCAACGGTCAATGACCGATCCCGCAAGAAAGGAGATTTTTACGATGAAGAAAACCGCAGTGATTTATTGGAGCGGCACCGGCAACACCAAGCAGATGGCGGAGGCCGTTCTGGAAGGCATGAAGAGTGCCGGAGCCGACGCCGCCCTGTTAGAAGCCGCACAGGTGGACGCTTCCACCTTCAGCGGCGTGGACGCCGTGGCCTTCGGATGCCCCGCTATGGGTTCTGAGGTACTGGAGGAAATGGAGTTTGAGCCTATGTTCTCCGCCTGCAAGAGCCACTTAAGCGGCAAGAAGGTGGCGCTGTTCGGCTCCTACGGCTGGGGCGACGGCGAATGGATGCGGTCCTGGGAAAAGGACTGTGATGACGCCGGGATCAACTTGGTCTGTGAGAGCGTCATCTGTCAGGAAACCCCTGACGGCGATACGCTGGAAGCCTGCCGCGCCATGGGCAAGCTACTGGCAGAATAAGCCCCTTCAACACACCTCTATTTTTATATCTTTCCTTATTTCCTTATCTTTCCTTATTTCCTAATCTTTCCTTATTTCCTAATCTTTCCTGAAACCTTATCTTCCTATTTTTATCTTTCCTATCTTTCCTTTTTCCCCGCCGGAGATCCGCAGGTCTCCGCTGCACTCCGGACCGGATGGGGCCGGTCCGGAGTGCAAATGCCATTTTGTCTTAATTAAAAAAACAGGCCGGGACTGCTGACAGCGTCCCGGTCTGTTCCCGTTCAATTATCTCATATTCGCTATGCCAGTTCAAAGTATAGCCGATATTTGCACAAAACAGTTTTTGCTGACCCTGCCGATTTTCTGCGGTTTTTCCAAAAATAATTTTCCCCGTTGACAGGGGCGGACAACAGTGCTACGCTATGCCCATCGAAAACGAAACCGGAACACCGGTGACAGAAAGGAGACGCACCAGCATGATCGTAACTCGCTTTGGTATGATGATGTGCATGATGGACATGGGGATGATGACCATGCCCAAGCCTTTGTGCGCCTCCGCGAAAAACCTCGCCTGTGTGTAACAGTTATGCTGTTCAGAAGGGCGGAAAGCGGCGACGCTTTCCGCCCTCTTTATTTTCGCAGCAACGAAAGAAGGATATTATGATCAAGCTGGAACATATCAGCAAGACCTTTGGAGATACCGGCGATGGGGTCCATGCCGTCAAGGACGTCTCCCTTGAGATCGGAGACGGCGAGATCTTCGGCATTATCGGCTTCTCCGGTGCGGGAAAGTCCACGCTGGTCCGCTGCATCAACCTTTTAGAGCGGCCTACCAGCGGCAGCATCACCGTCAACGGTCAGAAGCTGACGTGGATGGAAAAGCAGGCGGATGGCAAGTCCTGTATGCGTACCGTCTCCCCCCAAGAGCTGCGGCAGGCCCGGAAAAAGATCAGCATGATCTTCCAGGGCTTCAACCTGCTGATGCAGCGGACCTGTCTGAAAAATGTCTGCTTCCCCATGGAGCTTTCCGGTGTACCCAAGGCCCAGGCTGAGAAAAAGGCTCTGGAACTGCTGGATCTGGTGGGTCTGAAGGAAAAGGCAAGTGCCTATCCCGCCCAGCTCTCCGGTGGCCAGAAGCAGCGGGTGGCCATTGCCCGGGCGCTGGCTACGGACCCGAAGGTGCTTCTCTGCGATGAGGCCACCTCCGCTCTGGACCCCACCACCACCAATTCCATCCTCGCGCTTTTGAAGGAGCTGAACCAAAAACTGGGGGTCACGGTGGTCATCATCACCCACCAGATGAGCGTTATCGAGGAGATCTGCACCCGCGTCGCCATTTTGGACGGCGGCGAAGTGGCCGAGGAAGGCCGGGTGGAGGACATCTTCGCCCATCCCGCCACCGACGCGGCCCGCCGTCTGGTGTATCCCGGCGGCGTCAGCGCTAAGCAGTACCCCGCAGGCACCCGGGCCGTCCGGGTCTCCTTCAACGGCGGCACGGTCTACGATCCCCTTATCGCCTCGCTGGCGATCGAGTGCGGCGTCAAAGTCAACATTCTGGGCGCTGACACCCGGAATATCGACGGCAAGGCCTTCGGCACCATGCTCCTGCTTTTGCCGGACGATCCCAATGAGGCCGCTAACGCTCTGAGCTACATCCGTTCCCAACCCAATATCACCGCAGAGGAGGTGGAGTATCATGCTTGAGGTCATTTCTGCATTTTGGGCGGAATACGGCGGCATCCTGCTCACCGGCACCCGGGATACGCTGGTGATGGTGCTGATCTCCACCCTGTTCGCCTATCTGCTGGGATTGCCTCTGGGCGTTGCCCTCACCGTTACCCAGCCCCACGGCATCCGCCCCAGCAAAACCGTGAATCAGATCTTAGGCTGGATCGTCAACATCGGCCGCTCCGTGCCCTTTATCATCTTGATGGTGGCCATCATGCCCTTCACCAAGCTGGTGGTTGGCACCAAGATCGGCGTCAAGGGCGCCATCGTGCCCCTGGTGGTCTCCGCCGCCCCCTTTATCGCCCGCATGGTGGAAACCTCTCTGGCTGAGGTAGACGCCGGCGTGGTGGAGGCCGCTCAGTCCATGGGCGCATCCACCTGCCAGATCATCCGGAAGGTCTATCTGCCGGAGGCCAAGCCCTCTCTGGTATTAGGCGGTGCCATTTCCATCGTGACCATTTTGGGCTACACCGCCATTGCCGGTACCGTAGGTGCTGGCGGTCTGGGCGATATCGCCGTGCGGTACGGTCACCAGCGGTTCATCACCTCGGTGATGTGGGTAACGGTGGTCATCCTGATCATCATGGTGCAGATCGTCCAGTCCCTGTTCGGCTGGCTGTCCAAGAAGATCGACAAACGGCTGGATACCGGTAAACAAACAGATTTTACTCAAATCGCATTTCTGGAACATTTCCGTCATATCAAATAATCTTCTTTGTTTTCATCGCCTGTCCCCCTATGTGCACAAGGGTATTCCGGCAAGCGCTTGAAATATAAAATTCATCAATTCTGATATTCATTGGAGGAAAAGAACATGAAAAACAAGATTTTTGCCACTCTGCTGGCCCTGACGCTGGCCCTGTCCCTCACCGCCTGCGGCAGCAAGTCCGATGACTCTGCCAAGGCCGACACCACCGATGACGCGCAGACCGAGCAGCCCGCCGAGCCCCAGGAGACCGTCACTCTGAACGTAGCTGCCTCTCCCACCCCCCACGCCGAGATCCTGAAGCAGTGCGTACCCATTCTGGCCGAGCAGGGCATCGACCTGCAGATCCACGAGTACAGCGACTATGTGGTGCCCAATACCGCCGTGGAGGACGGTGATGAGGACGCCAACTACTTCCAGCACGTCCCTTATCTGGATGACTTCAACACCACCCGCGGCACTCATCTGGTGAGCGTCACCGGCGTCCACATCGAGCCCATGGGCATCTACGCCGGCAAGTCCGGCTCTCTGGACAACCTGCCTGACGGCGCATCCGTGGCCGTCCCCAATGATGCCACCAACGAAGGCCGTGCCCTCCTGCTGCTGGAAGCTCAGGGTCTCATCAAGCTGGCTGACGACTCCAACCTCTCCTCTACCCCCAAGGACATCGTGGAGAATCCCAAGAACCTGACCTTCACCGAGGTGGAAGCCGCTACCATCCCCAGCATCGCCAGCGAGGTGGATCTCGCCGTTATCAACTCCAACTATGCGCTGGGTGCTGGCCTGAACCCCGTTGAGGACGCTCTGGCTCTGGAATCCTCCGACTCCCCCTATGTGAACGTGCTGGTCTGCAAAGAGGGCAACGAGAACAACGCCGCCATCCAGGCTCTGGCCGAGGCCCTGCACTCCGACACCGTGAAGAACTACATTGCCGAAAACTTTGACGGCGCCGTCATTGCCGTTGACTAAATCTTCCAGTCCATATCATGAGAACCCCCGGCAGAGC
>ERZ773243.949-NODE-949-length-35942-cov-20.293728_pt1 | contig 35942 bp, 24 predicted proteins | sample MGYA00580520_ERZ773243 | MGnify/ENA primary metagenome ERZ773243 (study PRJEB29015, sample SAMEA2737747) | human gut metagenome | biome: human gut; feature: human-associated habitat; material: faeces | place: China | collected 2012 ... | reverse complement strand
TCCAAACATATGCTCATTCCTTTTCATAAAATTTGATAAATAGTTTCTTCTAGATATTCTAATATATTACAAAAATAACAGCACACTGTCAATAGCGTGCTGTTGATTTATAGTTTTTTAACATTTGTTGATTTACTTCTAATAATTTTCCGCTTTTTCCTTAACTTTTACCGGATTTACTCCATCAAGGCAGTTATCATATATCCACTCTGCCAGTTCATCTGCATTATTACTTTCATAATACGAAACAAGCATCTGTTTAAATGTACCATCTAGTTCAACCGGAACTTTAAATATTCCTTTTCCGTTTTCTATTAATATTTTATTAATTGCAAAACTTCCGATTCTCTTGTTTCCGTCTTTAAATATCTGGCTCCTCATAAGCCATAAACCTGTTTTTACTGCCCTGTCTGTAACATTTGGATTGTCAAGCAGTTTCATGATTTCTTTATGATAGTATTCAGCACCATGTACTTCAGATCTCCAGTTTGTTCCGCTTATAATAACATCATCAGTCATTATTCTGCCTAAATACGAATATGGTACATCAAATCTTGCAATAATTTCGTGGACATTCATTCAATATTCTAAATCAAGGCTGTCATTAATATGCTCAATCATATACTCCCATGCGTCTCTCAAACAGCATACCTTATTTATCTCAATCGGTGTAAGTTTTGACACATTTACATTATTAAGAATATCCTGAGTCTGTGCAAACGTAACCGCTATTTCCTCAAGATTTGCCGAACTGTAGACAGCATCAACAAGAAGCCTTTTTGCTATCCATATGTTTTCGTCAACAGCTATATCATATTTATCATGTAAAATCATATAGTTTCACCTCAAACATTTTATATTTGCGACATATTCCAACACGGCTTTTCATCTGTTTCCTAATTTTCGGCTTCTTTAATTTTCTTTTGGCAAAGAAGTGGATAATAAAATCCATTCAAAATAACATACTCCTAAAATGTTCCTCTAAGTCCTCATAATCTGCCAATTGTTTTGTTACCATTCAAAATAACATACTCCTAAAATATGTGTTCCATTAACCACTTCATTTTCTGTGTTTTGTTACCATTCAAAATAACATACTCCTAAAATGGATGAATCAAGAGAAGATGTCAGATGTGAGTTTTGTTACCATTCAAAATAACATACTCCTAAAATTACAGTAAGGAATGAACGGCAGCCCATGCAGTTTTGTTACCATTCAAAATAACATACTCCTAAAATGTTCACTTATTTCTGTTCCTTTTTTCACTTGTTTTGTTACCATTCAAAATAACATACTCCTAAAATTTGCCGGATAATTGTTCTTTACAAAAAAGAGTTTTGTTACCATTCAAAATAACATACTCCTAAAATGAATCTCTGTTGATACATTAGAGGGATATGGTTTTGTTACCATTCAAAATAACATACTCCTAAAATTTCCCACCCTATCGTCCATATAGGGAAAGGGTTTTGTTACCATTCAAAATAACATACTCCTAAAATTTAATAAGATGCTCGATGATGAAAATTATAGTTTTGTTACCATTCAAAATAACATACTCCTAAAATGTCAAATTCGTATATTATAACATTATACACGGAGTTTTTGGGACTATAGCAACTAATCTCTACTCTGAATGTCAACTACTATTTAATTATTATACATCATAATTTCATCATAATCACTATCTACAAATAAAATTTTTTCTTTTTTAACACATTCTTTCTCATCTCCTGTTTCTAACAAAAGAACCATTACTTTTTTATACATGATATATTTATAAACCTCTTCCAATTCTTTTTGAGACAAATAAAGTTTTAAATTAGTAAAAACAACTAATTTTGCTATTCCAAAATATTCAACAACATCAATTATCATCAATACAATATCTATGATTTTAGAATCTCTGTCACCCATTGCAATTTTTAAACCTAGAAGTTTAAGATATTCCTGCACTCCGATACTGCCTTTGTATTCAAATTCAAACGGTAAATCTTCCCATACATCCATAGCATTTATCTGCAAACTTTGAAAATGTGTCTGAAAATCACTCAACCTTTCATACTCTTGCTGATATATTTTTTCTATTTTCTGAAACAAAGCACTTTGTATTTTCTTTTGATTAAAATCAAAATTCCATATATCAGTAATAAGCATAATATCTTTGGAAGCCTTCATTATTTTTTCATCCTCATCGATAAAAATAATTTTTTCGTTTAGCTCCTCAACTCCGTTTATAAGACTGTTAATGCTTCCTATTATTCTTGCAAACAATGTACCGTTTTGTATATGAAGCACACTTATATAATTTTCAGAAAAAACAATATCATTTTCAAATGAAGGTATTCTCATTATCATATTACAATCAGTCGCTCCTCTCCATCTATAACACAGTTCTGTTCTTCACCAGATATGTATTCTATTCCGCTAAATTGCTTTTCAGTTATAATAAGCATTTCAATTAAGCCTTCAGGCGGTTTGTTCTTTCTAACTTTCTTTCTTATCAGTTCGGCTACTGTTCCATTAAGTGCAAGTTTTGTATACACAGATTCCTGCATCATAATAAATCCTTCCTGTATCAGAAACTTGTGAAATTTTCTATACTCGGCACGATTCTTTTCTGTAATTGTGGGCAAATCAAAAAGTACCATAACTCTCATAAATCTTAAACTCATGCAAATTCATATAATATTGATGTATCAAAACTTTCATGTTCAATAGCATCAAATATCTTATCAAGATAAATCTGAATTGCATTTGTAAGATAGTATTCACGCCCACAATACATAACTTTCCTATTAAGAACATCAACCAACAACAGTTTAAAATCTTTATCAAATGTTTTTTCTATATTATTGTATACAATTTCATCAACAAGAACACGAAAAGGCTCCATTAAATCGCACGTCAGATTAAAAGGATTGTATTCATTAATATGCTTTATTCCAAGCTGCGTAAGATAACCATCCGCAACTATTTCTTTATTAAAATTGGAAAGTAAAATCCCATACCCATAATTTAATGCCGCATTTACGGAGCTCATATCATCTCTTGAAAATCCCTTTCCGAACAGACTGTTAAAATATACTTTTGCAGCATGTCCTTCACGGTTTGTCGAATCAAAAAATTCCATTTCTCTTACATATCCTGATAACTTTTCGTAAGAATCAAATTCATATTTTTTCAAAAGATTTGCCTGATTTAATATCTTTTGACAAACAATCTGTGTCCATACTCCCTGTGCATATTCTTCATTCCATGCAATCTGTTTTTTAATTTTTTTACTTGAATTATAAGCACCATAATATGGAACTAATTCGCTACTTGGATTTCTTTTTTCATCGCAAAAAATCACCTTAATTTTTCTTTTTACAAATTCACACAACAAATATGATGTCAATGACACCTGAGTGGAATCAATAATCACCGTATTAATTTCACTCAGATGTATCATTTTAACCTCATCACCCCGAACAATCATAAAATCATTTTTATAGCTCAACTTAACATGACTTTGTATTACCACCGTTCTCCAACTCAAAGCATGTTCTCCTTTCGTAAATTCCTGTCACTGACTTGTCAACTATTATTATTTTATCCTTAAAAGGAAGGCTTCTTTTCCTTCCGAGCCCATCGCTTATGCCGGCAATATTGAATTTTGATACAGCTGGACGGCTACTGTTAGCCTGTACTATTTTATATATTTCATTAAAGTAATCTATTTTTTTATCTATATCCAGCTTTGATGTATTTGCTCCTATAACTTTATCTATATCCTTGATATAGCCTTTAAACTCATTATGTATCTTATTCTGAAGCAGCTTAAAGAACTCATCTATTTCTTTTTCAAGTTCATCCGTTCTTATATAGTGCCAGTTTTCACTATTAATATATGAATATAATCTGTTAAATTTCTGATACCTGCTTCCAAGAACAAATTGTTTTGCATTAGCAACTTCTGTAGGTCCAACAAGAAAATATCTATTACCTTCTTCATCCATAAGTTCTTGATATTTGCAAATTTTATTTCTTAATATTTCCACAGTATTATTTTTTAACTTATCACATATATATTGTTTTAAATTGATATTTTCTTTATTAATCTCATACGAAATATATGTAGGAATACCGACAAACTCCATTTTCCACTGCTTTTCTTCTGTTTTCTTTTTATTTTTAACAGTATAATATTTTACAAGAACAAAATATGCACATTCGCCCCCCTGGTATCCGCCATATTTTTCTACCGAAAGTTCTTTAAGTCCCTCTTTTCCTCTTAGACTATTTCCACTCTTTAATGGAATAAGTTTAGTTTCTTTCTTATTTCCATCCAATTTCTCTTTTGGGTATCTTGTCTGATTATAAAAACTACCGGTATTTTCTTCTGTTTTTTTAGAAATCATTACATCTCTGTAACAAAAGATTTTTCTCATATACTCAATAATTTCTTCACCGTTCCACCCTGCTTTTTCATAATTCTTTGTAAATCTGCTAAGCATTGAAATATATATTTCCTTTTTTGATTTGGTATTATATTTCTTTTGTTCTTCATAATACTTTTCAAATTCTCGTCTGTACTTTTTGAAATTCAATTCATTTTTCCATCCCGGATATACTTTCTGTATATAAAGACCTATTATGCACGCAAGATACGCATCATGTGCATGATGATAATCATTTAATCCTCGATTCTTAAAAAACATTGCATTTTCTGTATTCTCAATCCAAAATCCATCATCATCCTTTTTTTCTTGCGTAAATTTGTTGCGTATATATGAACTTAATTGTGCTTTTACCTCTATTACTTCAATCTTATCATCATAATAATCACTTATTAAATTTGCCACATTTTTTACAATCTGTCTTGTCTCTACAAGCTGTCTGTTAATAAATCCTTTAGAAAATACTTCATCAAGTGATTTATTAAGATTATTATATTTTTTCTCAGATATTAGTCCTGCTTTATATAACATCTCCCAATAATTTTGCATTTCCTTATAATCAGCTTTATTTCCAAATGCGTCTGAAACAATCCTATTTCCTTTGTTTTGATTTTCAATCTTTTCAACAAGAACTTTGTTATCCATACTGTCATCTTGACTGATTGAATAAGGTATAATATGGTCTACATCATACTGATTAAGATTATCAAGGCTTAATTGATTACTTGCACTTGGAGCAGAATACAAACTCTTGCCGTTCTGCGAAAAATATAACCTTACTTTTTCCTCATCAAGCCTTTTCTCATTATCTTTTAATTCTTGTTTAATATCATCATTATAATAGTCTTTAAATTCTTGTTTTAACTTGCCTATAGCTTTATCAAGCTTATCCTTTACCTTTTTTGTCTCTACTTTTTCCCCCTCTTCCCTTGCAAATTCAATAAATATCTGTTCAGGTTTTCTGCCCATATACTCTATTATTTCTTCAATAACTTTCATACATTGCTTTATTCCGCGTTTATTTGCAGGCGACGTATGCAATTTATCAATAATATCCGGCAAATCATCTTCACCGTTATACCTTAACCTGTTTTCCTCAATAACAGTTTTTATTTTTTCATCTCTATTAATAATCTGAATCAGATTAGGAATTTCTTTCCATCTTAAATCGCCCTCTTCAAGCATTTCTATAATTGTATGTCCTGTATCACCTTTAATTCCTGTAAGGAATTTTTTAGACAACTGTCCCCAGCCTGTATACTTAATTTTCAATATTCTCTTTAATTGAGAATCATTTATTTTATCTTTGTAATTCTGTTCAATCTTTCTTTTTATGATTTTTTTGTCATCAAATATTGTAAGCCAGTAGATAATCTGTTCAATCATATCTATATTAGACATATTTATTTCACCGAATATCTTTTTAAATGTTATATAACTGCTCATAGAACTTGCAAAATTGTCTCCACCCTGATATCCCCTTATAACCCTGTTATCAATATCATTATATGTACCCGATTTTTTTAAATGTTCTTTTAAATTCTCCCCCGATACAGAAACTTTCTTCAAAAAAAGGTTCTGTATTATATCATCTCTAATTTCTTTTCCTAACTTTATCTTATCAATACTTATTTGAGAAAGTTCCGTCAAAACCTCATACCACTGATAAATTATCGAATGTTTCGGAAGTACCTTTTCATCCGGCAAATAGGTACAATAATTAGTCATTCTTGTTATAAATTTTTCTGCCGTTTTATCAACATCAACAACCTCTTCTACATTCCACGGGTATACTGATTTATTTTCCATTCCGGCTTTTTTGCTCATCCATGCAAACCTGCTGCCAGGATTTAACGGTCCCACAAAATACGGTATCTTTGAAGTTAGCATTTTCAAAATTAACTCTTTGTTCTTCTTTAATTCAGGATAAAATTCCCCCTGAATATCCAATATTTTTTCCATTTCCATTTCGTTCAACTGATATGGTATAACTGAATTACTTACATCATTAATCTTTTCAAGATATGAATCATTTTCCATTTCAGCACATATTCTTATATATCTTTCATCATCTTTTGCAACATCACCTAATAATGCCTTAATACATTTATACAAATTTTCTCTTGCCTTTGATTGCGTATCACCGCATCGTTTCATTCCCTTAATATAATTGGCATAATTAGGCACATACTCTCCTTTTTTAATCTTTCCGAAACTTTTTAAAAATGCCGGACTCATTTTACCGTCTTTTTGTTCTGCTTTTAATTCTTTATGAAAAAATTCACTATATTCTTTCTGTGTTTTATAATCTCTGAATAATTCTTTTAGTTCTTTCAATTCCGCATGGTGTTTTTCGTATTTTGCGACCATTGCTTCTGATAAATAATTTACACGTTTTTTGTCACTTCCCTGCATAATCTGTTTTATCACATACCAGCTATACAATCTTTTCAAGTTTTCTATAACAGAAAATTTTTCACCAAGTTCATCTGATAATTTTTGTTCTTCCTCTTCATAATCTGCTGATGCAAAACTAACACTCATTTCTTTACCATTTTCATCACACAGATTCTTATCATTCATAATTGTTGCAACATTGAATTTATATCCTATAATCGCATTTGCTACTGCTTCTGCATACTTTTTATTTAATCCAAGTTTTTTCAATATTTCCGATACTTCATTATATTTTTCTTTTTTGGATTTTTTTTCTTTTAATTTTTTTTCAATTTCCTCACAAGAAATTTGATCATAATTACACTCTATCTCTAAATATTCCTTTAATGAAGTTAAAAACTGTTCATAAATGATTTTAAAATCATCAAGTTCCGTAAATTTTTGACCTTCATATAAAAAGTTTCCTCTATACTTGAGCATGTGATGCAATGCAAGATATATAAATCTTGCATCAGCTTTTTCTGTCGTCCCTAATAAGTGTTTTCTTAAATGATATATAGTTTGATATTTCTCGTAATAATCTTTGTCTGTACAATCCTTGTCTGCAAATAATATGTAATCAGATTTTGCCTTATCACTTTTATCCTCTTTCCACAAAAATGATTCATCCAATCTTGCAAAGAAATTTTCATCAACTTTGCATACCATATCCGACATTATTTTTCTTAACTCTAAAATTCGTGTATGTGTTCTTGAATATCTTCGTCTCGTACTTCTGTTTATACGGCAGCCTTTTGCAGGCTCTCCTGACTTGAATGTCCGTACTCCCCATAAACTGTTCCTTTTATTATTTCCGTTATCACCTTTTCGGTTAATTTTAAACAACTTTCCATTTTCATCTATAACGCAATACCCCACGCTTGCTGTTCCAACGTCAAGCCCTAAACAATAATTTTCACTGCACTTTCTGTTAAAATTCATTAATTTTACCTCCACATTCTTACTTTAAAATAATTTTATGTTTATTAGCTGTTACTATCTGGTAAAAGAGTAACCCATTTAATATATATTGTCAATATTTTTGTCCGTATTAAATGACATTATTTTTTATATTGATTTGACATTTCAGTTTGAATCATGTATATTCTCTTTTAAGTTATTGTTTGACATTTGTCATTTAATAATTTTAGGAATTATGTTATTTACTATTGACATTTATAATAATAAATATTATTATACTATTGTTATTACCATTCAAAATAACATAGCAGGTTAAAATAAATTTTTAAACCAAATGACAGCGGCTGCGTATGGCAGCCCTTTTTTTATACCAATTTGTCCCCAAAAAAAATACAAAAACACCCTCTCCTTACATCTGTCTGCTTTCGCAGATTCAATATCGGGAGGGGGTGTTTACCCTGTTATGGGATTATAATTTTATTATCTGTTTTTACAAACAGTTTTTATTTTGCTCTTTTTCTGTCGTATACGACTACTCCTGCCATTCCTGCCAATGCAGCAGCAAGAATTATCATATACATGAACATGCCTAAGCTGTCACCTGTTGAAACTGATGAATCCGGTGTTACAGTTGAGTCCGGTGTCTCTGTTGTACCTGGTGTCTCTGCTGTACCCGGTGTCTCATTATTTCCTGGATTTTCAGGTGTTGACGGTGTTATATCGCTTCCTGAATCCTTTGCTGCGTATACTACAGCATATGGGCTGAATGACTCTGCCTCGAATGAGAAACCATTTTCATCCGCTGTAACTGCTACACTTTCAAGAACTCCGTTGTTATTCATATGGAATACATACAGATTGTAATCTGCTGCATTGATTCCTTTTTTGTATGACATAGTAATCTTAATCTTACCGCTTGAAAGCTTAACGACTTTTCCGTCTGTTGTTTTAAGTGAAATATCATAATAATCCGCATTCTTTGAATCGAATCCCTTGATATTCTTTTCAGCAATAGCCGCATCAATCTTTTCAGATGTCGAAGCTGCTGTTTTCTCAACATTTAACTTAATTTCACTTACTGTAAGGTCTTTGCCTTCTTCATCTTTAACCTTTATGTCACCTACTGATGCAATATCCTTGAAATCAGCAGTATCTTCATTTCCATCAAGGTCAACTTTGATGTCTGTCTTACCTGGATCGTCAGGTTCAACAACAGGCTGCTTTTTAACAAGACCGTTGATTGCATCTGTTATTGCCTTTGCCATTGCATCTACCTTTGCCTGGTCTTCTGATGTAAGTGTTCTGTCTACTGCTTCGATTGCCTTTGTTACTGCTGAAAAATCCTCATAATCATCTTTGTTGAGGGCTTCTGCTGACTTAATAGCCTCATCTACTGCTGTGTAGTCTGCTGCAACCGGTTCCGGCTTAACATCTCCTGATTTATAGTATGCAGGTGTCCAACCCTCAAAGTAATCTTCAAGTTTTACTGCTGATGCTTCTTCATCAGTCATCTTATTAACGCCTGCAGCTCTGCTTGAAGTGCTTACCTTTGTTCCGTCTGCAAGATGTGTATTATATTCATAATACTTAGCCTTTGCAGGTGTTACATTACTCATTGAAGTAAATCCTGCAGGAGCGATAGTATTAGCATCTTCAACTTCTGTATTTAAGAATACAACCTTTGAATCTGCTCTCCATGGTCTTGCAAAATATGTCTTTGTTATACCTTTGTTAATTCCCGGATAAGAAGTCTTTACAACTTTACAATTGTTGAAAAGATAACCTAACTGTGAAAGTGCCTTTGACGCAACAATGATACTTCCTGAAGCTACTTTGTCACCGTATCCATACATGCTTAATGTACAGCTGTCGAATACCGCACTACCATCACCGCAGATATAATCTGTTGTACCTTCGATGACACAATTCTTAAAATATGTATGCTCTGTATTATTTCCTGTAAACATTGTATCCTGTGAACTTAAGAACTGGCAGTCCTTGAATTCGCTCTGGTCTGCTTCAATGAAAATAACACATGCTCTTTCCTTATTTTTATAAAGTTTGATATCGGCATCTGTTGCTTTAGAACGGTCAACCTTAGAGTTATCTCCACCTTTGCCTACGCCATCTGCAACTTCTTCTGTTGTCATATATCTGTTGAATGAACTTTCATATATAACACCTTCTGAACGGAACGCTGTAGCTGTAGGAAGTACATTAACTGTTGCTCCCCAGTGGCCTGTACCCATTCCGATTTCAACTCCTTTTTCATACTTATCAACTGCTCTTGCTTCACTGTAATAACCGTTCATATCGGCACTGTAATAAGTATAACCTGAACCATAATACCATGTTATTGTTGAGCCTGCTTCACTTGAAATAGTAACATAAGGAGTATCAACCATAACCTGCTCTCTGTATAAAGCATCTGTAAGAGTAATTGTTACTCTCTCTGTTGTTCTTGTCATTCTGCCTATATACTTAACTGCATCTGTTATAGTCTCAAACTGCTGGCCCTTACCCACTTTTACCTCAGCCTGATATTCAACAGGTGATGTATCTGCTTCTGTTTCAAGATAAACATCATTCAAAACATCTGCACTGCCGACACTTACATGGTCATATGCGGTATACTTTTCAGATACAACTGATGTATCGTACTCGCCTGCCCTTAACTGTGCTTTGTATCCGTCACCTGTTACATCGAATGAATAAGAATAGCTACTGTCTGATTTGTTTGTAAATGTAATCTTTGTAACATCTGAAGCTTTGTCATCTGATGTTACGAACTTACCTGAAACATTAACCTTTGCTCTCTGTGTTGCAGCGATTTTTACATCTGTATAATCTCCTGCTGCCTTGTTTAACTTTTCTGTAACTTCATAATCGTCAACACCGCCTAATACTACTGAATAGTTTGAGCTTGAATTAATACTTACATTTGAAAAACTGTAAGAACCGTCTGTCTGTGCTTTTACATCAACATCAATCGTTGAAAGCTTTGAATTATCAGGTACAAATTTAACTGAAACTGTTCCTTTTACAGCATCTGCCGGAATTCCCATAATACTTCCTGAAACTGTTGCAACTGCATCGGCAACTGCTTCAAAGTCTTTAACAGCCGTAGCATCTTCACCTGTAAGTTCAAGAATATTACCGTTGTCGGTATCATTAATCTTAAATCCTACAGCACTTATTGATACTTCGTACCTGGCACTGCCGTTTACTCTCTTTAATACAACGGAATACTTGCCGTTGCTGTCAACCTGTGCAGTAACCGTCTTTGCAGAACTGTCTGTAAGACTGTCAAACTTAATCTCTGTAATTCCATTTTCTGCTGCATTTGCCACTGTACCTGTAACTGTGACATTTATAATCGGATTATATTCTGTCAAAGCCATTGTTCTGACCTTAACATCTCCGCCTGATATAACAGGAAGATACTTCTGTCCTTCTTTTTCAACAATATAACCTGTAATATCATCCACTGTTACAGACTGTGTTGTTGTCTTCATCTGAACAGAATATCCGCTGTCAGCACTGCCGATATATACAGGTCTGTCAGTTGCAGCATTTGAACATAACTGCTCATATTTTACTTTTGTTGTGTCATCTTTTACCGGAAGATATAATACGCTTCCCTGTCTGAAACGAAGTTTGTCACTGTCATATGTAACACCACTGTTTCCTGCATCCCGTGACACATACAAAATGCCGCCGGACTCTCCGGCTGTTCCATCAAGAATTTCCCCTGCTGCAGGTGCTTTCTTACTTGAATTCGCTGAAAACGAATACGTTATTTTTCTCGTCTGAGTATCCGCGGCCTTTGCCGTAACGCCTAATCCTACAGGCATCCCCGATACAATCAAAGTAACCGCAGAAACTGCCGCAAATACCTTTCTAAATAATTTGTTAAATCGCATAAAACCCTCCGAACATTTTACTAAATTATATTTTTAACCACACACTTCCTTTCATTATCACGCTTACCATTAATAAAACACGCAGTGAACTAATAACTAAAAATACCCATAAGAAAAAGAAAAGACTTTTGCGTATGTGTTTTATTAAAGTATGTATAAATAATACACTTATATTATAAATGTGTCAATGGATTTTACTGATTATTATATTTTTTGTTAGTTTTTCACAAAAACTCTCATTAAATCTTTACTAATATCTTCCCCTTACATTCAAATGTTTGAAGCTGTATGCAAAATATGCTATTTCTGCTATAGCTGTAATTGTCCACGAAAATACATAGACAAGATACAATGATGGTATAGAGTGAAAATATGCAAATATTGTATATACCCATGCAACCCTGAATACACACGAACCGCTTATAACAATAATTGTAGGCCCAACACTCTTTCCTATACCCCTCGATGCAGCAATTGATGCATCCATAAATGCAGATACCGCATACGAAAAAGCCATAATCTTTATTCTTGCCATCCCGGCGTCTATAACTGCCGGCTCACTAGTAAACAACGACAACAACTGGCGTCCAAACACAAAAAGTACAGTTCCAAGAATTCCTGCCGCACAAAATGAATATGCAATGCTTATAAAATAGCTGTGAAGCATTCTCTTTTTATTTCCAGCGCCCATGTTCTGCCCCATAAAACTTGAACACGCTGTATAAAACGCTGACATTACATTATATATAAGTGCATCAAAATTGGCAGCTGCGGAATTGCCCGAAACCATAACAGAATCAAATGAATTCACACCTGTCTGGATAAAAAGGTTTGCAATCGCAAATATTGCGTTCTGGATTCCTGCCGGGATTCCAAGCATAAGAATCGCTTTCGCTGCATTCTTGTTTATTCTTACCTGTGAAAGACGAAGCTTGCACACATCATTTCTTCGCAAAAGATTAGTCATAATAAGTGTTGCTGAAATATACTGTGAAATAATACTTGCCATTGCTACACCCTGTTCTGCCAGACGAAATCCAATAACAAATATAAGATTAAGGCATACATTTACTATTCCTGCTATAAAAAGATAGAGTAACGGACGCTTTGTATCTCCTCCGGCACTCATAACAGCATTACCAAAGTTGTATACTGCCATGGCAGGCATACCAAGTGCATATATTCTGAAATAAAGCATCGCACCGTCTATAAGTTCTTCTTTTGTATTTAATAGATTCAGCAATAAATGTGCACATGAAATACATATAATGCTTACAATAATTCCAACAATCAGGCACAGAATAAATGCTGTTTGAATTGTATCTTTCAAATCTTTGTGCTGTCTTGCACCAAGCTGCCTTGCCACTATTACATTGACACCACAACCCATTCCTATAAGAAATCCTGTAAAAAGCGTCACTAAAATTGTAGTCGAACCAACCGCCCCAAGTGCCTCATAGCTTGCAAATTTACCGACAACTGCCACATCGGACATATTAAAAAGAACCTCAAGAACCTGCGACATCATAAGCGGTATACTGAAAAGAACTATCTTTTTCCACAAAGAACCGCTTGTCATATCCATTCCACAGGACGTATTTTCTGTTTTTATTCCACTCATAAAAAATTTCCTCATATCAGGTATAATTAACTTTAGTTTTTGCACGTAATCCGGCCTTTAAATCACGCCAAATCTACGCAGCAGTTAATTATACTAACACCTGATATGAGAAAATGCAACATATCTTATATTAATTTTTAATATTATTAATTTAAAGTTTTAATTTCAATATAATAACGTATCACTATAATAATCTGCCTTATGAACTCTAAGCAGTTTTTATTACATCTTAAAATATGACACACTCTCAGCCAGCTTGTCAGCAATCTCCCTAAGCTTGACGGCTCCCGAATACACTTCCTTAAACGTATCTGTAACCTTCTGCGTCTCCTCAAATGTTCTCTGAGTGCTTTCCATATTTTGTCCCGCAATTTCTGCAAGTTCTTCAACGGCACCAGACACCTTATTTCTTGAACCTTCAAGTTTAACCGTACTGTTCATTATTAATTCTATGCTGTCCTTTGAACTGCGTATATCATTAAGAACCTGTCCCACAATAATACGGGTCTCTTCCATGCTTTCGCTCTGACTTATAACTATATCCTGCATTTTCTGCATAATCTCGACAGATTTATACGAATCCTGCATAAGAACCTTTGTTATATCGTCAATCTGCTTACTTGAATCATTAGACTGCTCCGCGAGCTTCTTTATCTGCTGTGCAACAACAGCAAAGCCTTTTCCGGCTTCACCTGCTCTTGCCGCCTCTATAGACGCATTAAGGCTCAAAAGATTAGTCTCTTCAGCAACCGCCGAAATAAATGAGATTGCCGAATTAATTTTGTTTACAGACTCATTTGTGCGGTTTGTCTGCTCTTTTACTTCTTCAATTATATCTTTTACATTATCATTGATATTGCACAATTTAAAAAGCGTCTCAGAAACCTTTGTTCCTGACTTCTGCATAGACACGGCTGATTCGTTAAGAAGAGCCGCCTCTGATGTAGTCTCGCTGATGTTGTTTTCCATAATCTTCATATGGTCAAACGCAGCTTTGGAATTGGCTGACTGTATTGATGAATTTTCAACCATCTGATTAACGGTTGCACTTACTTCATTCATTGTCTTGTCGGTATTGTCCGCCGCCTCGCCGAGAACACCAGAAGTTTCAAGCAAAAGCTTTGAATTACTCGATATTTCGTTAATTACCGAGTTCATCGCATTGCTAAGCGATACTGTGCCTCGTGCCAAATCACCTATTTCATCTTTGCGGTTTAACAGCTTTTTGTCAACGTCTATATTAAGACTGCCTCCCGCAACCTGTTCCACGATTCCTACACTTCTCTTTATATCTGAACTTATAGAATATGCAATCTTCATGCTTATGCCGATACATATAGCCATAACAATGACAACAGCAGTGCATATCATTGCAATAATTCTGTTTAAAACAGTGTCCTTGTCCGCCTTGTTTGTTCCGACAAACACCATTCCGATTATCTTATCATTGCTTCCATTCTGATATACAGGCATATAATAGCCGTAATTCATAACTCCATCCAGCGAAACACGGCTTGTAAAATATTCTTCTCCATCATTTAACACTTTCTGCGTTATGACATCTCCAGCAGGCGAACCGAGAATTCTTTCCCCGTTTGCGTCAAGTGCCGATGTCATCACTCTTTTTGTTCCGTAGAAAAATGTAACGTCCATACCTGTATTTTCTTTTATTCTGTCAACGAGATTTTCCGACTTGGATACATTGTAACTTCCTTTCCATATATCTCCGTTTGTTGTCACAATGTAATCTCCCGCATTTTGGTCATATGCCGCCAAAGTAGACGATGCCGTTCCTTTTAAAGCTTCCTCAACCTGTTCCATAACAGAACTTTTTACCATAGTTACAGTAAGGATTATGGAAACCATGCCCAAAACAAGTACAGGAATGATTGTAACCGCCAATATTTTCTTTTTAAGATTCATGCTGTATTCCTCCCATTATTCTCTTACTGTACTACTGTCACGGTTTTGAAATACCAGTTAATATTTCCCGTAATATCCGAATCTTTGAGTGTTTTTCCGTTCTCTCCGACTGTCGTTCCCGTATTGGTCTCTATAACTCCGTCAAATATTCCGAGTTTTCCCGATATAATATCCTTCTTTGCCTCATCAACTTTTTGCTGTGTTCCCGATTTGCAGAAATAAGCGAGCTGTGTTATGCCGACAAGGTTTTCATTCATACCGCCGTAATAATTGCTTCCATCCCATGTTCCGTCAATAACGCTCTGTACAGCCGCCGTATAATATGCACTCCAGTTCCATATAACGCTGCAAAGGCAGGCATCGGGTGCATCTTTACTCATATCGGAATTGTATCCTATACTGTATACATTTTTCTGCTGTGCAAGAAGCTGCGGATATGTAGTATCACAATGCTGTGTTATAACATCGCAATTCATATCAAGAAGCGTAGATGCCGCAGCTTTCTCAGCTTCAGGGTCATACCAACTGTTTGTCACCTTTACATATATCTGAGCTGAAGGATTCACAGAATAAACTCCCAAAGCAAAAGCATCAATTCCGCCCGTAACCTCTGAATTTTCCGAACCCATTGCGGCAACATAACCAATTTTATTCGTCTTTGTATTCATTCCTGCAACTATTCCGCTAAGATATCTCGGCTGATATATTCTTCCGAAATAATTGTTAAAATTCTTTCCGTTGCTCATGTAACCCGTGCCGTGAGAAAAATAAACATCAGGATATTCTTCTGCCATCTGTGCCGTTGTCTCCATATAGCCCCAGCTTGTTGAAAATATTATGTTACAGCCCTCATCTATGCATTCTTTTATCGCTTTTCTCGTAGCCTCCTTGTCCGAATCATTAACATTAATCTTTCTTATAATCTGACTGTCCGACAATCCGAGATTCTGCTGCATACCCATAATTCCAATATCATGCGTATATGTATATCCGCTGCCCTCGGCGGGATCAGACAGATGAATTACACCAACCTTTATGCTGTCCTTTGATACTCCTGAAGAACTTTTTACCGTATCGGAATCACCATAGCCCGTATTAACCGCATAATCATCAATATTGCCGTTCATGCCGCAGCCTGTAAACGAAGCACATAAAACAAGCATACCCAATATTTTAAAAAATGATTTAATTCTTTTCATTCGCATCACCTCATATTCAATTATCATTTACCAAAACAATATATAAATTAATTTAATAATATCATACACATGTTCATTTTTACAATAGGAAACAATAAAATTTTTGTAATATATTACATTTTCTGAAAATACGGCTAAATTCACACAAAAATACACAATTTTAAAAAATCACCAATTATACAGATTTGAATTTTAATATATATTTTCCGTCTGTGCAGTTTTTTATTTTAACAGGTTTAAATCAACGCCGGTTTATGATATACTTACTTTAATTCAATAAAGTAAAAATACAAAGGCGTATTGACTCACACAACAATGAGTTGATATGCCTTTTTATATTTTATTATTTAACAAAATATTCATTTAATTAATGGAGGAATTATTATGAAGCTTGAAAATTATGAAGTACATCTGCCAAGTTACTCTATCGGTAATGCAATTTATGATAAGATTGGTCCCGTCTGTGAATCATACGGCAGAACGGTTCTTGTAATCGGTGGAAAAAAGGCTCTTGCAGCTGCACTTGACAAAATTAAAGAAGCAGTATCTCACACAGCACTTGAAATTATCGGCGTCGAACTTTATGGAAATGACTGTACATACGAAACTGTTGATAAACTTCGTGCATTACCTCTATATAGCGAAGCTGACATGGTATTCGGTGTAGGCGGCGGCAAAGCACTTGATACAGTAAAATGCCTGTGCATAACGGATGACAAACCTGTATTTACATTTCCTACAATTGCATCAAATTGTGCTGCTTGTACATCTGTATCAATTATGTATAATAGTGACGGAACTTTTTTAAAGCCTAACTTTTTTATCCGCCCTGCAATGCACGCTTTTATTGATACCGAAATCATTGCAAAAGCCCCTGTCCGCTATATGTGGGCAGGTATCGGTGACACATATGCCAAATATTACGAAGCTTGTATTTCATCAAGGGACGAACGTCTTGAACATTTTACGGCACTTGGTGTTTCTATAAGTGTTATGTGCCAGAAACCGCTCCTTGAATATGGTGCAAAAGCATATGAAGACCACAAAAAAGGATTATGTACATATGAAGTTGAACAGGTAATACTTGCCATTGTCGTAACCACAGGCATTGCGTCTATTTTCCTGACAAAGGATTACACGCCCGATTACAACAGTGGTCTCGCACATGCAATATTTTACGCACTGACATCATATCCTGTAATCGAAAAAAATCATCTGCACGGTGAGGTTGTCGGTTTCGGCGTACTTTTAGCCCTTCTTGTTGATGAACAAGACGAAGAATTTGAAAAAATATATCAGCTTAACAAATCAATTTCTCTTCCTGTATCACTCGACGAAATCGAAATCAGCAAAGAACAATGGGAAGAAAGCACTGACAGAATACCGGACATGTCAGATGTAGCACACTACCCATACAAAGTTACAAAAGAAATGCTTAAAAATGCTATGGCTAGACTTGAAGAAAGAGTCAGAAAAGATAACCATGTCAGATAATTCCAGCAAAAACAATGGACTTTCTGCCCTATTCGGTTTCTATTTTTGCTGAATATGGTATTGTCTGTATCTTTGTAAAGAAATATACATATTTGAATATTATAAGAAATACAATAAACACTCTTCCATATATGTTCGACATTGCAATCATTGCAAGAACAAGCATACATGATGCAGGTATCAATATACAAAGCTTTGTTTTAAGCGTCATTGCACGGTTTTTCACAAAACTATCCAAATGCTTTTTATAAAGCTTTGTTTTTGTAAACCACTTATGAAAACGCTCTGACCCTTTTGCAAAACAAAAGGAAGCAAGTAAAAGAAACGGCGTAGTTGGCAATACCGGCAGAATAACACCAATCGCACCAAGTGCCATTGAGATAAATGCCGCTGCAAGCCAAAGAATTTTAATTGGATTTTTTATAATATTTTTCATTAATAATTATAATACCTTTCATTTATAATATTGTTATGCATATCTAAGTTATATTAGTCGTGGCTAACCATCAGCATTATAAACAAAAAAATATACATATGTCAAATGGTAAATTATATTACTCATCTGACATATGTATTTTACTCATTAAAATTATCACATCAAATATAATTATTATTAATCAAGAAGCTTTGCGAATTCTTCTTCAGGCAGCGGTTTTGAAAAATAAAATCCCTGAAGATAATCGCATCCATATTCTTTAAGATAGTCTGCCTGCTCTTTTGTCTCCACTCCTTCTGCGACCACTTTCATATCAAGTCTGTGTGCGAGTTCAATAATTGACATTACTATATTATTATATTTTTTATTTTCACCAAGTTTTTGCACAAACCCCATATCAAGCTTTATAACATCAAAATTGTAATCTCTTAATGTGCTGAATGATGACATACCACTTCCGAAATCATCAATAAGAAGCTTTACACCGTTATCGTGAAGCTGCTTAAGAAAATTGGTACCTTTACCGGAAACATTTGCATATGCCGACTCAGTTACTTCATAATTAACCATCTGTTTTGAATAGTGTTCATCTTTTACATCATCAATAATCAAATCCATGATTTCACCATCCATCAGGTCCATTCTTGATAAATTGACTGCGACACGAACAATCTTTTTTCCGTTTTTATATCTATTTTCCATAAATCTACGGACGCTTTTATGTACATATGTATCAAGCTTTGTTATGTGTCCGCTTTCTTCAAGTGCAGGAATAAATTTACCCGGTAGTATTACGCCTTTGGGTGAAACCCAGCGTACAAGAGCTTCCGCCGATGCTATCTGCTTCGTTTTTGCATCATATATAGGCTGATAAAACACTTTTATCTCACTATTTTTTATAGCATCATCCAGCTGAATCAGAGCAAGACTTCTTTGCTCATAATCATATTTCATGTCTTCATTAAATATAGCATACGGCTGTACATACTGATTAGGTATATATAATTTTGCAAGCTTTGCCCTGTCACACATATCAGAAACACTCAAATCCGTGTCTTTCGGTATATAATAAATGCCGCATCTTACATATATATCTACTTTCATCCCATCTTTATCATAAACACGATGAAGTATTGATGTGAGCTTTTCAAAATCCAGATTGTTCTTATCAACCAGCACAACAAATCGGTCTGCTTCTATCCTTGATATTGCAAGCGGTTTCAAAAAAGAAATCTGTAAAGTATTAACAGCCTGATGTAATACCGTATCTCCTGCTGCATAACCATATAAATCATTAATCGCCTTAAACTTCTGGATATTAAAATATAAAAGTGCAAAATCTTTGTCAGGATTATTTTTAATTATATTTTCTGCTTTATGAACAAATCCTTCACGGTTTAATGCACCCGTAACACTATCAGTCTCAAGTTCTTTTGTCATATCTTCAATAACAACAAGAATAATACCTTTTTTCTTATCAAACCAGTGATAGCTGTATCTTTCAACTTTATTTTTTATATTATAAACATTAAATGAATACACTCCAGCTATATTCATGTTATCATTAAGGTAATCAAGTGCCGTACATTTTAAGAACTGCTCTTTACTTTCATTGGCAATTCTTATCTCACTCATCTGCTTTACTATATCATCATATACATATGACTTCTGTTCTTCAACTTCCATGCCCTCAAAATGAGCAGCACGCATATACAGATTTCCTTTACAGCTGTCTATAATTCCGATTCCTATATAATCATTGTTATACAGAATTCTACTTATCTCTTTGTCAATATATTTTAATGTTCTGTCTTTCCAGACCGCATATGCTTCTATATGACCGTTGTACGGATTTTCTATAAGGCTGACACGCACTTTGTATAATTTCAAATTGCCATTTTCATCATAATAACTATGATAAAATTGTATATTACGTTCACCTTTTTCAAAGCCTTCCAACAGAGCTTTTCTGGTGAAACCGTTCTTAAACTCTTCCAGATTATATCCATCAGAAATATTAGGATATATATATTTATCAAGCCAGCATCTCACAGAAATATTATTTAATTCATTGTAATTATACTTATGCTTACGTGTTATAATAGCAAGCATCTTATTATCCGTAACATCTATATATATAGAACAAACCCTATCCTTTTCTCCCGTCAGCAAAAAGTTCATTCTTTCCTGATATAGCTTTTCATGATGCCCTGTATCAATACTCAATGATTTATCCATACGCATTACCTACCATATTTTACACGTCTAATATATTTCACATTAATAATGATAACACAAAAAAGCCGGAAATCAATATTAATTTTCAATAAAGATTTCCAGCATAAAACCATTTTTTATTTATTTAGAAAACAAGTCTATTATTATTTTGTACCAAAAATTCTGTCGCCGGCATCACCAAGACCCGGACATATATATGCATTTTCATTGAGCTGTCTGTCAAGATGTCCTACATAAATCTGAACATCCGGATGAGCCTTATGAAGCTTCTCAAGACCTTCCGGTGCAGCTATAATACACATAAACTTAATCTTTTTACCACCATGCTTTTTAATCTGATCAATTGCATCTACTGCTGAGCCGCCTGTTGCAAGCATTGGGTCTGTTACAATAATAAGCCTTTCTTCAATAGGGCTTGGAAGTTTGCAATAATATTCATGTGGTTCATGAGTTTCCTCATCTCTATACATACCGATATGACCTACTTTTGCAGTCGGTACAAGGGCAAGAATACCTGAAACCATACCAAGACCAGCTCTAAGAATCGGAACAACTGCAAGTTTACGTCCGGAAATCATAGGAGTCATGCATTTTTCAATTGGAGTTTCAATCTCTACATCTTCAAGTTCAAGATCTCCCATTGCCTCAAAACCTTCAAGCATGGCAATCTCTTCTACAAGCTTTCTGAATTCATTAGTTCCTGTTCTCTTATCTCTCAAAATTGAAATTTTGTGCTGAATCAACGGATGTTCAAAAATTGTAATATTTTTTTCTTCTTTAAAATTCATCATAACTTAACCTCTGTTTTTCCATCTATATAGATGTATTATTTGCTTTTTAATTATTTTTCATCATCTGTGTTGCTTACATATACACCACGGCTTTGGTCTCCGCTTGGATTTACACCAAACCTGTAATCATTACCCGGTAAAACAGCATTGAGGATAATACCTGCAATAGCTGCGATAGCAAGTGCTGTGAGTGTAATATGCGTTTCACCTAATGTGAATGTAAGTCCCTTTGAAAAACCAAGACCGCATACAAAGATTACACCGGCAATTATAAGGTTACGTGACTTTGTAAGGTCTACCTTATTTTCAACAACATTTCTTACACCAATAGCTGAAATCATACCATAAAGCATAAATGATACACCACCGATTATGGCTGCCGGCATTGTAGAAATAATCTCTGAAAACTTAGGTATAAATGAAAGTATCACTGCAAGACCTGCAGCAATTCTTATTACTCTTGGGTCATATACCTTTGAAAGTTCAAGGACACCTGTGTTTTCTCCATATGTAGTATTAGCCGGTCCACCAATAAGACCTGCAAATGCTGTAGCAAGTCCATCACCCATTATTGTTCTGTGAAGACCCGGATCTGCTATAAAATTCTCATCAACAGTAGCTGATATAGCTGACATATCTCCAACATGTTCCATCATTGTTGCAATAGCGATAGGTGCCATTACAAGAATTGCTGTAATATCGAACTTGCAAATCTGGAATTTGGGAAAACCAATCCAGCTTGCTGATGAAACAGATGCAAAATTAAGTATTGCTGAACCATCAGGATTTGTAACTCCAAATGCATTAAGAATCAATGCAAAAGCATATGAAATGATTACACCCATAAGGATAGGAATAATCTTAAACATTCCCTTGCCCCAGATATTAAATATTATTATTACGGCAAGTGCAACTACGGCAAGAAGCCAGTTAGTTGAAGCATTAGATATTGCTGATGAAGCAAGTGAAAGACCAATACAAATAATAATTGGTCCTGTAACTACCGGTGGAAGGAATCTCATAACTCTGTTCACACCGACAAGCTTAAAAATTAAAGCTATAACAAGATATAACAGACCTGCTACAACGATACCGCCACATGCATATGCAGCTTTCTCGTTAGCACCCATATCGGCATAAATTCCTGTATTGAGATTGGCTACTGTATAAAATCCACCAAGGAATGCGAATGATGAGCCAAGAAATGCAGGAACTTTAAATTTTGAGCAGACATGGAAAATTAATGTTCCAATACCGGCACAAAACAGTGTAACAGATACTGTAAGACCTCTTGTTATTGGTTCGCCACATGCATTCTGAAAATATCCTGCTACAAGAATAGGTACCAGAATAGTAGCTCCGAACATGGCAAACATATGCTGTATTCCAAGAATCAGCATTTTCGGAATTCCGAGCTGTCGTGCATCACGAACAGCTTCTTGATTTTTCTCGTTCATTAGTTTTTCTCCCTATTAAAAATAATTTACATAATGATAACATATAAATATTAAATTTAAAAGGTAACATTAGCAAAAAATATGAGGAAACCACAAAAGCCGGTTTCTCATATTACTATTTATATTACTGCTGAAGCTTGAATGCACCAACAAGCTATTTTAATCTGTCAGCCTGGGATTCAAGTTCTTCGCTTCCGGCTGAACTTTCCTCTCCCATCGCTATATTTTTCTCAACAACGGCTGCTATCTGATTAGCAGCTTCTGAAAGCTGTTCTGATGCCTCTGAAATTTCACCAATATTTCCAACAAGTTCATTAGTCTTTTCTACAGATTCCATAAGTTTCTTTGCTGCTTCATCTACAAGACGTTTTCCTTCCCCAACTGCACTGAGTGCATGAACAATAAGTTCATCTGAATTCTTTGCAGCCTCAGCACTCTGTGAAGCAAGTTCTCCAACCTGTGTAACTACAACTGCAAATCCATCTTCTCCGCCTCCTGCCGCTTCAATAGATGCATTAAGTGAAAGAAGATTTGTACGTGTGCTGTTATATCATAATTGTACTGATAATTCCGCTTACCTGCATTGAATTTTCATAGCTGGTCTCCCTGTGATTTACCACCTTTTTACACTATCTTTTTGTTTTAACAAAATTTTATATTATCTGTTAATGTTATATTATAACTTATTATTTTATGATACAATATTTTTATATTTGTAAAATTCATTGAATTCAATACGTTACCATGATAAAATACACTTAATATTTTAGCTTAATTTTTAAAAAAAATATAATTTTTTTGAAAGAAATGGGGTGTTTTTATTGTCAATATTAAACAAATTAAACAGTGTTCCCATGTATGTGATATGTGGAACAACTATTGCATTTATTGCTCTTTTATGTGTCATATTTTTAGTACGTGCATACAGAGCCGGAAAGGCAATCGGTATGGATACTTCAAAGCTGAAACACACGATAATTTCAAGTGCCACCTTCTCAATTCTTCCTAGTGTTGGAATTCTTCTCGGAGTTATCGCACTTTCCGGAAGTCTTGGTACTCCATGGCCATGGCTCAGATTATCAGTAATCGGAGCATTGCACTACGAGACGCAGATAGCACAGGCTGCCGCTGAGAGAGTCGGAATGACAACACTATCAGCTGCTGAGATGACTCCTGAGGCTTTTTCAACAATCGCACTTCTTATGAGTCTTTGTATTATATGGGGCATTGTTCTTTCTATTTTTCTTAATAAAAAATATACGCAGAAACTCACATCATCAAAGAATTCGTCATCGGACGGTTTTGGAAATATTGCAATGACAGCCATGTTTATAGGACTTATAAGTACATATATAGGACGTTATTTGGGCGGTTTTATCTCAGAAAATGGTCTTTTTACGTTTACCGGAGATTATATTCCACTTGTTGTAATAATTGTTTCTGCTGCAGTTATGGCACTTTTTATCTTTCTGTCAGAAAAGAAGAAGCTTGCATGGCTTGACAGCTTTTCAATCGCAGGCAGCATGATAATAGGCATGGCTGCTGCAGTTATTGTCGGATTACTATAAAAGGAGGACTTTGTAATGAATAATGAATCTTCAAATAAATATACAAATATTTCATGGGATTCATACAGCAGAAAAACACATATAATCGGCCGCACAGTAAGCATAATTACACTTATTCTTCTGCTTGGAGCACCATTCCTAATCGGAAAATATCTTGGTGCCTATCCTAATCTTAAAGCAGTTGCAAATGGATTTTTCTCTGTAGGAATTGTATGGTTAATAAGCAGTATTGCCGAATTTCTTATTTACACACCAATGCTTGGCTCCGGTGGCGGATATCTGGCATTTATAACAGGTAATCTTATTAATATGAAAATCCCATGTGCAATGACAGCACGGGATATGGTTGATGCAAAAATCGGAACTCCGGAAAATGAAATTATATCAACAATATCTATTGCGACATCATCACTTGTTACAATTATTGTTCTGGCAATCGGAGTCCTGCTCATGGTTCCTTTGCAGCCGGTTCTTCAAAGCCCTGTTTTACAGCCTGCCTTTGAAAATGTTGTTCCTGCTCTCTTCGGTGCAATGGCATACAAATATTATCGCAAAAACATGAATATTGCTCTTTTCCCGCTCATTATTATGAGTCTGCTTTTTACACTTGTTCCATCACTTATCGGTTCAACAAGTTTTATGATTGTACCGTCGGGTGCAATTGCAATCGGAATTGCATATTTATTTTATAAAAAAAGAAAGGGTGGTTCAAAATGAAATTTTTACTGATTATTCCAGCATTACTTGCTGTTATTCTTCTGCTGCTCCTAATTGCAGTTATAAGAACACTTTTAATGCCATCAAAAAAGTCTGATTACAAAGCAGACGAAGATGAAAAAGAATCAATGCATCTTGCAGAAAAACTCTCAACAATGATTAAATATGACACAACTTCACATGCCGGTATAGATGAACATGAAAAATTTTTAGGTTTTCATAAAGTTCTGGAAGAACTTTTTCCGCTTGTACATAAAAATCTTGAAAAGACTGAAATTGATGGAAATTTGCTTTATTACTGGAAAGGTAAAACCAATAAGAATCCAATTCTTCTTATGAGCCACCAGGATGTTGTTCCTGCAGAAGGTGAATGGATTCACGAACCCTTTTCAGGTGACATTGCTGATGGCAAAGTATGGGGACGTGGTGCATCTGATACAAAATGTTCTGTAATGGCTTTTTTTGAAGCTGTAGAAGAACTTTTATCGGAAGGATATACTCCGCCAACAGATGTATATCTTGCTTCATCATGCACTGAAGAATGGGCTGGCGATGGTGCACCTAAAATTGTCAATGAATTAAAACGTCGTGGTGTTGAACTTTTCCTTGTATGCGACGAAGGCGGCGGAATTATCACTGAACCAATTGGTGGAATTCACGGAAACTTTGCAATGGTTGGCGTATTTGAAAAAGGAAAAGCCGATGTAAAATTCACAGCCAGAAGCAACGGCGGACACGCAAGTGCCCCTGCGTCTAATACCCCTATTGCCCGGCTTTCATCATTCGTTTATGAAATGGAACATCACTCACCATTTAAGAAGAAATTGCTTCCTGAAGTTTCGGCAATGTTTTCCACACTCGCTCCTTATGCCTCATTTGGCATGAAACTTATATTCGGAAATCTCTGGCTTTTCAAACCGCTTCTTAAAGCAGTACTTCCAAAAATAAGTGCACAGGCCGGTGCCATGTTAAAGACAACAATTGCATTTACAATGCAGTCAGGAGCAGACGCATACAATGTAATCCCACAGGAATCCACTCTCGGTGCCAACATGCGTTTTATTCCTCATCAGGGCGAAAAAGAAAGCCTTGAGATTGTCAAAAATATCGCCAGAAAATATGACATCGAAACTGAAATCATACACTCAAACGATTTTACGCCACCTGTAGATATCAAAGGCAATGCTTTCAAACTCGTTGAGGAGACTATAAACAAAACGTTTCCTGGACTTCCTTCAAGCCCATATGTTATGACTGGTGCAACCGATGCACAGTTTTATCAGCCAATATGCAAAAACTGTATTCGTTTCGCTCCTGTAATTTATGGTCCTGAGCAGATGAAAGGCATGCATGGCCTTAATGAAAATATTGAATATAATTGTCTCCCTGGAGCTGTCAGATTTTACAAAAATCTTATATGTGCTGAAAAATAGGAGGAAGATACAATAATTTCAAATATTAATTATAACTTATGTGTGAAATTTTTAAATATTACATCTTCAACTTCTTTTTAATTACTTCATTTCAATAAAAATTCAACTTTATTATAATGATGTATTGCAAAATCAGAACCATCGGCTAAGCCGATAGTTCTGATTCACAATAAAAGCATACATATTATAATAGTCTTATTTAAAATTAATACCTTCAATTTGTTCATTAATTTCATCTACCACACAAACATCTGCCGGAAGCCAATCTAAAGAATAAAGTTCTTCTTTTGTCAACCATTTTGCAGCTTTTGCTTCATTTAAAATAAGCTTACCTGATACAATTTCTGCCCAAAAGCAATCCATAGACAAATGAAATGTTGAATAATCATATTCTATCGTTTTTATTAATTTTCCAACTCTAATATCCGTATCAAGTTCTTCTTTAATTTCACGTATTAACGCATTCTGTGGCGTTTCTCCTATCTCAATTTTTCCACCTGGGAATTCCCAACCTCCTTCAAATTCTCCATATCCACGCTGAGTTGCAAAAACAGTTATTTTTCCATTTTCATCAATATTATGAATTACTGCTGCCACTACTCGTACAATTTTCATATAATTTCTTCCTCCAACATATTTCCACATTGTAAATATCTGAGCAAATCTTCTCTAACAGCTGTATGCATTTTAAATTTTAATTTACATATAGGTTTATATATTCCTCTATTATTCTTTTTTTTATCTTCATACGCATCAATAACATCAAATTCTCCCATATAGAAAAAATTGTTTTCTGCATCTGTTTTTTGAATTAAAAGATGTTTTCTAGGCGTATTTAAAACTTTATCCATATATGCACCATCAAGTTTCTTATCTATCTGAGAATCCCATCTAAAAATAACATTATCCAAAAATTCATCTGCATAATCGGGCTTTCCATCAATGTACTGTTTTTCTTCATCTTTATTTTCTCCCTTGTTATATGTAACAAAAATAAATACATCATCACCAATTTTTGACATTCCATACATTGTTGATGATAAATCTTTGCCTGCATCCATAAGAAGACTGACATCTCTTCGAGAATATTTCTCATAAAGAACAAATGGACTATTAACATTATACGGCATAGCATATTTATCTTTATACCTTGCAAGACCAACCGCAATAATATCTTTTATTTGTTTATAAAAATCATTATGCATTAACCGTTCTGAATAACTACAATATCTATCTAAATATTTTTTACCATCTGTATTTAATATGTCAATATTAAAGAACTTTTCATATTCTGTCTTATTTACAACAAATCTTCCTTTAAGTACATTGCAAGCCAAATCAATTTTTTTATTTGTTATTTTATAACCATACCGTTCATTACAATTATTAATTATCTCCGAATATGCAATGTGTGTTTTTGTTAATAACAATCTTAATATTTCTAATTCGCCAGGCCTTACCCCACTTAATATTGTTTTTGATAAATATTCTAACGTTAATTTTTCCTGTTCTGTCAAATTAAAAATTTCACCTGTTTTTTCCATTTGTTCAACAAATGAATAGTATGTTTTATACTCTCTAACAATTACCAGTGGATCTATTTCATCATTTTCATAAAAGTCTATAAACATAGGTATTCTTCCAAGTCTATTTTTTAAATTAACATACCCTTCTTTTATCAATTCTTTAAACGTACTCTGCTTAATATTGTCAATAGCCTTAAAGATTTTTTCTTTTGATATTTCATCAAAATGAATAGTTGATGCTCCCGGAATTGTACTATTTCCACTTATTACGTATTTTCTAATCACATCCGCATTATAAGTACGATCTCCGGATAATGCAACTGGTATCATAAAATTATTATTATAATTCCCAATAAAATCTAATATAACAACATACTCCTTGCCTTCTACCTTGCGAAGCCCTCTTCCCAATTGCTGTATAAATATAATCGGAGACTGTGTCGGACGCAACATAATAATCTGATTAACTTCAACAATATCAACACCTTCATTCAAAATATCAACAGAAAAAATATAATCTAATGGTTGCAAATCCATTGTTGCTTCTTCTTCATTCATTGCAAGTCTTTCAAATGCTGTTTCTCGAATTTTTTGTGGTGTTTCATTGCTAAGAGCCAACGTTCTATAACCTCTCTCATTAAACATATTAGATAACACATTACATTCCTTAGTTCTACTACAAAAAACAAGTCCTTTTACTCGTTCACCACTATATCCATAATATCTTGCTTGCTCAATAATGTGTTTTACACGATTTTCACTTGTTAATTTATTAAAATCTTTATCTGTAAGTATCCGACGTTTAAATGTTTTATCATCTAATAAAGCAACATCACTAATTCCAAAATAGTGAAACGGACATAGAAGATTATCCTCCATAGCTTTTTGCAAACGAATTTCATGAGCTATCTGATGATTGAATAATTCATAAACATTTTTACCTGCAATATTATCATCTCTTTTATCTGGAGTTGCTGTCATTCCCAAAAATAATTTTGGTTTAAAATATTCCATTATCCTCTGATATGTATTAGCCGGACTATGATGTGCTTCATCCAAAATAATACAGTCAAATGTATTCTTTTCATATTTAAATAAATGCTCATCTCTATTTAATGTTTCAACCATTGCAAAAACAAAGTCTCTGTCATATTCATGTTTTCCATCACCAACTATTCCCATTGAAATAGATTTATTAAAAACTTTTTCAAATGATTTCTTTGCCTGTTTTGCCAACTGTGCTCTGTGAACAATAAATAATACTCTTTTGAATCCTAACTCTCGCATTGCAAATGCTGAAGCATATGTTTTACCAGTTCCCCTTCGTGTCAAGGGTGTGATGAGAAGTTTTTGAGAAAATTTCGTTTTCTCAAATGGCATCTTTACCAATAGCAATATTTAATTGTAAAGGCGAGGTGCAGGAGTCGAACCTGCGTCCTTTACCAGAAATGGTACTGCGCCCCTCCGCTGCGCTATCCTCGCTTAAAGCGGTGGCGGGATATGACTCCCGCTTTGCAATCACCTGAGTTACACCTCTATATATCTACACATACTCATTTACGTCATCAATCAATCCTCTTTTTATTTTCTTTAAACTTATCGGATACGAAATAAGTGGTACTTCATCCAATGCTGTTAATATATACTCTATTTTTTTTATTGCCTTCTTTTTTTCTATCAACAAATTGTATGCATTATGTTTATCTGGCGTCATATTTAATAAATCATAATATTTTTCACATATTTTACTTGAGCAAACCATATCCATTTCCAAGCAATATTGCATACAATAAAACTTATGCTTTTCCAAACACTCATAAACATTTTTGTATATTCCACTGTCAAATGCCTCTTTTAGTTTTTCTCTTTCTTCCACTGTTGGCAATATTTCCTTAATCAAATCGCTGTCTACGATTTCTGACTTATACTTAGGAAAACCGGTGATTAAATCACGACTCTTATCCAACTCACCATTTAAATACTCTGTAAAGAAATCTCTATCAACAACACAAGAAAATGGCAGTTTCAACTCTTTTAACAAATAAAATGGGTACTCTAAATTCTTAATTCCATCTAAATTAATTATACTAACATATGACATTTTATTTCCAAGCTCATTACTAATAAGTTGTTCAACAACCTGAGCATCCGTCTTACTCTCGGTAATGATAATATACTTTGAAAAGTAGAAATCACTGTTTCTATAGTCAAAAAATTGGTGGTATTTAAACTTTTCTTTATTTTGATTCCAAAAATCTAACGATAATTGCGTTACTATTGATGTAAATCCTCTCTTTATGTCAGGTTCTCTCCGCACAAGAATAATATCATCATAATTGAGTTCATCAATTATAACCGTAGAATGTGAAGCCATTAAAAGTTGCACTTCATTATTGGTTTTTCCTTGCTTCATTGCAGAAATAAATTGTTTTTGCATTTGTGGATGCAGATTCATTTCTGGCTCTTCAATTCCTAAAATAATATTTCTTCCAGTCATTGATGCAAGTATTCTATACATTGAAATAACTGTCAAACTCTTTATCCCACTTCCATATTCAGTAATTGGATATTCTTTTCCACTTTCATTTAATGCAACCACTAAGTTCTCTAACAACAAAGAATAATCAACATCTTTTGCATATCCGATAGAAAAAATCATTTTTGTGTCCAATGGAAAAAGTTGTTCTAGTTGCGTTTCAATTTTATTTAATACACTCTTATGCAATTTTTCGGATGCACTCTTTACATGTTTAGATATCATATCTCTTGATGTAGTGTATTCTTTAGTATACTCCTCAATCAGATTTTTAAAAACAGAATCATCTTTCCACTTTAAATCATAATTATTCCTTGATGCTGGAATATAAATATAATCAATATCCTTTTTTATCTCTTGAACAAAAGAATCATCACATGACATTTCTGTCCCATTAACAATATACGTAAGAGTTCTTCTCTGCTTACTATATATGTATTGCATCTTAACAATGAGTTTATCTCCAGTTTTTTTATCATCATAAAATACTTTTGATGGTATATCACTAAAGGTTATCTGTATTTTAGTATTAGCACTTTTGGTATACTGATGTGCATGCGATACAAAATTATTTGATTCCTCTTCAAAATGAAAAAAAGCATTCAGTGCTTTTAAAATTGCTGTTTTTCCAGAATTATTTTCTCCTACAATTGCATTTATATCATTTAATCGAATATTACACTTTTTAAATGTTCTAAATTTTTCTATTTGTATTTCATCAATTCTCATTATGCGGCCCATCCTCTCTTTGATTTTTTTCACAATTATCTTGTATACATTTTAACATTTTCTTTTCTATCCCAAACGGATTCCAATATATAGCTTTTGATTCATACGCAAACTTTACCTCTGCATAAGTTGCCTTAATGCGCTGTAAATCACCAGTTGATTTACCAAATTCATTCTTACAAATTAACTTTTCATTACCATCCAAATATTCCTCTACATTTAAAATATAAATTTCAATATTCTTATAAGAATTAAACATATAATAATATATCGGATTTGAATATCTGCACTGAAAAGTTGTATAAACATTTTCATAGAAAAATGTGTTCATATTTTCTATTTCATCTGTTGGTGCATATAACATCGCTTTTATATCTTGCTTAATTTCTTTCAAAATACTATATGAACTAGCAACTTGTAAGCAATCTTTCCTTTCTCCCATTCCATATATTAGCCATACAAACTGATTTTCACAAAATTCTGCTTTCCTATTCATCTCATCACAAAATTTATTATAAAAATCATCTATCGTAACTGATTCGACAGAATTGTCAATTATCAAACTAATTTTCCCATCTTTATTTTTCTCTATTTTAACAAGATCAATCAAAAAGCTCTTCAACTGTTCAAATGTCTTTTTTTCTACGAATTCTCCAGTAGCCGCTTCTACAAATTGTTTTTTCTTCTTCATTCTCCAAACGCTCCTCCCAATATCATATTAATTATACCACCTCCCCTCATTAATCTCCACCAGAATATTCAGTATTTTCAAGGCTTTCAAGCCTTTCCCACCTCCACAAACTCATCCTTAAACTTCCACTTTATCTCCACCCTATCCTTTGCATACACGACAATCTCCTCCACAAAAGCATCCACCATTTCCCTGTTAAGTTCCGTCAGCTTCATCTGCCCTTCCAACATCTCCAGACCTGCCACTTCCGGCACATCCACATCTGTCATCCTGGTGACTGCTGCCCTCTGCTTTTCGATATTCTCCTGCAAGCTCGCCAGCATCTGCTCATATGTCTTGCGCTGTTCCTGATATGTTTCTTTATCTGTCATTTCCAGCTTGTAGCTTTCATACGCTTCACGCAGATCCTTTTCGATCAGTTCACGGCTATGCTCCATATCTGAAAGATGCTTTTCTGCCTGCTTTAATCGCTCTGCCTGTTTCTCCCGTTGCATATCCACAACCCTTCTGGAATCTACCAGCACATCAATCATCATCTGAAGTGCTTTCTTCACAACACTTTCCATATCGGCATCCAGCACGCTGATATTGCATTTTTCATCAGTCTTGTCCAGATAATGATTTGCACAGTAATACTTCGGTCGACCGGCATAAGTATGAGACAGGCGATGTCCACAGTTACCACAGATCATTTTTCCGATCAGGCAATGTGTTTCATGCTTTCTTTTGGCACTGGCACATGTATTTTCTTTTCGCATGGCAGCGGCTTTTTCAAAATCCTCCTTGCTTATAATTGCTTCGTGACAATTTTCCACACGCTTCCATTCATCCTCTGGAAGTGCTTTTGCATGTTTATCGCCAACATTCTCACTCTTGAAACGGCTGTAAACCATCGTGCCGGTATACTGCTCATTTCCGAGGATTCTTCCTATCGCAACATTATTCCAGAGAGGCTTTTTCTCACAATATCTGGCAAGTTGCTTTTCACTTCCAGACTGCATGGCAATATACACTCCCGGCGTATCTATTCCATCCCGGTTCAGTCCTTCTGAAATTTTGTACATAGATTTTCCAGACAGAAACTCTTTGAAAATGCGCTTTACAATCTGACTGGCAAACTCATCCACAACCAACTTATGCTTGTCCTCCGGACTTTTCATGTAGCCGTAAGGCGCATAGGTAGCTATGTATTTACCGCTGCCTCGCTTTGTATCAAGTGTCAATGATACTTTGGAAGACTGCTCCTCACTGAAGAAATCATACAGAATCCCCTTAAATGCAACATCAATCTCACCAATACCACCCACATAATCTGCGCTGTCATAATTATCGTTTATAGCAATAAAACGCACACCCATAAAAGGAAATATCTGTTCAATATATTTTCCCTGCTCGATATGATCTCTGGAAAATCTGGAGAAATCCTTTACAATAACGCATGAAATCTGCTTTCTTTTCACCAGTTCCAGCATTCTCTGCATATCCGGACGATCCATATTTTTACCCGAATAGCCATCATCCACAAACTCCATCACACTCATTTTCCGAAGTTCCATATTTTTATTGATAAATCCACGGATAAAAGCACGCTGATTGGTAATACTGTTGCTCTCATCTTTTACAAATTCATCTTCCTTTGATAATCTCAAATATATTGCTATCTGCTCCATTCTAAATCTCCTCTCCGTCTGCCATTCTGGCATACTCATCTTTAAAATTCAGATTAATTACCAGCCTCTTATCCGGATACAGGTAAATACTGTCGACCAGCATTTTAATCATATTTCTATCCAGGGAGACCTCACTTTGAAAACGATAAATCGCTTTCAGCCACTGTATCTTCTTCTCACAGAATCTCTTCACACGCCTGCGGCTTGCTTCCTCATCCGCTATCTGTCCCCGAAGTCTCATTATGGCATCAGCGTTTTTCTCCTGCCTGCACTTGAAATCAGCCTTAGTAATCTCTCCGGTAACATAAGACTGATACTCTTTGCTTTCTTCGTAATTCTTCATGTCAATCTGCTTCTGAATCTTCTGAATCCGCATGTCACGCTCTTTCAGTTCCCTGTCCATCACGCCTCGCATGGAAGCCTCCGTCCTGTCACTGTCTGTAAGTACTGCAATTTGAGTTGTAAGCAGGTTATTCACCACCTTTATAAGCTCCTGCTCCATAATGGTACAGCCACACTGTTTCCCTCCAAAATCATAATTGTATCTGCAGGAATAAAAATACTGGCGCTCCAACACTCCATCCTTCTCCAGGATCCTGGAAGCTAAAGGAATTCTTCTGCCACAATTTCCACAGAATAAAATTCCTGCAAAAATATCTTCTTTTATAGGCAGATTCTTTCCCCTGTCAGAGGTAAAAATGCTTTCTTCCACCTTCTTATCCATAACAGCTCTTACCTTGTTAAACAGTTCCTTATCCACAATTGCTTCATGGGTATTTTCAACCACAATCCAATCGTTTTCATCCGTAGCATGCCTTGCCTCATTATCATACAGACTGATACGCCTTTTCCCCTGTACCATATTTCCAATATAAGCCTGATTTTTCAGGATGTTGGAAATCGTACCGGGATACCATGCCTTTGCCTCTGCACCTTCCTCCACATAGAGATTCCCTGTTTTCAGATAATCTCCCGGTAATGCAAGACGATACTCCTGAAGTGCTTTCGCAATCTCCCTGAGCGTCACTCCATCTGCTGCCAGTTCAAAAATCTGACGGACAACTGCCGCCGCGTCCCTGTCTATCACATACTTGCGAAGTGCATCCCCGCTATCCACCTTATAACCATATGGTGCATTGCTTCCGGTAAATTTGCCCCTTTCCATATCAAGCCTGCGACTGACTGAAACACGCTTTGAAATATCCTTGGCATACATATCATTCACCAGATTTTTCAATGCAATTTCCAGTGCCTTATTCTGGTTAAATTCTGCCTCTGTATCAAAATGATCACTTACCGATATAAAACGCACCCCAAGAAACGGAAATATCGTCTCAATATAGTTACTGGCTTCGATATAATCCCTGCCAAAACGAGACATATCCTTTACAATAATGCAGCTAATTTTCCCTTCTCTGACATCATCCATCATCTGTTTAAAAGCAGGTCTATCAAAACTTGTTCCTGACACTGCACTGTCAACATACTCATGGTATTCTGCAAATTCAGCCTTATCCCTAATAAATTCTCTTAAAATGCTCAACTGGTTGGCTATGGACTCCGACGGTCTGGATTTCAGTTCCACCGACAATCTGGCATAAAGTGCAACACGAAAGGATTTTCCCTGCTTTATAGGTACACCAGCTGTTACCGGTTCTGGTATCTGAACTGCATTAAATCTGTTCTTTGTTCTTGCCATTTACACCGCCTCCTTAAGTCCAAGCACTGGCAAACCATCTACCATGGTGTACACAGGTTCCGCATCTTTCTCATTAGCGACATCATACAGTCCGGCAACCTTTTCCATCTCCTGACGATACTTGAACACAATTTCCACCCTGAAATCATCATAAATCAGAATCCTGTCAATAAATGAAACAAGTGCCACACGATCCAGATTTCCAATCACCAGACCTTCACGAAACTGCTCCAGATCCTTTGCCACAACAATTCCATTTTCATATATATTGCGGATGATTGTCTCCTGCTCCCTGATTGCCTGTTCAAGCTCCCTCTCTTTTGCCGAAAACTCCTCGCGGTACCTTGTAAACTGCTCCTTGCTGATAATCTCATCACGCAAATCCTGATACAGGGAAGCCTTAAATGCAGAACATTTTGTAAGCTCCTGCTTCAGGGCAACAATCTCTTTATCATGGGCAACGGCCTCATCATAATTCACATTCAGCTCAT